>OFMX01002566.1_pt1 | contig 10271 bp, 11 predicted proteins | sample 1541901 | NCBI WGS metagenome assembly OFMX01 (sample SAMN04209222, study PRJEB22552) | human gut metagenome | biome: gut; material: feces | host: Homo sapiens | place: USA: Oklahoma | reverse complement strand
AAAGAGTTGCGGCGCGCGAAATCTATGACGCAAACTGAGTTTGCCCGTTATCTCAATGTGCCCATCGGGAACTTAAAAGCATGGGAGCAGGACAGAGTACAGATTTTCAAAAGCACTTGGGAAAAGCTCATGCAGAAAAGATAGAAAACGAGGATGGAGCATCATGCCCCATCCTCGTTTTGATGTACTTCTTTTATTGCATCAATCAGCGCTGCCTTTTGCTCTATGGGACAGGGCATTGATTTGATTTTCTCAATGACCGTCTGCGCATGGACGGCAGCAACCTTTTTTGCAAGCTCCTGTTGCATTTCTATGCTCTTGGGATAATGCATGATAATGCTAAATGCCCTATACCTCCTTCCGGCAACTTTTATTAGCAATATATGCTGTGCTGCCTGTCCCGTATTCACGCCCGCTCTTGCTGAATTTTCGGCGTATGCCGCTGCTGTATTTCCCGCCGAACTTCCGGCGGGATTTTGCTGATGAACTGCCGTAGCTGCTCATTCTCCTGTTTGAGCTTCGCCGCTTCAAGCTGTTTCTTGATGCCGCTCTCGTCCTTGACCTGTTCTTTTAGCCCCTTGTTCTCCTGCGTTAGATAGTCAATGGTCGCTTGATATTTCTTGACCTGTCCGAGATGGGCTTCCAGACGGGGGAAGAACTTGCCCAGCATGGCAAGGGCTTCCTCCCGTTTCTTCCCGGCGTTCATCATGGTAATATCGGAAACCGCCTTTTCAATGGCTCTTTGTTGCTTAATGAGGCTGACCGATTGCTTGAACAGCCATGTTGGGATATGTTTGCGCTTGGTGACAAGGGCGCTCTCGCCCCGCTTGAGAATCGGGAACTGCTTTTTCATGTGGGCGTGGAACTCGTCCTGCCACTTGGAAAGCTGCGCCCGGTTGCCAAGAATATCTTTTGCCGATAGTCTGCCATCCTCGGTGATCGGCGTGAAGCATAGGTGCAGATGCGGCGTCTTTTCATCCATGTGTACCACAGCGGAGAAGATATTGCCCCGGCCTATCTTCTTTTCCATAAAGACAACGGCTTCGGTGAAAAAGGCTTTGACCTCTGCTTTCTTTCTGCCTGTAAAGAACTCCGGGCTGGCAGTAATGAGCGTGTCCACAAACATGGTGCTGTCCTTGCGTGTGCGGCAGACGAGTACAAAATACAAGTGATTGTGCCCGGACAAGAACGTGGGGCACGTAGTCAATTTGATTACTCGGATGGACGACTTGCGCTGCTTGCTGCATATGTTCGCATGTCCGAAGCTGTGGATAGTGGGGTTTTTGTGTTGTGGGATGCAAGCAAGCACCAAGAGTTTTCATATAGTGCAAACGTTCAAGTGAAGACAGAAACCATCATTGAAGCACTCTGCATTCCGGTAGCGGAAGGTATTCGCAATAACAACGAAATCATTCTAGCTGCTCAGCAAAAACATCTTCTCGCTGCAATCAAAAGGCGCGTTGAGATAATGGGGAGAGAGGTTCGGGAGGAAAAGCGATGGGACTAAATGATATTGATATCAAAACCTCGTATAGCAAGACAGATAATGACATTGCATCAGAGTTTTACCTTCCTTGCATGCGTAACGCTATTCGTTATGATCGTATATCAGGCTACTTTGGCAGTACAATTTATATTATCGCTTGGGATGCCTTGAAAGACTTTATCTCAAACGGGGGAAAAATGCAACTCATATGTTCTCCTTATATTTCAGAGGAGGATCAATCGGCGATGTCCGAAGGATATTCCGCCCGAAACAACACTCTAATAGCTGCTTCGATAAAGAAAGAAGTTGAAGCTCTGTTCTCTACTCCAACGCTATCTGCTCCTTCGAGGCTTTTGGCATATTTGGTTTCTGAAGATATTATTGATATTAAGATTGCCATCGTTGGAGCTACCTCAAGTCCTAACGTGAAACGTTTGTTTCATGACAAAGTGGGCATATTTGCTGATGCTTCGGGTATGGCTGTTGGCTTTCGTGGCTCAATGAACGAAACATATAAGGGACTCTCTTCTGACGGAAATATCGAATCAATTGATGCGTTTCCAAACTGGGTTGGGGATCGTGACAGGACAAGATTAGAGGAGGCCCAAGCAATTTTTAATAGGCTATGGGTAAATTCAATTGATAATGTCACCATTTATGACTTTCCTTCAGCAGCAAAAAATATTCTCAAAGAAAAATCGAAAGGATACAACTGGGAAGAACTTCTTGACGAAATAAAAGTCACAGAAGACTTTGGAAAGAGATGGTGCCCCTTCGCAAAGACTGTCGGTAAGAAGCCAAGGCCACATCAGATTGAAGCTCTCAACGGATGGGAAGCAAACGGTCGCAGAGGTATTTTTGAACACGCAACAGGGAGCGGGAAAACCTTTACGGCTATATGCGCAATAAACGATGCCCTTAATCGTAATGAATCTATTCTAATACTAGTTCCGTCCTGTGCTCTTCTAACGCAATGGCATTCAGAACTATTGGAAAATCTCCGCGATGATAATATCTTCTATCTTCTTTGTGGTGATGATAATTCTGAATGGAAACGACAAGGAGTTTTATCCTCGTGGTCTGCAAAAGGCAAGCAGAAGCGGATTATTATTACAACAATGGACACTGCTTGTACCTCGAGGTTCCTTAGTAATATTACGCAGGGGGAGCACCTATTTATCATTGCTGATGAAATGCACAGATTGGGGAGTCCTAAACGACGGAAAGTCCTATCAATTAATGCAGGAGCACGCTTAGGATTGTCTGCAACTCCAAGAAGGTACGGCGATGCCGAGGGTACATCGGCTTTATTCAACTATTTTGATGGAATTATTCCACCAGCATTTACATTGGATGATGCAATACACGCTAATGTTCTCACAAGGTATTTTTATCATCCGCAGAAGTTGTGCTTAATAGAAAAAGAACAAGCGGAATGGAACGAGATAACTGCTCGTATAGGGCAACTGGTAGCAAGAAATTCTGGAAGTGCAGAGAACACAGACGCAAATGCATTTAACAATCCATCCCTCAAGCGATTGTTAATTCAACGCGCTCGAATTGTCAAAAATGCCTCCGGGAAAGTTGGTCTTGCGATACAAGTTCTAAGGCAACATTATAAAGTTGGTCAAAAATGGATTGTTTATTGTGACAATATTGATCAGTTAAAGGCTGTCTTAGAAGAAGCCGTGGCGGCCAATTTTGACGCATATGAGTATTATGCGGATATGCGTGGCGACCGAGATGTAACACTGTCATATTTTTCAACAAACGGTGGAGTGTTGGTGTCAATTAAATGTTTGGATGAGGGCGTTGATATCCCTTCAACAACACATGCCCTAATCTTAGCCTCTTCACAAAATCCACGTGAATTTATCCAAAGACGAGGCAGAATACTGCGCAAAGCAGAAAACAAACATTTTGCACACCTATATGATGCAATAACAATTCCGCATATGGCTACTACAGAAAATGATAGAAGCCTATCAATTATTGCTGGAGAATTATCTCGGGCAATAGAATTTGGATGCGGTGCTGAGAATCCAGCCTGTATTACTGACCTCAAAAACATTGCCATTGATTACAAGCTTGACTACAATAAACTAAAAGATGGGGGTATTGAAGAAGATGAAGAGTGAAGTCGAAGTTGAAGAATTGTTGGCAGTATTAGAGAAAATACGCGCCGAGCAGTTTCACGACATTCCCGCTGCCTTGCTCTGTGATATTGTGCTAGCTGAGTACGAAAATCAAGATGATCCCGTTGAAGGTAGACAAAAAGCCAAAAGGGCTATTGATACGTTTCTTCGGGAAACTGTCATTGAACAGGAGGTTTAAGAATGCTACGTTTTTTAAAGCTAACAATTGAAGACTTTGGCCCGTTCAAAGGGAGACAAACAATTGATTTCACTGGTAGAGATGGCGTAACCATCGTTTGGGGTGATAACGGGCGCGGTAAGACAACATTACTGAATATTTTTCGGTATGCGCTGTTTGGCAAAATTCAGAACCGGCGTGGCGTCATCAACGATTTAACCTCCATATCAAATAAGGAAGGGCGCTGGGAAGGGAGATTTGGTTTCAAGGTTATCCTACACATGGATGTTGATGGGACAAGTTACGAGTTGACTCGCCAGTATAAGGTTAGAGAAGGTGTTCCTGTACCTACTAGTAACGACGATTTTGAGCAACTTGTGTTTTTGAAAGAGAATACTTCTATACTCCCGAGTGCTGAAAGAGACCACGGGCTTAAAAAAATAATGCCTGAACAAGTTGCTCGCTTTTTCCTGTTTGATGGTGAATTGCTGCAAGAATATGAAGAGCTCTTATCAGATGATACCGTTACAGGCACAGCAATTAAGGAATCCATAGAAAAGATTCTTGGTGTTCCCGTACTTACAAGTAGTGAGGCGGATGCAGAGGCAGTGCTCAATGAATATAAAAAGGCAAAAAACAGGATTGCTCAAAGTAATAAGCAAACACAGCAGATCGCAGCACGTATGTTAGCATTGGAGGCACAATTATCTGCTCATCAAGAGGAGTACAATCGACTCCGAGATGCGTTGCGGACCGAACTTGCAAATAAAGATGGTCTTGAAACCGAACTGTCTCAAACTGAACGCATTCGCGCACTTATTGCCGAAGCAAAATCTTTAGAAATATCTATCGATGAGAAGCAAACCAAACAGGAGGAACTCCTTTCATCCATCCGTGCAACAACAAAAGAAGCATGGAAAACGCTTATTCAATCGCGCGTTGACGAAGTACTGGCAGACACTAATACACAAATCCAAACATTGGAGGAAAGAACTCGCGCACAAATAACTGCTGAGCACTTTCTCGAGGATATGCGCAAAGCATTAGCTGAGCATCATTGCCACATTTGTGACCAAGACATAAATGCTGTTCTGCTCAGAAAGATGCAAGAACGAATCAAGTATGTAGAGTCTAATTATGGAGGTATATCCGCAGAAGAGCAAGCTATTCTTGATGGCTTGCGTGTTCGTCGATTAGCTTTACAAGGTATGCAATTTCCTACCTGCAAAGACAAACTTGAAATATACGAGAAAGAATACGAAGCAACTACTGTGCAAATTGGGCATGCAAAACAACAGTTGAAGTCTGTTCGTGAGGACATTGAAAAATATGGTGATATTGATGGCGTCTCTGAACGCGTTCAGCAATTAGTGCTACAGCATTCACAGTCTATCGCAAAAATAACGAATCTCGAAGAAGGAAAACGCAAAGAGAGCGAGATAATTGAAGAGACCAAGAGCGCATTAACTACCCTCGACGGACAGATTAATCGGTTGGCACAAGGAGCACAACTTGACGCTGCTATGCGAAGAGTTGAATTGTGCGAGCAGCTACACAGTATATTCGAACAAGGAGTTGCGGCCTATCGTGATAAGCTGAAAAAGGATGTTGAAAGAGATGCAACTGAGATTTTCACAAGTATCAGCAATGATCCTGATTATGTTAATTTGGAAATAAATGAAAATTATGGACTATCTATCGTCCATAGTAGTGGGGTGAAAGTCCCGCTGAGGTCTGCTGGCTATGAGCACATAGTTGCTTTAGCATTAATTGGAGCATTACATAAAAATGCACCACTTCGCGGGCCTGTAATCATGGATTCCCCCTTTGGCCGACTTGATCCTGGACACAAGGAGAAAATAACACGGATGCTTCCCCGAATGTCTGAACAAATTGTCTTGCTCGCATACACTCACGAGATTGATGAACAAGCAGCTCGCTCAACACTAGGTGGTGCTTTGAATAATGAGTATCGATTGTCACGTATTACGTCCTTCCACACGGAAATCAATACACAACGAGATTGAGGAGGAAATGTCATGGCTGAGGATTTAACTAATTTTCGCTTATCAACTTATGCCAATGCCGTAGCTGATAAACTTGTACAAACGGGTTTCTTTGATTATGCGACTACAGCAGCAAAGTTTGCGCTTGGGTATACAATTAAGTATCATTATGATGATTTCGACCCAGCATCCTACCAAATCCCCGATAGTGGTGGATCAAATTATAATGTGGGGAGCTTGGACAGCGACGGTCAAATTGCAGTCCTAATTAAGGCCCTCTATCCTCAAACAACAGTACCATATCAGTATATGCGTGCATTAATTGTTTTTGGCCTCACAGAACTTGGAGAGAAGGAGGAGCAGGAAGGGATACATGCAATTTCTGCGTTCTTGTAATGCCGTGCATAAATAACACCCCGACGAATTGTCTCTTGCCAAGAGAAGAGAGTATTACTCAAGGGGTTTTTCTTCAGGAAACTAAAAATCGGTTTCGCTGTAGAGTCATGGTGAATGGGACAGAAATACAATGCTATGTCCCATCATCATGCCGTTTGGAACCCCTTATTTCTCTTATCGGAAAGAACGTTCTACTTATACCTACGAAAAGCAAATCTTCAAAGATGAACTTTGCACTCCTTGTGGTAAGACATCGGCGCAGTTACATCTTGCTAAATTCAAATATGGCAAACTCTATTATCGGAAGCAATCTAAAAAACGGCGCTTCTCATTTTTGGGATATAGGAATGTCATTTTTCGAGAGTATATAGTAGATGGTTATAAATGTGACTATTACATCAAGGATACTAATACAATAATTGAAGTGAAGAGTGTAATCACCACAAAGTCTGTTGCGGAGTTTCCATCCGTTTTTTCACAAAGAGCGTTGCTGCAATTTGAGAAGCTTAGGCAACACTTGCTCAAAGGAGTTCAGGTTTGTTATATGATTGTTTCTCTAAATCCAAACACAAAAAGCATTAGACTGTGCGAAGAGTCAGCAGAATATGAGCCTTTTATAGAGTGCACTAAACTTGGTATGATGGTTGTGGGAATATCCTGCGGTATGATTAATGGAAAGCCTAATATCTCAAAGCTAATTCCGGTATTCGATTCAAATGGCGCTGCTTTGAAATAAGCAATTTGTTGGATTATCACAGTTATATTTTTAATAACGACCATGAAATAGTAAGAACGCGGCATTTCAATTCGTCAGTACAATAAGCTTGTATACCCGCCGCCACTCCCGAAATCGCCCAGTTTTTGCTCATTGCCGTTCGCAAAATCCTGTCCGCTTTCCTGACGGATAAAACGAGTGTGTCCATCATGCGACACCCTCATTTTACCCGTCAGCCGTAGCAGCAGGTATAACACACTACACCTTTGTTCCAAAGGTTGTGTGCCAAAGGGGTACCCTTTGGAAACCCACGTTTTGTCGGAGCCTATCCACATTTCACATTTCTGCTCATGTATCGCGCCCTCCAAAACTGCAAAAAAGCAAAGCCCATATCTGCCCATCCATCTGGCAGATATGCGTTGTTTTTGCGCTCTTTCCAATACAGACAATCCGTGTGATAGTCTGATATTGGAAAGGAGGTGACGACGATGAAACGGAAAATACTGCAAGGGACGGCTATAATTTATTTCAATACGACAGAAGAAAAATGCAAGCCCATATCTATTGACAAATTGCAGCCCAAGCAAAAGCAATGCTTTCTGCTTCTTGATAAAAGAGTTCAGCAAGATATTTTGACTGGGAAGCCTATCAATGTTCTGGACTTAGAAACGGAAAGCACGATCTGCGAGTTCAATCACGATAATTTCTGCCTGCCGGATTGGGCAATCGAGGCATTAGCTCGAAGCATTCTGCCAAGCATCCAAGAATACTATTCACATGAAGAAAACCGAAAAGCATTTGAAGAAGAGCAGGCAAAGAAAAAGAAGTAATCATTGTGACAGGTGGGGATGCGTTCGCACTCCCACCTGTCATTATTTGCTTTACACGATGTAGACATTATGATATGATACCAATATAAACATATCTATTCTTGGAGGCGATACGAATGAAAGAGAACGGGCAAATCGTTATCTACTCCCGAAAGTCCAAGTTTACGGGCAAGGGAGAGAGTATAGAAAACCAAATTGAGATGTGCAGGCAGTACATTCGTTTGCAGTACGGGGACGCTGCCGCTGACAATGCATTGGTCTATGAAGACGAGGGTTTTTCCGGCGGTACCCTTGAACGCCCCCAGTTCAAACGAATGATGGCGGATGCAAAAAAGAAAAACTTCCGCGCTATCGTTGTCTATCGACTTGACCGTATCAGCCGCAACATTGGTGATTTTGCCAAGCTGATAGAAGAATTGAATGGAATGAAGATTGACTTCATTTCCATCAAGGAGCAGTTTGATACATCCTCGCCTATGGGACGGGCAATGATGTATATTTCTTCTGTCTTTTCGCAGTTGGAACGGGAAACGATTGCCGAGCGAATCCGGGACAATATGCATGAGCTGTCAAAAACAGGACGCTGGCTTGGCGGGACAACCCCTACCGGCTATGAATCGGAAAGTATTACGAATGTAACGATTGACGGTAAAACAAAAAAGGCTTGCAAGCTGAAAATCATCCCGGAGGAAATCAGTATTGTCAAAATGATTTTTGACAAGTTCCTCGAAACGGGGTCTTTAACAAAAACGGAAACATATCTGCTACAAAACCGATATGCTACAAAAAACGGCAAGCAGTTTACCCGCTTTGCCGTAAAAGGTATTCTCTCAAATCCCGTCTATCTAATTGCAGATGAATTTGCGTATGACTATTTAACAGAAAACAAGGTTGACCTGTTTTCGGACAAAAGCGAGTTTGATGGTGTCCACGGCGTTATGGCATATAATCGCACCTTGCAGCAACCGGGAAAGGCGCATCAAATCAAACCAATGGATGAATGGATTGTTTCGGTAGGAAAGCACAAGGGCGTAATTGAGGGCAAGGCATGGGTCAAGGTGCAGACGCTTTTGGAGCAGAACAAGTCTAAGAGCTACCGTAAACCACGCAGCAATGTTGCTCTACTTTCCGGTTTGCTGATATGTGGCAACTGCGGCGAGTTCATGCGCCCAAAGCTGTCTAAAAGGCTGAATACAAAGGGAGAGCCAATTTATACCTACCTTTGCTCCATGAAGGAACGCAGCCGCAGCCATGTCTGTAATATGAAAAACTGCAACGGCAACATCATGGATGCGGACATTATCGAACAACTGAAATTGCTTAGCGAAGATGGTTCTGACTTTATCCGTCAGCTTGAACAGAGCAAACGGGTATTGATGGGAAACAGACAGAGCTATGATGAAGAAATCGGAAAGCTCGAAGCGGAGATCACGGCGAATGAAGATGAAATCAAGGGGCTTGTTTCTGCGTTAGGCAAGGCGTCGGGTACTTCGGCTGAAAGCTACATCATGAAGCAGATAGACGAGTTGCACGACAGGGGCGAGGGCATAAAGCGCCATTTGGAGGAACTAAAACAGTTGACTTCCAGCCACGCCCTTGCGGATATTGAATTTGACCTTTTGGCACAGATGCTTTCCTCGTTCAAAGATACTGTTGACGGTATGACGGTTGAGCAAAAGAGGGCGGCAATCCGCACTTTTGTCAAGGAAATCATCTGGGACGGGCAGGATGCTCATGTCGTTATCTTTGGCTCTGACTACGAGTATGAGTTCCCGGAAACGCTTATCGGCATCGGGAATTTACCCGAAGAAACCGAGGACAACTCAAATTTTGATGAAACGGCAGAAAGGGGAGATGCAGAGCCGTTAGGAGGGTATAGCAAATGAAATCCTGATGTATTTCCGCAATCGTAAAAAGTCGGCGCAGGACGTTTACATTTCTGATCCGATCGATACCGACAAGGACGGCAACGCGCTTACGCTTCAGGATATTATGGCCGACGATACCTGCATCTTTGACGACATTGAGTTGAGACTGCGGGCGGAACAGCTCCATCGATGCATTGAGCAGAGCCTTGCGGGCCGGGAACGGGAGATTGTTGTGCTGCGGTATGGCCTCAACGGCAAGCGCCCGCTGACCCAGCGTGAGGTGGCGAGCCGCCTGGAAATCAGCCGCAGCTATGTATCCCGCTTGGAGAAAAAGGCGCTGGAAAAGCTGCGGAATCTGCCGGAGGCCCGTTACGTAGAGGTGCTGACGGAGCTGCTGCTTCAGGCCGCGCCTCATGGTGTGGGAGAAGTTCTCTTCTCCGCCCAGGATCGGGAAACGGTTGGGCAGGCCGCAGTGGACGCTGCCAACGGAAAGTCCGGCGGCAAGCTGACCCTCTCCGGCGAGACCGCGCCCATTCAGGGGGGCTTCATCCTCAAGGACGGCAACGTTGAGGTCAACTGTGCCTTTGATACGCTGGTTCGTTTGCAGAAGGCGGAAACGGCGGGACAGGTGGCTCAGCGGCTGTTCGGCTGAGGGGA
>OFMX01002562.1_pt1 | contig 10296 bp, 11 predicted proteins | sample 1541901 | NCBI WGS metagenome assembly OFMX01 (sample SAMN04209222, study PRJEB22552) | human gut metagenome | biome: gut; material: feces | host: Homo sapiens | place: USA: Oklahoma | reverse complement strand
GGTCGAGATACGCCTTCGCGCTTTCCTCCGTCAGCTCCATGCCGTTTTCCTTGGCAAGCGCCATGATCTCCTCGGCGGTCTTTGCCGCCTTTGCCTTGGTCAATAATTCCTTGTTCAGTTCCATGTTCGTCTCCCCTCACGATTTAAGATTATTCCGGTGTCCCTCTCTGCAAACGAATTTTGCATGTCAATATCTTGCTGCGCTTATCCCCGATGCTGTTCATACAGTTCCAACACCTTGGATTGTAGGCAAGACATCCCGAACAGCGCAGTTCGCCGTTGCGCACGATAATACCCCGCGAGCCGCAGCGAGAGCAGATATAGTCCGAGCAATAGCCGTTTGCCATACATGCTTCATAATAGGTGGGACCGCAGCCGCCGCCGGAGACGTTATCCAGCTCGTCGTCGCTCAGCTCGCCCGTCTGCGGGTGGAGCAGGTCGAGATACGCCTTCGCGCTTTCCTCCGTCAGCTCCATGCCGTTTTCCTTGGCGAGCGTCAGCAGCTCCTCGGGAGTTTTCGCTTCCTTTGCCTTCGCAAGCAGTTCCTTGTTGAGTTCCATCGTTTCTCCTTCTATATTTTTTGGGTTCAGCTCGTTGCTGCGATGCCGGAGTCCTGCTTATTTCCCTCTGCGGTTCTTTGGATTGAGACATTTGAGCGGCGCACCGAGTGTTTCGTATCCGGTCCAATTGGCTTGGTCCCAATGCCTGCACCGGCAGCAAGTACCCATCAGACCGAAGGCGGTGGGGCTTGTATCCTCCTCAAAAAAGCCGCACCGGTACCCCGCGGTGGTCAGAAGGTACCCGCCCTTTGTGTGGCAACCGCCGCCAGCCACATTGTCCAGCTCGTCGTCGCTCAGCTCGCCCGTTTTCGGATGAAGCTGTTCAAAGTATGCCTTTGCTTCCTCCTCGGTCAGATCGATGCTGCTCTCCTTTGCAAGCGCGGCCAGTTCCTCCGGCGTCTTTGTTCCTTTTGCTTTTGCAATCAGTTCTTCGCTGAGTTCCATGGTCGAGCTCCTTTCCGTTATTTTTTTCTGCCAGGGTCCTGCAGATCGCTTTTTTTGTTGAGATCAAGGGAAATTTCGAGCCGCCTGCCGCCGCTCACCGTTTCGAGAGCCTCGTCGTTCAGCGGCTCCGCGTTGGTCTCCTCCGGGATGCTGTTCCGTTTTTCTTCCTTTTTCATTTTGTTCCTCCTTTGATTTATTTGATTGGAGCCTCAAAACACTCCCGAAGCGTTTTGAGGGCATTGCTGTGCAGTATCTTGACGTAGGCGTAGGATACGCCGAGCCTTGCCGCCGTGTCCTTCAGCGACAGCCCCTTGCCGTACCGCAGGACGATCAGGGCGCGCAAACGTTCGTCCAGCCTGTTCAGGGCTTCACCGAGCGCCTGAAGGGATTCCCTTTGCAGCAGGCCATCGTCTATGCCGGCTGCGTCCGGCAGATCCTCCGGCAGCTCCACGCCGGGACGATGGGTGCGGAAATAGTCGATGACCGTATTTCGGGTGATGGTGTAGAGCCATGTGGAGACCGAGGCGCGGTCCGCGTCAAAGGTCGGGTACTTTTCATACGCCTTCAGAAAAACGTCGCTGACAAGATCCTCCGCGTCGTGCCGGTTTGCGACCTTGCCGAACACATAGCCCCGGACCTTTTCGGAATACGCCGTGTACAGCGCTTCTCTTTCTTCCGTCCGATTCATACCGCGCCGTCCTCATCCGTTCCGCGCCGTTTGATGCGCTTCACCTCTCCCGCGGCGCTCACCTGTTCGAGATCGTCGTCCGACAGCTCTGCACAGTATTCGTTTTCGGCCTCGTCGAGCAGCGCCTCCAGCTCCGGCTCATGCTCGAAGCGTTGGTAATCGAAGAGCAGGAAGAGCGTTTTTTCATTCAGACCGGAGGCGTCCCCGGACCATTTCGCTTTTTTGTGTTCCATTTCTTTCTCCTTTGCTTCTTGATACGAACCGGAAGCGGAAAAGGCTAATGCAATCGGAAAATTTTCTCAAAAAATCTTCCGCGCGGCGTGTAGCGCCGTTACAAAGCGGCGTCCGGTACGTCGTCCAGCCTTTGGCGGGCCACCAGTTCGGCGAAGAAGCCGCTTGCGGCGATCAGCTCGTCATAGGTCCCGTCCTCGACGATCTTTCCTTGGTCGAGCACGAGGATGCGGTCGCATTGTCTGATGGTGGACAGGCGGTGGGCGATGACAATGCGGGTGCACTTCAGCCGGTCCAGTGACTCCGACACCTTTTTCTGTGTGATGTTGTCCAGCGCGCTCGTCGCCTCGTCGAACATCAAAATCTTGGGCTTCGGCGCGATGGCGCGGGCGATCATCAGCCGCTGGCGCTGCCCGCCGGATATGCCGCCCGAGCCCTCCGATATGACCGTGTTCATACCCATGGGCATCCTGCGGATGTCCTCGGCGATGCCGGTCAGCTCCGCTGCCTCCCACGCGTCCTGCTGCGACAGCCACGGCGCAGAGATCACGATGTTGGAATAAATATCGCCCTGAAACAGCTTCCCATTCTGCATCACAACGCCGATGCGGCGGCGCAGGGAGCGCAGATCGATCCGCTCCAGATCCTTGCCGTCGTAATAAATGGCGCCCTTCTGCGGCTTTTCAAAGCCCAGGAGCAGACGAAGCAGCGTGGATTTCCCGCAGCCGGTCCGGCCGACGATGGCGACATACTGCCCCGGACGGATCTTGAGCGAAAGATCGTCGAGGATCAGCGGCATATTTTCGTTGTACCGGAAGGAGACGTTGTTCAGCTCGATGCCGCCGGACAGCCGCTCGATGACCTGCTTGCCGTCCGAGACCTCGGGGACCGCGTCAAAAAATGGCTGGACCATCGTGAGAATGGGCCTGATCTGCGCCGCGCTCAGCGCGATCCCGGCGAGCGACAGAAACGCGCCGGAGACCATGCCGTAGGCCGTGTTGAAGGCATAGTAATCCGCCACAGACAGGCCGGCTCTTACTGACATATAATACATGACGAGCGTTCCCGTGAGGCTGATGGCAAGGCTGATGACGGAATTGAGCTTCAGGAACATCGGCGGATCGTACGTCATTTTTGCGCTCTGCGCGTAGAGGTTGCCCCATCTCGCGAAGGCGCGCTTCTCCGCGCCCGCCAGCTTGATCTTCTGTATCCCCGTGATCAGCGCGTAGGTCATACCGCTCTCCCGCCCGGAGAGCGCCATCTGCTCCGTGCTGATCTTCATTTGTGTCAGGGAGGAGACCACCGAGAAAACGACCGTGACGAGCAGGATCGCCAGCGCCGGTGCGACGAGCGTCGGCGCATAGGCAAAGATCTGCGATATGTATATAAGGGAGAACAGCGAGGTCAGTCCGGTCGATAAGACCGTCGATACGAGCATCCGGCACAGCGGGCCGACCTGCGCCGCGCGGCTGGAGAGCTCGCCCGCGCTGTACTGCTTGAAGAAATCCGCCGGCAGCGACATGACGCGCATCATAGTCGCCGCCTCGACCGATAGATTCAGCTTTGTTTCGATCCGCGCCGTAAGCATACTTTTTACCGCGGAGAGAAGCAGCGTGCTGACGGAGACGCAGACGGTAAAGGCGGCAAGCGCGAGAAGGATGCGCGTATTCCCGGAGGGCAGCACGCGATCAAACAGCAGCCGGCTGAGCATCGGAGAGAGCAGACCCACGAGCGACACGGCAAGCGTTGCCAGCGCGATCAAAACGAAGTCGGAGACGGAAAGGGTTTGCACAATGTAGGCCGAGAGCGAAGCGATGCTGAGCTTCTTGAGCGGAAAGGGCTTATAAAACGCGATCGCCTCGTCGTCAAACAGGTGCTGATTTTTGCGCGTGATGCGCCGGGACTTTCCGGTCTCATAGTCAAAGAAGCTGTAGCCGGAAAGACCGGACGGAATGAGCGCCACGACCCGCCCGCTCTCCGACAGGGTGCCGAGCATTGCGCCCACGGCGTCGCGGTACCAGCCGTCCTCCAGCTTCACCGTGCGCCGCATGATGCCATACGGGCGCATCAGGAACTCAAGCTGCTCGTTCACATCCTTGATGCTGTCGGGGACCTCCCGACTCTTTACATGGTAGTATTTCAATATTTCGTCGATCGCGTCCTTGGTAACGGCGCGGTCGCTGGTGAACGCCGCCTCGAACCGCTTTCCCATCACGGCGGACGCCATGTTCGCAAAGGCCTCGGAAAACGCGTCGTCGTCGTATTGCCTGCGCTCTTTTATCTGTTCGTCAAACCAACCCATCGTGTCGTCACCTCCTACTCGTTGGACACCAGGCGCGTATAGGCGCCGCCGTTTTTCATCAGCTCCTCGTGCGTCCCGCGCTCCACGACATTGCCCTGCTCCATCACGATGATCTCGTCGCAGTCGCGTATGGTGGATAAGCGGTGCGCCACCACGATGCAGGTGATGCCGCGGTCCTTGATGGAGCGCACCACGTCGTATTCCGTTTTCGCATCCAGCGCGCTCGTCGCCTCGTCCAGAAGGATGATCGCGGGGTCCTGCGCAAGCACGCGGGCGATCTCCATGCGCTGGCGCTGCCCGCCGGAGAGGTCCTTGCCGCCCTCGGTCAGCTTATACTGATAGCCGCCCTCGCGCCGCATGATGTCCTCGTGCAGCTGGGCATCCCGCGCCGCCATGATCATCTCGAAGTCCTCGATGGAGTTATCCCACATTTTTATGTTGTTTGCGATGGTGTCTTCAAAGAGAATAATATCCTGATCCACCACGGCGAGAGAGCCGGTAAACACGCAGCGGTCGATCTGCGAGATCGGTTTTCCGTCAAACAGGATCTCACCGCTCCACGGCTTATAAAGGCCGGAGATCAGCTTGGAGATCGTGGACTTTCCGCAGCCCGAAGCGCCGACGAACGCCACGCGGTCCCCGGGCCTGAGCGTGAGATTGAAATCCCGGATCAGCGGCTCGGCCAGGCGCGAATAGCCGAAGGTGACATTTTTGAGCTCGATATTGCCGGACAGCTTGCCGTATTCCGTGCTCTCATCGCCGCTGTCTTCCGCAAAGATGTCGTCGTCGGGATAGCGCATCACATCCTCGATCCGCTCCATATCGGTGCGCATTTCCTGCAGCGTCTGTCCCGCCGAAATGAGCGTCGTTGCGGGGGAGAGGAAGGAGGATAAAAAGCCCTGAAACGCCATGATCATGCCGACGGTAAAGCTGCCCTGCATCGCGAGGAACACGCCTGTCATCAGAACCGCGGTGCTGCAGATCGAGCTGACAAGCGCCGGCAGCAGTCCGAGGAGCTGGTTCATGCGCTGGAAGCGGACCTGACTGGTATTGACGCTCGCCTGGTAACCCGCCCACTTTTCAAAAAAGCCGTTCTCCGCGCCGCTCGCCTTGATCGTTTCGATCATCTCGATGCCGGCGACGGTCGTTCCGGCGAGCTTGCCCGCGTCGCGCATCTGCACGCGGGTGAGGTTGATCCGCTTTTTTGAAATGACGCTGGAAAGGACCAAGTTGGCGAGGATCGAAACGAGTCCGATGAGCGTGAGGAGCACGCTGTAGCGGAGCATCACGACCAGGTAAAACACCATCATGGCGGCGTTCAGGGCAAGCGGTGCGAGCGTGCCGACAAGCTGCTCCGCGATCATCGCGTTTGCGCTCTGCCGGCCCTGAATATCTCCCGCCATACGCTGTGAGAAAAACGCCATCGGCATGTGCAGGACTTTCCACAGAAAGGTGGTATTTCCCACCATCGCGAGCTTTCCGTTGATCCGGAGGGAATAGACCGCCTGGATCCACGCGACGATGAGCTGAAGCACGCTGATGCCCGCGAGCGCAAGCGTGAAGGACATAAGCCACTCCGGATTCTCGCCGGTCAGCAGCCGGTCGAGAAAAATACGGGAAAACGCCGGCGTCACAATGCCGAGCAGCGACGAAATGACCGTGGTCAGCGTTACAAAAGCGATCGCGGTCCCCGCGCCGACCAGCCGCTTCTTCGCGTACTGCAGCATGGACTGTGGCTTTCCCTCAGGAGTAAAGCCTTCGGCGGGCTCGAAGAACAGGCAGATGCCGGTGAAGGAGTCGTCAAAGGTCTGCATCGGGACGGAATAGGTCCCCTTTGCGGGGTCGTTGAGCACCGCCTTGTTGCCCCGAAAGCCGTTGAGCACGACAAAGTGGTTGAAGTTCCAATGAATGATGCAGGGGAATTTTCCGTTCGCTTTCAGCCCCTCCGGCTCATACCGGTAGCCCTTTGCGGTAAGACCGTAGCTGCGCGCGGCGCGAAGAATGTTGCGCGCGTTCGAGCCGTCCCGTGAAACGCCGCAATCCAGACGCACCTGCTCGAGCGGGACCCACTTTTCGTAGTAGGCAAGGATCATCGCAAGACTTGCGGCGCCGCATTCCAGCGCCTCCATCTGCATGACAACGGGCACCTTGGCGACGCCCGCCGTGATCGGCGACTTGATCTTTTGTGCTGCTCTCATCTTCGCGCACCTCAGTTCAGGACGAAATCAAGGGGCCTGACGCGCTCGATAATAACGGATACGGTATAAACGCCGTCCTTGAGATCGGGGGCCTCCGCCGACAGGACGTGCGCCCAGTCGCCCGCGGAGAGCCCAATGAGATGGAGCAGATAAGGGTCGGTGCTTTCGTCGAGCAGGATGGGCATGCCCGCCACATCGGATACGACCGCGTACTCGGCTTCACCGACCGAGAGAATGGCCTCGCCGTCTAATTTAGCAAAATCACTCTCGCTCAAATAAACCGTCAAGCGTCCGTCCCCGCAGACGCCGCCGGTTTGTACGACGGTATCGAGATGCCCGAACGCACCCCATACGCAAACGCCGATCAGAAGCACAATGACCGCCGCGAGGAGCATCCATACGCTTGGATTGGAAACACGGATATAATCATTCATCTGCTCCGGCGATGTGATCCTTTCCATGCTTTTTTGACGAAAGACCGAATGATTCATAGCTCCGCACCCCTTGTTCAGAATAAATATAGTCTAACAATAGTGTATCACATTGCGCGATAAAGGCAAGAAAATCCACGCAATTCGGATATATATTTTTAGCCGTATCCGACTCGGCCATCGCAGACGGTTCGCTTTGAGCATCCAGGCATTGAAAAGTTCCGCGTGCGGAAGCGCGGAACATAAATTGCCGTTGGGACGACCGACAAGACGGAGAGCCGGGAAGGTCCGAATCCCTCGCGGCAGCCAAAAAGCCTCGAGATTGTAAGATCTCGAGGCTTTTTGGCTTTCATAAGCTTTCCAGAAATATTTATCACACCTTCCGTAAAAGAATATTTTTACAAAGAGTGACGTTAAATTTTTGCAAAAATTATTGTTCTTTAGAAGAAATGGGGCCCAAAGTATATGAAAAAGTGCTAAAATGTTGTTGAATCAAATGGAAGGGAAAGCGCAATGTATTTTACCGAAATGATGTTTAATCCTGAGTACATAAATCCGCTGTATTTTAAGCAGCAACAAACTCAAATGAAGAATCCCGCCACGAGGGAGTTTACGCGCTCTTATAAGGCCCACAATGCTCGCGTGCGGTATGGATCGATGACCAAGGAGGAGTTCACCGCTTGGTCGAAGACGGCGCGGGAAAAGCGCGATGCCTGCGTAGCAGGAAAGCTGTCCCTTGAAGACTTCGTGGCGTGGCTCGACAGCGACAAGCAGCGATAAAACAACGGACTGGCTGGCCGTTTTATGATTTCAGAAGAACAGGAGGTTTCATTGACAACGCGAAAGACAAAAGGAGCCAAGGGCGGCGGTACGATCCGTCAGCGCCCTGACGGGCGCTGGGAGGCGCGCTATACCCTCGGCATTGATCCCGGAACGGGAAAGCAGATTCAAAAATCCGTCTACGGCAAGACACAGAAGGAGGTAAGACAGAAGCTCACTGCAATCACTGCGGAAATCGACAGCGGAACGTTTACCCAAGAGGACAAGACAACGGTTGAACAGTGGCTCAATATCTGGTTAGACGAATACATGGGCGATAAAAAATACGGAACGATACGAAACTACAAAAATGCCTGCAGGTATCATATCATTCCGTATATCGGCCAATGCCGTTTATCCGATCTGAAGCCGCACATGATCCAAACCCTATATAACAGGCTTCAACGCGGAGAAGACGACAAGCCATCCCTGTCACCAAAAACCATCCGCAATGTGCATGACGTTCTCAGCAAGGCACTCAATCAAGCGGTGTTGAATGAGATGATTCGCTTAAATCCAGCGCAGCTAACTACTCTCCCACGGAAAGTCCAGAAAGACATTCAGACCTTGACCGACGAGCAAATAAAGCAGTTTTTCGTCGTAGTCGAGAGGGACAGTTACCGCAGCATCCTGAAGTTTATCCTGTTCAGCGGCGTCAGAGAATCAGAAGCCATTGGTCTGACATGGGACTGTATCGACTTTGAGCGCGGCACGATCCGCATTTATCATCAACTGCTGCAGCGGCCCAAGAGCGAAGGCGGCTACACACTGGCCCCGCTGAAAAACGACAGAGAGCGTCTGCTGACGCCTCCGCCGACACTACTGGCCTTACTGAAAGAGAGAAAGCATGAGCAGATGCAGCAGCGCATGAAAGCCGGTCTTGCATGGCATGGATGGGGCTCTGCGGAAGAACAGAATACATGGTTCGTTTTCACGACGGAATTTGGCGATCACTACTGCCCGCAAACCGTATATGATCACTTCAAGAGGATAGCCAGACAGATTGGTGCGGAGAAAGCCAATGTTCACAGTCTGCGTCACACCTACGCTGTTCTATGCCTTCAAAACGGGGACGATGTAAAAACCGTGCAGTCCAATTTAGGACACGCAACTGCTGCCTTTACCCTTGATGTTTACGGTCATGTTTCGGAAAAAATGAGGCAGGACAGCGCAAACCGCATGGAAGCATATCTTCAAAGAACGATATTCGGGAGGCAGGCGTGAACCGGATAAAGGGGCAAATAAAGGGTAAAACGAAAAAGGAAGTCCCGAAACTCTATGGTTTCAAGACTTCTTTTGGTACGCCGTGAGGGATTCGAACCCCCGGCCTTCTGGTCCGTAGGTTGTCTCAAGGGCAAATCGAAGCTGTTTCGGCTCCGATTTGTGCTTTTTACCACCGTCCGCTCAGCGGATTTTCCGTTGTTTCCGTCCAGTCCTGTCCGCTTTTTTCGGATTCTGGGTCAAAACTGGGTCAAAGGCGTATCTGGAATTGTATAAATTCTGTGTTTCGTTGTTTTATCAGCAGGGATGTTTTTGAATACGCCTTTTAAATTCCTGACAGGGCGGGGACCTGAGTATGAATCGTAGTATGTACCAAAGCCTGAAAAAAGCACCAGGGGCGGATTGTTCCTATTACAACTCTACTTCGGCGGTTTTGCCCCGCTTGCGGCGTTCGTGCTGCTCATCAAGGAGGGCCACACAATAGAGAAGCAGAATAATAAGCGATGCGCCAAGAACATAAACAAACAGTTCCACAAGATTACCGTTTGGATCTTCCCGCAGATCCAGATAATTGTTGCCTAACAAGGCCGTATACTGTTCAGCCGTTGTGCCCAGCAAGTCCATGAGAGCATCCAGATTCTCAGACGTCATTTGCTTGACGATGCCGTCGGCGCGGTATGACTGTGGTATGGTGCCTGGAACTGTAAAATCAGAGTTGCTGTATTCAACAATGTCCGCAAAGTTTTCAAAGATCACATCATTCATGGAGACGATGCACATGGTCTCATCCGTGCCAACCGCCAGATAAAAACAATTATTTTCCTCGCCACCCGAAATTTTCAGGAGCCAGTTGGAGAGGTGCTGAACATCCAGATAGCAGTAATCGCCCTGCTTTGCTTCCAAAGTAAAGGGCTCTGGCTGGGGTGGTGTCCGGAAATGCACATAGCAGAACACGCCCAGGGAAAGCAGGATGCCGAAAGCTGGAAGAATGAGGAAGAGACGATGGTCATCCATCCATTGCAAGAGCTTTTCAAGGGGCTTTCCCAGCGTTTCCAAAGGAAAAAAGGCAAACATAAAGAGAATCCTCCTCACTCTGTTTTTTCATCCTATGGATTCCGATTTGGTGACACCATAGTACCATGGCGTAAGGCTGTTTGCAATAGTGGTTTTAAGCAAAAGCAGGAAAGCCAAGAACTCCACAGTAAGGGCTGCGCAGCCCAGCGGGGCCGCGACGCCTTCGGAACAGCGACGCGCATAAGCGCATCGCTGTCCCGCAGGCTCTCTGCGTTCTTCAGGAGCGTCTCCGACCAAGACCCAAAAGCGGCAAAGTTTGCCGTTCTACCCCCTGGCCACGCAGGGTTTCCGAAACGTGTGGAACGCTCCGAGGGTAGTGATACCACCC
>OFMX01002540.1_pt1 | contig 10375 bp, 10 predicted proteins | sample 1541901 | NCBI WGS metagenome assembly OFMX01 (sample SAMN04209222, study PRJEB22552) | human gut metagenome | biome: gut; material: feces | host: Homo sapiens | place: USA: Oklahoma | reverse complement strand
CTCTGCGCTTCATACCACCAGACAATTTTTTCATTTTTTTATGAGCTACTTTTGAAAGACCAACCTTAGCAATCAAATCTTTTACTCGCTTTTTTGCAACAATAGGGCGTATTCCTTTTAGCGCTCCAATATAAAGTAAATAATCCTCCACTGTAAATTCAGGATAAAATCCAAAATCCTGCGGTAAATACCCCAACAGCTTACGATATTCGCTGTCCATACTAAAAATATCTTTTCCATTACAGCATATCGTTCCGCTTGTTGGCTTTAAAAGAGTACACAACATTCTCATTAAAGTTGTTTTTCCTGCTCCGTTTACACCTAAAAGACCATACACACCATTTGTCATAGTGAGGTTTATATGATTGACAGCCGTAAAATCTCCAAATTCTTTTGTTAAACCATCAAGCTCTAATTTCATCAAATGACACCTCCAAATATTGATTACAATTCTTTAAAACACGATATATAGCAAAAGCAATAAAAAGTATTGTTGCACCCAGCAGTGCTGACCAGATGGGAACAGTAACCATGATATATACGTTTTCATTTAAAACAATAAAAAGCCATACCGCACTCCATATCACACACAGAACAATCGCAACCGTTTCACTGAAAGAGTGTTTACTGCATAAAATTCCGAAACAGATACAGGCAGTTACACAAAGCGGAAAAAGAAATTGAACTACTAATTCTGACAATTCATAATGTAAACCTGCTGAAACGACTCCTAAAAATACAGTTATCAAAAAAATATCTGTAACACCAAATAACAGCATACGTGTGGCATATACTTGTTTTAATGAATAATAGGAAGTAGCTTCTATTTCCATACATTCACATGACCTGTTTTTCCATAGTTCGGGAATAATAAGGATTACAAATAGTGTGGCTACTACACCCATACTTCTTTTTAGATATATTTCATCATGGATAGAACTTAAAGCAATCCATAATGCAACTAAAATCATAAATTGAAGAACCCACCATCTTTTTTGTATCACACGAAGCTGTGTCCACAAAAAGTCATGGTAAGAAAGCATTCGTTCTTGCTCTGCCATAAAAAAGGCATTTTTAGATTTATAAATTGTGTCCTGTATTTTTTCTTCGTTGGCTTCCACTTGTACGCTTTCCCTATATTTTTTTATCTTTTCTTTCTTATTCATCTAATTCCTCCTTTCCGAGAAGTTCCCTTAACTGTTTCCTTGCTTTTTGCAAACGATACTTTACCAGTGGAAGTCCAATTTGCAATGTATCAGAAATTTCTGTCAGTTTTAGTTCTTGAAAATAATAAAGTGTAAGCACTTCTCTTGAATCATCTGGAAGTTGTTCTAAAATCTGTTCTATCAAAACTCTATTCAAAATTTGTTCCGTTTGATTTTCTTCCTCAAATTCATTTTCTTCCAGAAGTGTTTCTTTTGTCCTCTTTAAATAATCTTTACAAAGATTACCTGCTATCGTATATAAATAATTCAGTGTTTTCCCTTTATAATGATAGTCGGACAATTTTGTGAAAAAACGTATAAAAGTTTCCTGCGTTAAATCTTCCGCATATGTTTGATCGAAACAATGATGATAACAGTAGCTTAAAATTTCTTGATAATACTTGTGGACAAACAAATCAAAAGCATTATCATCACCTTGCTTCATTTTTCTAATTAGTAGAAAATCATTATACACAAAATCCCCCTTTCTCATTATTAGAAGTTCAAAATATTTATCCCGTTCTATAATGTATAACGATTGAGAGCAATAAAAAGATAGTATAAATTTAATTTTTTCATAAAATACAATAACGAATTGTTTTACACACTACTTTTCTCTCATAAGGCAATTATAATGTACTAATAAGATTACTGCAAAATATCAACCAAGTTGAACCGTGCTTACACTTTTAAGCATAGATTTTATTCTTATCCTATAATCTTCCAGTTATCGTCCTTATGTAACACAAGTTCATACTGTGAGATTTGCGTCATTTTCGACTTGTTATCCAGATATTTCACAGACACACTGACCTTGAGGTTATCGCCATCTTTGGTAAAGACAGGATTTACCAGTTCTGAAAATACATAATCGCCGGATACAGGAGCAAGCACACCGTTTTTGACATAGTAGGCAAGTTCCTTTTCCGTAGCTGTCGGATAGAGCTTAAAGAATGTTTCCAAGAAAGCGGTAGCGTCCTTAACTGTGTCGGAACTGACACTGACATCGGCTTCCTGTACTTTCGGTTCATACTTTGATTTCTGTACCGACGGAGCAAGGGTAGGATTCTGGGTAATGACCATTGCACCGTCCTTATCCACATGAACGGTCACGGTGTAGTTTTCTGTGACTGCCTGTGTCTGTTCTCCCTCTTTTACCTGCTGATCTACTTCGTAGGCAACGGTAAAATCGTTCGTTCCAGACTGCTCCACATTCCAGACCAGCACATTTGTAACAGTGGCACTGGTTGGTATATCGGTTCGGATGGTATCGGCGTTCAAGTCCTGTAATTCTTTTGTAAGGTATTTACTGATTTCCGTTGTTCTTGCTTCAATGGCTTCCTTGCTGGTATCCCATGAGTAGTAGGCTTCCGCAAAGTTCTTGACGAAATTCTCAATCCCATTGGTGTCGTTCAATCTTAGCTGAATGATTTCTTTTTCATGTACCGTGTGGGTGTCAATGGCGGTAAAGTTCTTATACACACCAAAACTGGTGCTTGCTAAAAGCACCGCCCACAACAGCAGGACAGATTTCTTATGTGTCCTGACTTTCATGGTACGCACTTTCTTATTCTTAGGTGCTTTCTCTGTTTTTTCTTTCTTCTTAAACATATTTCAAGTCCTTTCTATTGTTTGATTCTTCCGGCACAAATGATGTGCTGTTGCCAGTAGGCAGAGGTCAAATCGGTATAGCCGATTGGATTTCCGGCATGATACATCTGATTGTTTCCCACATAGATTCCCACATGGGTAACATAGTCACTGGTATTATAAGTGGAATGGAAAAAGACCAAATCGCCAGCCTGTGCCTGTGACAATGGGATATGCTGGGTTGCGTCATACTGTGCCTGTGCGGTTCGTGGCAGGCTGATTCCGGCTTTTCCGTAGCACCACTGGGTAAGACCAGAACAGTCAAAAGAGGTGTTCGGATTACTGCCACCATAGACATATTTCCAGCCTTGATACTTCAACGCTTCATTCATAACCGCCTGTACCGTTGCGTTGCTGAACTGCTTCACGGTCAGATATTGGTTGACCAGCTCCACATAGAACATATTCCCGTAGTTATAACGCCAGCCACCATTTTTACTGACTGCTATTGGGTTCGTATAGGTCACTTTTGTACCGCCGGATTTATTCTTTGCAAAATTCTCTGCAAGGTTGAAGCTGTGCTTTTTCCCATTCTTTGCTACATAGTCAGCATAGCCACCGCCATAGTTATAAGATTGAATGACCACGTTAATGTCATTTATGCCTTTGGCTTTACAGGAAGAAAGCAGGGACGCAAAATATTTACACCCCTGCTTAATAGATTCTCCTGTACTTAATGAGTTTGGCGGTAGTCCCATACTTTCACTGGACTGCATGACATCGGTAGCCGTACCGCCACTTTCCACCTGTATGATGGCAAGCAGGACGTTCACATACTCCGAGATACCGTTTTCTCTGGCGTATCTTTCTACCATCGGCTGATGTTTGAGGACATCGGCTGACAGGTTCATGCCAGAATAGACAGGCGAATAGCTGTTTGAACTGTCGTCATCTTCGCCGGAAATCAATATCCCGAAAAAGAGGACAATGGAGAAAAGGACAGGAAATATCGTACCTATGATAAGGATACGCTTTAATCTCATTTCTTCCGTCCTTTCTCTGGTTGCTTCGTAACAGTCTTACGATTTTGTTTTTGGTTGACCTGTTTCTGTACGGTTGTTTTCTTTTGATTACTTCTGGATTCCGCTACGTTTGACTGATTCGTTCTGGCAACAGATTTGACCTGTTGTTCCTGTCTGATATTGGTTCGGACAGTTTCTTTTCCAGCCTTGACTTCTGCATTTTTTATCACAGGAGAAGTAGCAGGACGTTTTATATCCGGCTTTGTGACTGTATCGGTCTGCGCAGGTTTTGGAACAGGTGTGGCAACAGGGCGTTCATGGCTTCTGGTAGCTCCGGCTGTCGCTGATCCATTCGCATGAACTGTCTGCCTTGCTTCCTGTGCTTTCTGTAATTCCTGTTTTTTCTGTGAGATATTTTCCCTGTGCAGGTTGCGTTTCTGTGTACGCTGTTCCTGTCGGTTTTCCCTTTCTTCCACAACGCCACGCTTAAAGTCTGATACATTATCCTTTGCTTTCTGTTTTGCAGAGTGGACAGCATAACCAGCCTGTGTCGGCAAGTCTTTCACATTTTCTTTCAGAGAGGAAGCACTGTCACGGACTTTATTTTTCGTATCCATCACAGCACCTACCGCAGAACCGACACGGCTTCCCATGCTGGCAGAGGTATTTTCCCGTTTCTTTGGCGGTTGGTTCGTTGCTGGCTTTCCGGCTCTGGCAACACTTGCACCAGCCACCGCACCTGCAACACTTCCAGCACCGACAGCCCTTGCAATCCCGTGTTCCATACGTCTTGCCCTGTGTCGCATGAACACCATCGGTCTACGGAAAATCCGGCGACCTATCTGCTGGCTGTCATTGGCATTAAGACTGAACATACTCATTAGTTCTCCGAGCTTCATGTAGATTCCGGCAAAACAGATTATCTGCAAAAATGCCACCATGAAGAACGGATAGTCTGTGGAAATGTTGTAAAACATACTGGAAATTGAAAATGCCACGGTCACAATCAGTGTGATTCCGGCTCTTGTCATAATGGCATTGAACACACGGACAACTGCCTGTTTCGCCATGTTCTCATAGGTCGGTATCATGGACAGTAAAAAACTGACAGGTAAAAATATGGCATATATGATAAAGAGTATCTGGGAAAACAACATCATGCCAGTAAGCAGGAAGATAAATATTGTGATACCGAGATTGAAAATGAGCAGGAAGAACACCATGCCAAGACGGTTGACGACCTGTGGAATGGTAAGGTTGTCATTGTCGTTATCCTCAATCTCTGTTTTGACAACAGTTTCCCTTGTTTCCCCATCTCCGTCTGTTGGGCTGGCAGATACCAGAGCTTCCACACGGTCAGCCCCGATTTCTTCGGTATCGCTGTTCCCGAACTGTAATAACAGCCACGGTTTTTCTACCTGTATCGCAAAAAGGCTGTCACGGATAAGGTCTACGCTGTCCTTGCCTTTGCTTTGTGAATCGGGGAGCATGATTTTTGTCCCCAAGTCCAGAGAAGCGGTGCTGATGTCCGAACTGAAATCATTGATTTTCTGGATATAATTGGGAGCATAAGCAATAAAGGACGCAGACACGATGAACACCACTACAAAGTTGATAACGGCGTGAAGTGCCTTGCTTGTTTCCCGTTTGAGAAGCCCTGTATAGGCGGTGTAAACACCTACAATCAGAATGATAATAAGCAGGAATCCCACATAGAATCCACTGCTGGAAAATCCGTTTTCGGTCACTCCGGCAAGTGTCTGGATACTTTTCCCGATACTGTCTGCCATGTCATTGATGAAGTCCAGCTTATACGCCTGTTGCACCACATATCCTGTGGCATTGCTAAGATACAGGCTGATTGTCCAGACAAAATTTGTGATACAGTAAAGCCCGTACTGCACCGATTTTCCAATGCCGTCCAGCCAGTTCCACGGTAGCCAAGACCAGCTATTGTCCACATAGAAATCAAGCTGATAGTTGGAAAGCGGATACTTTGAATACAGGTTGTCTGCATTGACCGTATCATCGACCAGTCCAGACGCATGAGCTACCGTCCCAAGCAGGGACAGCAGTACCAGCGTAACGGTCACAGCAAGCAGTACCAGTTTCAGTACATGGAATACCTTTTCTCTTGTGATAGATTTCATCATTCCAAATCCACCTCACTTTTTATCGGTGGTCTGGTATCAAAGGCATGGAGCAGTTCTACAAAGACAGGGTGTATCTGTACCACACCGACACGCCCGTATAAATCCTGCATTAAGCATTGTCCGTTCTCCAAATCCCTCAACCGTTTCTGGTTATTTTCGTCCCCACTGTCCAGCCCGAAAAACTCTAAGGTCTGTTTGATTTCATTGGTATCTGTGGAGCGGAACGCAAACTTTAAGCCGATGTTATTTTTCAGACTTTCTTTCGATACGTCCCCAGAGGATTGTGTCACGAAATAGACTCCGGCGTTCATGGCTCTACCAGCACGCACCAGTTTATTGGAGAGTGTTTCGCCCTGTGCCACATTTAAGAACGCCCATGCTTCGTCCAAATCCACGATTTTAAAAATGCTTCGGTCACTGTGAATAAAGTCAAGGGCAAAGGTACTGATAACAATTAAGATGGATACCGACAACAGTTCAATGGTCGTGTATTCCTCAAAGGTAGTATCCTTATCCGGCAGAACCAAATCTGCAACCTGTATGATGTTGAGCTGGTTATCCAGACTGATTGCATTTTCCACCGAACCGTCTGAGAACAGGAGCTGTGCAAAATCATAGTCCGTAAAACTTTCGATATGGTCTGCAATGTTACGGGATACGGCGGTATCCTCTTTCCGCAGTTCCTCAATGACCTGCAACAGCCCGTGGTTCTGATTCTGGGATACCGTGCGGACAGCTTTTCTAAGGACAGGGAACTTTTCGCCGTCCCTTGAAGAAATTCCTGTAAGGAATGTCAGAATGTCGATGGCAAGACTTTCAGCGTCCTTGACATCTTTCATAATCACATATGGGTCTAACAGCCCTTGATTGCTGGAATCACTGGTAATGTTTACAATGTTGATTTCCTCTGCAATCTCCGGCAGTGTTTCTTTCCAGTTTCCACGCTCACTTTTCGGGTCTAGGATAACTGCCTGTCCACCGAACAGGACGGAATAATATACTAGCAGGTTATTACAGAATGATTTTCCACCGCCAAGCGAACCTACAAAAGCAGAAGCCAACGCATTTGTGACCGTACCTTTTATCCCTTGACTGGCAAGGGACGGTTGCAGATAGACATTTCTTCCTGTATCCACGGAATACCCGATATAGATTCCTGTATTTTCTCCCAACATCTGGGTAGCACCGAAGCCAAGTCCGGCTAAAAAATCGGATTTCACATACTGGATATAATCATTGATATAACGCTTGCTGGCTGGAAGAAACTCTCCATGCAGTCCCATCATATCTCCGGCAGGGCGAACCAGTTTCACATTCAAATCATCGTAAAAGTCCTTGACTTCATCACAACGGCGTTTCAGTTCGTCAAGATCGGGTGCAGATACCCGTATGACGTAACTTAACTTGTACATACTTTCCTTGCTCTGGTCTAAATCTGTTTCCAGTTCATCGACACTGTCCAAGGCTTCCACCACATTTGAACTTGTTTCATTTCCGGCTTGATAGGCGTGATTGTCCAAGTCCTTTAATTCCTTTTTCTTGTTACGGACAGTGGTTAAGGCTTTCTTATTCCCGACAATCTCAACATTCATAGACGTATCCACAGGGAATGTGAACTGCTGTTGCTGGAAATAAAAGATTTCCGATGATGGGAAGTCCAGTTCTCCGACAATGGCATTGACCGTAAAGTAGGACACATAGCTTTCACTGTCCTCATGTTCCAGACGCAAATATCGCTGGCTTTCTTCCACCACGCAACGGGTAGGACGGATAAGGTCATAATACTTAATCAGTGTTTCTCTTTTTAAATTTCTTTTTGGAAGAGGATACTCATAATCTTCATAGGCTATCCCGTCCCTGCCGTAGAGGTGTTCCATCAGATACGCAAAGTCTTTGGCTTCCAGTCGGCGGATTTTGAACCTACGGGAGATTTTGTTTTCCAGTAATTTCTCCATCTTCACATAACGGTTGATTTCATCATTGCTCATAGAAACAAAGTCGTTCATCAGCGTATGCCTTACCTCATTCAAAAACTCACGGAATGTCAGAAATACCGATTTTTTGATGTTCTTCAGATTGACTTCGTCCTCTGTGACCATGAGCTTGAATCCCAGAAAGAAACGGTAATCAACTTGATTGTCGCCTATCATGGATACAAGGGCTTCGGTCTGGTCGTCTATCTTTTGGATTGCTACCTCACGGAGCTTTCCAGTGACCAGCTTCTTTGACTGTTCCTGTATGCTTCGGATTGAACTTTCGGTTGCAATCTGTAACGCATGAATCTTTCCCTCACGGGACTGTGCGATAAGCTGACGGAAGCTGTCATGCACAAGGTATTTCTGTTCTGGGGATAAGAACGAATAATTGTAAGGTATCAGCTCATAGTAGGCGAACACCTCATTGTCCTTGTTCCAGACAAGGTTGTTGTCGATATATTTAATCGGGAACATAGGTCACACTCCTTACTGCCGTGATAGTTTCCTCAAATTTCTGCTTATGCAGGTTCACGGCTTTTCCGGCATAAGTCACTTTGGGACGCAGAGCATACAGCACCATCGTCTTGATGTAACTGTATGGCTTTTTCCCGTCAAAGGTTTTCTGTGACATAAACCATGTAAGGGCAACGGGAATCCCGAAATATTTCAAAAACGCACCCTCAATCATGGAAAGTGGCGGTACATCTGCAAACAGAATGATGATAAATTCCGTCAGCACGAACCATGTAATCTGGGTAAAGGTCACAGGGAATGGCAGGTTTACATCATTGATGGCATACAGTACCTTTTCCACGTTCCAGATACTTGTATAACTTCGGATTTTCTTCACTTGTAAATGCTCCTTTCTTCATTTTCCTAACAACAGGGACAGCCGGATTTTCCAGACTGCCCCCAAGAGAAAAGCTGACAGTAGCACCAGTGGCGGTGCTGATCTGCCAGCCCTTAACGCAGTACCTCACAGATACCAGCGTTTGTTGCAATAAATGTCCCCTCTATATCGAGGTCACGCCCGTAGGCTTCATAGTCGATATAGTTCTGTAAAGAGGACGGGATTTCTCCGAGTATCTGTTCTTCATCAATCAGATAGTAGGCTAAATCGGTCATCGTTTCACAGCCGGAATACAGAATGATGTCGTCCTTATGTTCCACCAGTTCTTCCAGACTTCCATAGCAGGATATAAAACTGTCCAAGTCGTCCAGCAGGTAATCCGGTAATTCTTCCAACTGCTCATAGATACGGTTCAGTTCTTCGATGGAAATGTATTCGCTAATCTCCATCGGGAAGTTGTCCGTATCATGGATTGCGTATTCTTCGTACTCTGCATTTAAGCCGATACGTTCTGCAATCACTTCTTCGTCCAACGGAAAAGAGAACCAGTCCCCGACCAGTTCTCCCTCATTGTACTTGCCAAGATTGGCTATATAGACTTGCATATCATCAATCATAAACGGTCACTTCCTTTCACTCATTGTATTCATAAAATCTGCCATGCACACACAGGAAATGTTCTGATGTTTCTTCCATATCTGAACAGTTCCGATGGTATGTAATATTGCAAAGTCCGGCTTCCAGCTCTTGCAGGTTTGGAAACCATTCTCTTTGAATTGCAGGTATATCTTCGGGTGGGATTTCACTCTCCGAAATCGCAAGGCAGACATTGTTTAACAGGTCAAGGTCTGTATCTTGCAGGATTTCAAAAGGAAAATCATAATCACTGATAAGATAACGCTCACTGTCCGGCGGTAAGCCAATGGATTGTTTTAATGCTTCTATGTTGCAGGGAAGTGTAAACCACGCACAGCCTGTATCTTTTTCCTGTTCATCAAGATTGATAACAAATACTTTCATTTCTGCCATAAGCAATACCACCTGTCAAAGTTTGAACATACCATTGTTGCAGAGAGCATAACGTCCTTTTTCTTCCAACTCATGGGCGTAGGCTTCCAGATTAAAATATTTCTTTCCTTTTTCGGAAAGAGCAGAAAATTCAATGTTATGCTCCAAGCGGTAACGGGCAACGTCCATGATGTTGTGACACTCTGGATAAAACAGAAATTCTTCGGATTCCTGCAACAAATCCTCAACACCGCCAAAATAAGGAATCAAGTCTTTGTATGCCTGCTGAACTTCTGGCGATAAATCCGTGTAAGCAAAGTACAGCTTATTTAAGCGTCTGACAGATGTTGTCCTTACAATGTCGCCAGCAAAGGGGAGCTTCATATCTGTGATTTGATAATCGCCACTGTCAGCTTCCACGCCGAGCAGGTCACGGAACAGCTCATAATCAATGGGTAAATCAAACCAGCGAGAGGTTTTATCCTCTGCTGATTTGGTCGTTTCAATCAATACGCTACATTCTTCCATAGGCTTTACGCTCCAATAATCTTATTGAATAACTGTAACAATA
>OFMX01002534.1_pt1 | contig 10421 bp, 8 predicted proteins | sample 1541901 | NCBI WGS metagenome assembly OFMX01 (sample SAMN04209222, study PRJEB22552) | human gut metagenome | biome: gut; material: feces | host: Homo sapiens | place: USA: Oklahoma | reverse complement strand
CCTGTAGACAAGTTATATTTCAAGGAGTATTCTGAGACAGTGGACATCATCACCGCCTTTGAGGACTCCTATATAGACCTCGTGGTGAACGACCCCTCCGGCAAGTCCAACCTCGGCTACGGCGGCAATACTGAAACGCGCTATTATATGACCACGAACCTCCACTACTTCGGCTTCAACTCGGAGTCGCCCTTTGTGGGCAACGCGCAATACCGCTATCCGCTGCAGCTCGCCGTGGACAGGGAATACGCAGCAGGAACGCTGATGCAAAAGGGCGCCGTAGCTTCCGCCCTGCCCGTGTGGCCCAGCAGCCCGTTCTATAGCGAGGGCATCGCAGACCAGGTGAAGTTCGACCTTGAGCTCTGCGCTATGGTGCTGGACAACCTCGGCGTCACGGATATGGACAACGACGGCAAGCGCGAATACGTCGAATACAGCAAGACCCAGGACATCAATATTGACCTCATCGTCTGCTCCGAATCCGCCGGCAAGGGCGACATAGCAAAGCAGTTTGCCTCCGACATGGGCAGCCTTGGCGTCACCGTAACCGTGAGGGAACTCAGCTGGACGGAATACCAGAACGCCCTCACCAACGGGGACTACGACATGTACTACGCCGAGGTCAAGCTCGGCGCGGACTTTGACCTCACCAGCATCCTCACCGAGGACGGCTCCCTCAATTACGGCAAGATTAAGGACGAAAACTACGCCACCTATATAAATGCCTTCCTCGCAGCGGACGAGCTCACGCGCACCCAGGCCTGCGAGGTGCTGCTCAACTACATCACCACCAATGTGCCGATCATCCACATCTGCTTCGAGCGGCAGGAAGTCATAAGCCACCGCAATGTGATCACAGGGATGAACCCGAACGCCAGCAACGTATTTTACGGCATTGAAAACTGGACGATAACCTTTTCCAATGAAACTGACGAGGGGGAGGAACAGTAAATGACAGACAGAGAACTCATGGACAAGGCCCGCGAGGCATCGGGGATGGCCTATGTGCCGTATTCGCAGTTTCCGGTCGGCGCGGCGATAGAGTGCTCAGACGGGACTGTGTTCACGGGCTGCAACGTGGAAAACGCCGCCCTGGGCAGCACGATCTGCGCCGAGCGCACCGCCGCCTGCAAGGCGGTCAGCGAGGGACACCAGGACTTTGTGAGGATTGCCATTTGGGGCGAGGGAAAAGACTACTGCATGCCCTGCGGGGCCTGCCGCCAGTTCCTGGCAGAGTTCTCGCAGACGATGGAGGTCCTGTGCGCCAAAGCCGGGGGCAGGTATGTGAGCTACAGGCTCAACCAGCTCCTGCCTCACACCTTCAATTACTGACATGGAGCTTGAACAGCTCAGGATATTCTGCGCTGCCGCAGAAAGGGGGAGCCTCTCCCGCGCCGCGGCCGCGCTCTATATAAGCCACTCCACCGTGTCCCGGGCCGTTTCGGCACTTGAGGCCTCGCTGGGCGCGGAGCTCTTCTCGCGCGACAGCCGGGGCGTCACGCTGACGGAGGCCGGGCAGGTGCTCTTCGAGGGCGCGCAGGGCACCCTGCTCGACATCGATTTCGGCACCTACCCCTTTGTCACCAGCTCCCACCCCGTCTCGGGGGGCGTCTGCGTCGGCAGCGGCGTCGGCCCCACCCTCATCGACGAGGTTGTCGGCGCGGCCAAGGCGTACACCACCCGCGTGGGCGCGGGTCCCTTCCCCACCGAGCTGCTCGACGCGACCGGCGACGAGCTGCGCAACCGCGGCCACGAGTTCGGCACCGTCACCGGACGGCCCCGCCGCTGCGGCTGGTTCGACGCGGTCATCATGCGCCATTCGGTCCGCGTCAACGGCCTGACCGCGCTCGCCATCAACAAGATCGACACCCTCTCGGGCATGGGGCCGCTCAAGGTCTGCACCGCCTACAGAAAGGCGGACGGCACCGTCATCCGCGACTTCCCGCCCACGATCGACGAGCTCGCCGAGTGCCTGCCCGTCTACGAGGAGCTCGAGGGCTTTGACGGCGACCTCTCCGGCTGCCGCTCCTTCGACGAGCTGCCCGCCTCCTGCAAGCGCTACATCGCCGAGCTCGAGCGCCTGTGCGAATGCCCCATCAAGATGGTGGGCGTCGGCCCCGCCCGCTCGCAGAACCTCGAGAGGGCGTAAAAAAAGAAAGGCCGCCCGCAAGGGCGGCTTTCTTTGCCGCTTTTGAAAAAGCGGCGCAAAACGTTTGATGCAGGCGAAGCGCCGTCCATCGGCGCAGACGCCTCTCGTGAGGCGGGGCCACGGGACGCGGCCGCGGGAGGAATCCGCGTAGGGCCTGAACCAAAAGTTCTTTGACCGCTTTCTTTCAAGAAAGCGGAAAGAAAGCCGCCCTTGCGGGCGGCCTTTTCTTTTCCGTCTCCCCCGAACTCAAACGCCCCAAATCTCCCGCGCGTATTCGCGGATGGTGCGGTCGGAGGAGAATTTGCCGGCGTTGGCGGTGTTGAGGAGGCATTTGCGGGCGAAGGCAGCGCGGTCGCGGTAGGCGCGGTTGACGCGCAGCTTGGCGTCGCAGTAGGATTCAAAGTCGAGCAGCAGGTAATACTGATCGGGGCGGTGCCAGCTCGCGCCGGTCATGAGCGAATTGTAGAGCTCGCGGAACATGCCGGTGCCGCCGTCCGAGAAGGTGCCGTCCACGAGGGTGTCCACCACCCGCCTGATGCGGGGGTTGTCGCGGCAGAGCGCCTTCGGGTCGTAGGTGGACGCGGCGGAAGCGATCTCCTCGACGGTCGCGCCGAAGATGAAATTGTTTTCCGCGCCCGCCTGCTCGACGATCTCGATGTTCGCGCCGTCGAGGGTGCCGAGGGTGACGGCGCCGTTCAGCATGAACTTCATGTTGCTGGTGCCGCTCGCCTCGGTGCCGGCGGTGGAGATCTGCTCGGAGACGTCGGCGGCGGGGATGAGCTTTTCGGCGTAGGAGACGTCGTAGTTCTGCACAAAGACCACCTGCATGCGGCCCTTCATGTCCGGGTCGCCGTTCACCCGCTTCGCGATCTCGTTCAGATACTTGATGATCCCCTTGGCGCGGTAGTAGCCGGGCGCGGCCTTTGCGCCGAAGAGGAAGACGGTCGGATAGAAATCGGTGAGCCGCCCGTCCTTGAGGGCGAAGTAGATGTCCAGGATGGAGAACGCGTTGAGGAGCTGGCGCTTATACTCGTGCAGCCGCTTGACCTGGATGTCGAAGAGGAAATCCGGGTTCAGCTCCACCCCCTCGCGCGCCTTCACATATGCGGCGAGCTGGCATTTTTTCTCCCGCTTGATCGCGAGGAACCGCTCGCGAGCGCGCTCGTCGTCCGCATAGGGCGCGAGCTTTTTGAGCTCGTCGAGCTCGGTGATCCAGCCGTCCCCGATCCGCTCGGTGATGAATCCGGACAGCTCGGGGTTGCAGAGCGCGAGCCAGCGGCGCTGGGTGATGCCGTTCGTCTTGTTGTTGAACCGCTCGGGCCAGACGGCGTACCACTCCCGAAGCGCCGTCTCCTTCAAAATCTCGGTGTGGATGCGCGCGACGCCGTTGGTCGAATGGGCGGCGAAGATCGCCATGCGGGCCATGTGGATCCGGCCGTCGTCGACGAGGTAGTAGGGGATCTGGTCCGCACCGTTGATCCCCTTGTTGTGGAGGGCCTGCTTGAGGCCGTTTTGCAGCATGACGACATAGGGGTAGACCTCGGGGATGACCGAGAGGAAAAGCCCCACGTCCCATTTTTCGAGCGCCTCGGCCATGATCGTGTGGTTGGTGTAGGCGAAGACCCTCTGCGCGATGGAGAACGCCTCGTCGTAGCAGAGGCCGTGCTCCTCCATCAGCAGGCGGAGCAGCTCGGGGATCGATACGGTGGGGTGGGTGTCGTTGAGCTGGACGGCGTATTCGTCCGCGAAGGCGGAGAAATCCTCCCCGTGCCGCCCGAGATACTCCCGCAGGATGCTCTGGAGCGACGCGGAGGAGAAGAAATACTGCTGTTTTAAGCGCAGGCGCTTGCCCGCGTCGGTGTCGTCGTTGGGATAGAGGACGTAGGAGATCTCCTCGGCGCGGTTTTTTTCGGCGACCGCGCGGTCGTACTCCTGGCGGTTGAAGAGGTCGAAATCGAAGGCGGAGAGGGGTTCCGACTGCCAGAGGCGCAGGGTGTTGATCGTCTTTCCGCCGTAGCCGATCACCGGCATGTCGTAGGGCACGGCGCGCACCGTCTGGTCGGCGAAGCGCACCTCGACCGCGTCCTCCTCCCGGCGCACGCTCCACGGGTCGCCGAAGCGCAGCCAGTCGTCGGCGCGCTCCCGCTGGAAGCCGTCCTCGAAGTACTGGCGGAAGAGCCCGTAGCGGTAGCGGATGCCGTAGCCGTCGAGCGGGATGCCGTGGGTCGTGGCGGAGTCGAGGAAGCAGGCCGCGAGCCTGCCCAGTCCGCCGTTGCCGAGCGCGTCGTCCTCGATCTGCTCGAAGTCCGCCACGCTCCTGCCGTGCGCCTTCAGATAGCGGTCCGCTTCTTCGAGCAGGCCGAGGTTCATGAGGTTGCTGTTCACCAGCCGCCCCATCAGAAACTCGGCCGAAAAATAGCAGGCGCGCTTTTTGCCCGCGGGCTTTTTCCAGCCGTCGCGCAGGGAATCCATCGCGGCCTGCGACACCGCCGTGTAAAGCTGCTTCGCGTCCGCCTCGTCCGGCGTCACGCCGAAGTCGAGCCGCAGAAGCTCGCCGATCTTTTCTTCAAAACGGTCCATACGGTTCCTCCTGTTATCGCCCGTAGAGCTCGGCGAGCTCCCGGAGTTTGCGCGCGGTCCCGGACGTGAGCTGCCCCTCGGCGAGCCGCCAGCGCCAGTTTTCCCCGATCGTCGAGGGGGTGTTCATGCGGGCCTCGTTGCCGAGCCCGAGCAGGTCCTGCATCTGGAAGACGGCGGTGTCCGCGCTGCTCGCGTAGCCCGCGCGGATGAGCGCCCACGGGATCTCCCGGCTGGTGCGCACGCCCAGGTAGGCGCGCGCGAACCGCAGCACCCTGCGCGGCTGGTGGGCGAAAAAGCCCGCCAGCGTCTCGTTGTCGTGGGTGCCGCCGTAGACGACGACGTTTTTGTCGTAATGGCAGGGGAGGTATTCGTTGTCCGGGCCGGAATCGAACCCGAACTGCATGAGCTTCATGCCGGGGTAGCCGCTCCGTTTGAGCATGCGGCCGACCTCGGGGATGACGATGCCCAGGTCCTCGGCGATGACCCGCTTGCCCCCCATGACGCTGGAGATCGCCGCGATAAGCCCCTCGCCCGGTCCGTCGACCCACACGCCGTTTTTGGCGGTGTCGTCCCCGGCGGGGATCGAATAGTAGTGGGCGATGCCCACGAAGTGGTCGATGCGCACGACGTCGTAGAGCTCGGAGGAGAACTTCATCCGCAGCTTCCACCAGGCGTAGTCCTCCCGCGCCATCCGCTCCCAGTCGTAGAGCGGGTTGCCCCACAGCTGGCCGTCGGAAGAAAACATGTCGGGCGGCACTCCCGCCACCCTGCTGGGGCGGCGCTGCCCGTCGAGCTGGAACTGCTCGGGATGCGCCCACACGTCGGCGCTGTCGAGCGCGACATAGATGGGGATGTCCCCGATGATCTCGACGCCGAGCCCGTTGGCGTAGGATTTGAGCGCCCGCCACTGCTCGAAGAACTTGAACTGGCAGAACTTCCAGAAGTCGATTTCCTCCGCGAGCTCCCGCGCGCAGCGCGCGAGGGCCTCCGGCTCCCGCATGCGGATCTCCTCCGGCCACCGGAGCCACTCGTGCCCGCCGAAATGCATCTTGACCGCCATATAGAGGCTGTAGTCCTCCAGCCAGACGGCGTTTTCCGCGCAGAACGCCCGGTAGGCGGGGGTATCCGCGTGGCGGCTGCGCCGGAAGGCGGCGTGCAGCACGGTGAAGCGGTGCCTGTAGATCCTGGCGTAGTCGACCGCGGCGGGGTCGTCCCCCCAGCCGCAGGCGGAGATCTCCGCCCCGGTCAGCAGCCCCTCCCGCTCGAGCAGGTCGAGGTCGATGAAATAGGGGTTGCCCGCGAAGGCGGAAAAGCTCTGGTAGGGGCTGTCGCCATAGCTGGTCGGCCCGAGCGGCAGCACCTGCCAGTAGCGCTGGCCGGCGTCGCGCAGAAAGTCGACGAACGCGTATGCCGCGCGGCCGAAGGTGCCGATCCCGTATGGGGAGGGCAGGCTCGTCACCGGCAGCAGGACGCCCGCGCCGCGGCGCATGGGCTTTTGTTTTCGGATGTTCAATCGTTCCGCCTCCGTTTGGTGGATTGCTTTCGCCCGGTCAGAGCGTCCGGACGCTCTCCCCCTCGATGAGCTCGAAGGGGGCGGTCTCGTGGACGGCGTCGCCGCCGTTCTCGATGCTGTTGATGAGGATCTCCACGCCGCGCACCGCCAGCCGCTCCTGCGACTGCTTGACGGTGGCGAGCTTGGGATTGTAGTATTCCGCCAGCTCCACGCCGTCGAACCCGACGACCGAAAGGTCGCGCGGGACCTCGAGCCCCCGGTCGCGGAGGGCGCGGACGGCGCCCACGGCCATCACGTCGCTCATCGCGAAGACGGCGGTGAGCCCGGGCGCCCGGTCGAGCAGCCGGCCCATCGCGCGGTAGGCGCTCGCGTAGGCGAAGCGTGCCTTCTCGTACTGCTTTTCCGGCTCAAAGGAGACCCCGCGCGCCGCGAAGCTGCGCAGGCACCCCTCGAGGCGGAGCTGGCTCGTATAGGAGCGCCCGACGTCTCCGCCGATCACGCCGATCCTCGTGTGCCCGCGGTCGATCAGGTAATCGACCGCGCGGCCCGCCGCGGCCGCGTCGTCGGTCGACACGCTCGACAGGTTCGGAAAGCCGAGCGCCCCGCCCGGGTTGGTGACAAGCACGCTGGGGACGCGGATGCGGCTGAAGTTCTCGCGGAAATAGGAGAGGTTCCCGCCGAGGAAAAGGAGCCCCAGGGGCTTCTGCTCCCGGCAGAGGAGCAGCGCGTGGCGCACCTCGTCCGAATCCTCGTCGAGGTAGTAGACCACGTCGGTGTAGCCCGCGGATTTGATGAGGTCCTGCATCCGCTCGACGATGGGGGCGAAGAGCATGTTGGAGGTGCCCTTCACGACGATCGCGATGCTCTTGGTGGCCGTCTGCTTGAGGTGCTTGGCGTTGTTGTTGGGGATAAAGCCATGCGCGTCGATGACCGCCTGGATGCGCGCCTTGGTTTCGGCGCTGACGTCGGGGTGGTCGTTGAGCGCGCGGGAGACGGTGCTTACCGCGTACCCCGATTCCCTGGCAATGTCCTTGATCGTCACGTCGCCGGCCTCCCTTCACACGTCGTTTCGCTGATTCCTATTCTACCCCTTTACCGCGCCCGCGACAACGCCCTTGATGATATATTTTTGGCAGATGAGATAGAAGATGATGATCGGAATGATCGACAGCACGAGCACCGCCATCAGCGCGCCCATGTCGCGGGAGCCGTAGCCCCCCTGCAGATACTGGACCGCGATGGGGATGGTGCGGTACTTGTTGCCGATGACGAGGTAGGGCAGCAGGTAGTCGTTCCAGATCCACATGGCGTTGAGGATCGCGACGGTGATCGCGGTGGGCCGGAGGATGGGGAAGACCACGAGGAAGAAGGTCTGGATGGGGTTGCAGCCGTCGATCATCGCGGCCTCCTCGATTTCGAGCGGGATCGATTTGACGAAGCCGCTGAACATGAAGACCGAAAGCCCCGCGCCGAAGCCGAGGTAGATGACGATGATGCCCACGGGGTTATCGAGGTGGAGCATGTTGGCGACCTTGGACATCGGGAACATGACCATCTGGAAGGGGACGATCATGCTGAAGACGAAGAGGTAATAGAGCGCGCCGGAAAACTTCCCCTTCGAGCGGATGATGTACCAGGCGGTCATCGCGGTGAAGAGGATGATCGCCCCCACCGAAAAGACGGTAATGAAGAGGGAGTAGCCGAACGCCGAGAGGAAGCCCGCCTTCTCGATGCCGCTCAGGTAGTTTTTGAATCCCACAAAGGTGGCTGGGCCGTCGGCGGTCTCGGTGAGGGTCGGGAGCTTGAAGGGCGCGTCGGAGATGAAGAACTGCCCCTTGAAGGAGTTCATCAGCACGACCAGGATGGGCGCGAGCACCAGCAGCGCGAGGATGAGCAGCAGGATGAAGATGGCCGCGTTTGCGAACCTGCGTTTGACTGCCATCAGTTCTCGACCTCCTTCCGGCGGGTGAGCATGAGCTGGGTAAAGGCGATCACGCCGACGACGATGAAGAAGACGGTCGCCTTGGCCTGGCCGACCCCCTCGAAGCCGACGCGCCCGTAGAAGGTGTTATAGATGTCGAGCGCGAGCATCTGGGTCTCCTTGGCCGGCGCGCCGCCGGTGAGGGCGAAGTTCTGGTCAAAGAGCTTGAAGGAGTTGGTGAGGGTGAGGAAGGTGCAGATGGTGATCGAGGGCATCACGTTGGGGATCGTGACGTGGATGAGCGACTGCCAGCCCGACGCGCCGTCGATGGCCGCCGCCTCGGTGAGCTCGCCCGAAATATTCTGGATACCCGCGATGTAGATGACCATCATATAGCCCACAAGCTGCCAGTTCATCAGCACGACCAGCCCCCAGAAGCCGTATTTGGCCGAGAAGGTGATGTCCACCCCAAAGCGGAGCAGAAAGCCGTTGATGATGATCTGCCAGATATAGCCGAGCACAATGCCGCCGATGAGGTTGGGCATGAAAAAGACGGTGCGGAAGAGGTTGGTGCCCTTCATCGCGCGGGTGAGCAGCATGGCGAGCGCGAAGGAGAGCAGGTTGATGGTGATCACCGAAACGACGGTGAATTTTACGGTGAACCACAGGGCGTTGAGGAAGTCTCTGCTGCCGGTAAACGCCTTGACGTAGTTGGCAAGCCCCACCCACTGGGTGTTGGTCACCGTTGTAAACTCGGTAAACGAGAGGTAGACGCCCATCACGAACGGGATGAGAAACGAGATGGCGAACGCGATGAACGTCGGCAGCGCGAAGAAGGCGAAATACTTTCTCAGCGTTTTTGACATGACATCCCCTCCTGTCGGATAACAAATGCCGTCCCGCACCGCGGGGTGCGGGACGGCGGGAAGATCAGCGGATGGGACAGCGCCCGCTGTTACAGGTTGCTTTCAGCCTTCCACTCGTCGACGACCAGCGTCTTGACGTCGTCCCACGTCTTGGTGCCCTGCGCGTACTGGAGCAGCGCGGCGCCGAAGTCGTCCTTGAAGGTCTGGCTCGGGAAGACGAGGAACGCGCTCCACGGCACGGAGGAGACGCCCTCCTTGCTCATCCAGGCGCTGACTTCCCTGGCGAGCGGGTCGGTCGGGCGCTCATCCTCGGCAAAGGTGTCGAACGGGGCGATGAAGCCGAGCTTGTTGGTGACGAAATCCTTGCCCGTGTCGGAGGAATAGAGCCAGTAGATAAAGTCGGCGGCCAGCTTCTGCTTTTCGGCGGGAGCCTGGCTGTTGATCGCGAAGAAGTTCTCGGTGCCGACGCAGATTCCCTGGGACTCCTCGCCGTCCACGCCGATGTAGATCGGCAGGAACTTGATATCCTCCTCCTTGACGGTGTTGCCCTCGACCTCGGCGATCTGGCTCCACGCCCAGTTGCCGTTCTGGACCATCGCGCACTGTCCGAGCGCGAATTCCGCCATCGAGTCGGCGACCTGCTTACTGCCGAGCAGCTTGGGATCGACGGTCGAGTTGTTCAGATAGAGGTCGAAGATGTTCTTGTAGTTGTCGCTGTACTGGAAGGTGATCTCCTTGGTGGCGTCGGTCGAGAGGTCGACGTTGTTGGCCTCGAACTCATAGTGGATCGGCAGGTTGGCCAGGTGGGTCTGCCAGCGCCAGTCCTCGCCGGGCTTGAGGGAGGTGGAGGCGAAGACGCCCTTGATGCCGAGCTGGTCCTTCTTGGCGGTCATGTCCTCGACGACCTCCTTGAGCTTCTGGAAGCCGCGGATCTCATCCATCGACTTGGCCTTCGCGCCGTCGAGGGCAAAATACTTCTCCATGATCGCGTTGTTGTAGATGATGCCGTAGCCCTCGACCACGTAGGGGATGCCGACAACTTTGTCGCCGTCGGTGATGGCCAGGCCCTTGTCGGTCAGGTGCTGGTAGAGCTCGGTGCCCGAGAGGTCGGCGCAGTAGTCCTTCCAGTTGGCGTAGCCCTTGGGGCCGTTGATCTGGAAGAGGACGGGGGCGTCCGCCTTGGCGATCTCGGATTTGAGGGTCTGCTCGTAGGTGCCCGACGCGGCGGTCACGACGTGCAGCTTGACGCCCGTCTCCGCCTCGTAGGCCGCGGCGATCTCGTCATAGACCGGGGCGATCTCGGGCTTGAAGTTGAGGTAGTAGAGCTCGCCGCCCGCGGCAGTAAAGAGAACACTCGGTACTCAGATGAAGGCAACAGGCGAGGTTATGGCT
>OFMX01002533.1_pt1 | contig 10421 bp, 9 predicted proteins | sample 1541901 | NCBI WGS metagenome assembly OFMX01 (sample SAMN04209222, study PRJEB22552) | human gut metagenome | biome: gut; material: feces | host: Homo sapiens | place: USA: Oklahoma | reverse complement strand
CATAGGGCAAATGTCAAAGAGGGTACAAAGCAGGGACGCGAACAGCTCATGCGGATTTTGCGGGAAGATAAACTGGGTGCCTGCCCGATTGAAAAAGTAAAGCTGTCTGACGCGAAAGAATGGGCTTTACGCATGAAAGAAAAAGGGTACGGCTTCAAGACTATCAATAACCACAAGCGTTCGCTGAAAGCTGCCTTTTACACAGCTATTCAAGACGATTGTATTCGCAAAAATCCTTTTGACTTCCAGTTAAACACCGTCCTTGAAGATGATACGGAACCAAAGGTACCTCTGTCCCCCACGCAGGAAGCCTCTTTCCTGTCCTTTATACAGAATGATAAAGTCTATCAGAAATACTTTGACGAGATAATCATTTTGTTAGGGACGGGGCTTCGTATTTCTGAATTTTGTGGACTGACGGAAACCAACATTGACTTTAAGAACAAGCTAATCATTGTAGACCACCAGCTTTTGAAAATCTCCGGTGTCGGCTACTATGTTGATACGCCAAAGACAAAAAGCGGTGTCCGTCAAATCCCTATGAGTACAAAGGTTAGTGAAGCGTTCGAGCGTGTGCTGAAAAACCGCAGGAAGTCGGCAGCCCCGATTATTGTGGGCGGCTATACTCGGTTCCTGTTCCTCAACAGGGACGGCTTACCGAAAGTCGCGGCAAATTATGAACAAATGTTCAGGGGACTTGTAAAGAAGTACAACAAGTGCCATGAGGAAGCCTTACCGAAAGTAATGACACCGCATACTTTACGCCATACTTTCTGCACCAACTTAGCAAACGCCGGAATGAACCCGAAAGCATTACAGTATATCATGGGACATTCCAACATCAACATGACGCTGAACTATTATGCACACGCCACACCGGATAATGCTATCGCAGAAATGGAGCGGCTGATTGCATAGTTTGTAAATGAGTTTTTACTACTCTCTTTACTACCTTTGAAAGCAAAAAGATAAGGGGATATGAGAAGAAATAAGAGCTTCTCCCGATATGAAAAATGCCGGGAACGCTTGTAAATACAAGCTATACCGGCATATAAGAACTTCTAAAGAGATAATCAAAAAGTCATATCTGATTTAGGAGATAATAATTGTTATTATAATATAACATAGCGTGCAGAAAAAAGCAATCAATTTGGAAAATTTTATAAGTTTGGCCCGTAGATGTTACAATGATGTGTAGCAAAAGAGAATAAAAAGGTAGCGAATAGGAGAAACCTGAGTTAAGGTTGAGTTGACGAGACAAAACCAAACGGCAGGTGCCATCCTATTTGCTATGAATAAGATAACACAAACTATGCAGTATAGGTAATCCTTATTTTTATATGCCAAGAAATACGGCGTAACGAAAGCGGTGATTCGCTACCAGGCTTACTGTCAGTACATCTACCGGTGGCAAAAAAGGTACGATGGACAATTCAGTCTCTGACAGGCCGGTCTCACCAACTGTTCAGACACCCAAACCGACACCACCCGGAGGAGATCGCGCTCATAAAAAACATGCGCCGCAAGAACCCCAATACGAGCTTAGTCGTGCTCTGAGTCAAGCTTCGGCAGCGAGGTTGCACGCGCTCTGTCTCCGGTCTGTACAGGTTTCTGAGAAGGAGAGGACAGATGGCTGTAAAGCTGCCGAATTCCAAGTACATCCACGAGCCATACGCGAGCAATGCACAACCCCGGCCGGCGCGGCCAGATCAGCGTCAAGTTCGTTTCCTCCGCCTACCTTGTCGGAGAGGCTGCCGGACAGAAGTTCTACCAGTACACTTTCATCGACGAATACGCTTGGTAGCCGTCGGATGGAGCCTGTTCGTAAACTCGGAGCCGTTGTCTGTCTGGATGCACTTGATGGTATAGGGAAACTTCTCCACCACATACCATATGACGGAGAAAAACAGCGGAAGAATAGGTACTGTGTTCCTCAAAGACTTCAAGATAGTGAAGGCAAGCACTTGACCCTTTTTTGAGTCTGCTCTTTCTCAACTCGGTATCCGCCATAAGCTCATCCGCCCCTTTACGCCTTGGCATAACGGCAAGGCTGAGCGCAGCCATATTATCTGCGATTTATTAAACTGAATGTCACATCAGCTCTTGCTTAATTGGTGCAAACTTGGCGTAAAATACATCTTTATAGTTGAAAAACCGCATAGGAATTATTTGGGGAGCATTAAAGATTATAACGTTGAATGAACAAATATTTAACACAAAATTACAGCATAGCTAAACTTATAAAGTTTTCCAAATGTAGGTTAGTCGATGATGTGTTACACAGGGAGGAAGGCGGCTAAGACCGGCTAGGGAGAGCATCAGTCGAGGGGATGCATGGGAAAATTGTTGTACTGGCTCTGCCTGACGGCGAGCTGAGCTTTGAAAGCGTCGAACAAATAAAGCTCATGAGAAGCGTAGAACTCCTCGTTGTCCTTGGCATTTATTGATGTCGTTACTACAATAATGACACGAATAAATATTACCTGAACATAACATAAAAGAGTAAAGTAGACGAGAAAGTTATCTCGTCTACCCTACATTCATTTTAGAAAATTAACCTTATCAATAACCCCAGCCATGCCAACCATTTCTCGCTCGTATCTCTTTAGTCCAATTATAGATAATGCCATAAAAGATGTGAAGGCATCTTCAAAAGAGCCTTTTTCCGAAAAGGGATCATAACCAAACGGATTGAACTTCATGTCTCTTTCCCTTCCTTGATGGAGGAGGGCTTTGGCTTCTGTTTTACAGAGTTTTCTTCCATGGAGATCCGTTTTTGCAGCGCGGCGGTATTTCGCTCCCAAAACACGCCTCCGCTGTAGCCCTGAATCGCGGAATTTTCCAGTGCCATTTCCAAACGCTTCTGTGCCCAGGCACAGTAAAGTCCGTTTTGCTCGACCGCAACGAAACGCCTTCCCAGCTTGCGCGCTGTCACGGCGGTTGTTCCGGAACCGGCGAAAGGATCAAAAACGACTTCTCCTTCACTGCTGCTTGCAAGAATCAGCTTTGCCATCAGTTTTTCAGGCTTCTGGGTCGGATGGTCTGTATTCTCCGGCATGGACCAATAGGGCACCGAGAGATCATCCCAAAAATTGGAGGGACAGGTATTGCGAAACCGCCCTTCCCCGGTTTCTTCCCAGTCCTTTGGCTTCCCGCCGGTTTTATAGGGGGCGATCACCCGTTTGCGAATCTTGACCGCATCGAGATGGAAGGTATAGGACCGGGAACAGGTGGCAAACCAGATATCCTCCATGCTGTTTTTCCAGTTGGATTGGGCTCCTCTCCCCTTTTCCCGCTGCCATGTAATGCGGTTGCGGAGATAAAAATGCTGTTCGAGCAGCTCCCCAATGATACCGCTGGAGCGCCAGTCACAGCAGACATAAATCGAGGCGTCCGGTTTCAAAAGAGGCTTCACCAGCTCAATCCATCGCTCGGTATAGGACCGGTATTCTTCCGCGCTTCGGCGGTGAAAGCTTTCCCCATGAAAGATCTTCGACAGATTATAGGGGGGATCAACGATCAAAAGATCAACAAAGCCGGCCGGAAGATGCGGGAGGACCGCAAAGGAATCTCCGAGAATCACGCGGTTTTCTATCTCTGTAAAGCTGATATCCTTTTCAACCGAGATACATCGGCTGAGCAACGCTTTTTCTTCCTGTGGTGTGCAGCGGAGCGTTCGATTCCGCTTAACTTTCCCATTGGCTTCCGGCAAGCCAATGCCCCCTTTCATATATGGTTCAGAGATGAAGCCTGCGCCGAAGCTCTCCCTTCATCTTAGGCCCGTCAAAAACGAGATGCGCCGAAAAAAGCAGCAGGCTGCACGTGACGCAGAGGAAGGACGGCAGCCGCACCCGATTCCATTCGGCCGCAAGAAAAACCGCCGGAATCAGCCCAAACAGCAGCAAAAAAATCAGATAGATCAGATAGCGTTCGGCGGGCATCCTGGTGATCCTTGAGATCACGGTGATGGCCAGCATCACCGTCAGATAGGTGCAAGGCAGAACAAAATCAATCGACCACCGGTGCCATCCGGTGGCAATATCCCATATTACCGATAACGGGCTGATCAGGATGGAGAGATTCAGCAGCTTCTTCATGATATTGCCGCGGCCGGTAATTGCGATACGAACCGAAATCCAAACACAAGCCGCTCCCGCGACGGCAAAGCCCGACCAAAATGTTTTATCCGGGAACATCCAATCAAGCATCACCGCAACAATCGATACCGAAATCAATCCAAAGAGCAGGCACCGAAGGAGCAGTCCATGAGTATGGGAAATTGTCTCAATGCGCGGAAAAACATCGGGCGACTCCACCCCGTCATCAGAAAGAGTATGCTGGCAGAGAGGACACTTTGAGCCGCTGCCCGTCACCGAGAGGCCGCATCTTGTACAAAATTTCAATCTCTTTCCCCCATTCCTTCAAAACGGTTGTAGGAAAGCTCGACCGGGATTCCCATAGCGGTCAGCGTTCGGAAAAAGCGGCGTTCAATGTCGTTGCTCAAAAGCTGTGAGGTAAAGCTGATGCTCATTCGGTTTCCGAAGGAGCAGAGGCATGCCTGAAGATCCTTGGTGCTGTTGAACACGTCAAACCGGTGAATATAAGGCGACATTTCCGGCGGCATCTCCACCTGCCCGACATTTGACAAGGTAGTGGTGTATTCCCGCTCAGAGCGCAGATAAAACCGTTTGAGAACGATGTTTTTGATAAAAAGCGGCACTACCCGCGCGATCATCCAGTGCTCGACCGCCGCCAGCGTATCGAGCCGTTCCTGCAGGTAATCGCTGTTGAGCGTTTCCGCAAGGGTGTCGCGGACCGATACGGCGATATCCTCAATCCGGTCGGATGAGCCGTCAAAACAGTAGCCGATATTGACGACGCTGAAAAAATTCCGCACCGTCTGAGAGGGAAAATATTTGTGAAGATTGACCGGAATCGAAACAGCGACAATCTTTTTCTTGTCCCGCTCCCCCATTTCTTCATAGATGGAACGCATCAGAATAGCGGTTAAAAGCGCGGTGATCGAGACGTTCCGTTCCCTTGCGCAGGCGAGCATCTGGTCGGAGGGAACCATTCCCTCCACAATTTTGAGATGGTATTCCGCCGTTTTGGGGCCTTTGAGGTAATAGACAGGCGGCAGCTTTTTGAGAAGCCTTGAACGGCGGGGCTTTTTCCCGGTATAGTACTTCGCAAAGCTGTCATCTGCGCGCTGCGCGGCGGAAGCGTCAAAGTCGAGCGGCGCACAGTGTTTCAGTTCCTCGCGGTGGGCCGCCCGGAGGTAGTAAAAGGTCAGCGCTTTCAAAAACTGAAGAGCCCCCGCGCCGTCGGTCAGAACGTGATAGAGTTCCACATTGATCCGGCATCGGTAATAGCTCACATCAAAGAGAGGAGAACGGGAATCATGATAGAGGATGCCGCAGGGCGGCGCATCTTCCTCATGAACCAAAAAGTCCGCCGCAGATTCCTCCAGATAGTACCAGAACAGTCCGCGCTTGAGCACACAGCAAAAGCCCGGAAAATCCTCCAGTGTACGTTCAAGAGCATCCTGAAGCAAATAGCGGTCAATCGGTTCATTGAGTTCCGCGGAGAAGCGGAACACCTTTGTATCCGCTTTCGAAGTAGCCGATGGAAAAATTTTGGCAGCGTTGTCAAGCTTGCGCCATTCCGCCATATGGCCGTCATTCAAAGCATATCATCTCCGGCGATAAATTGTTGGATATACTGGTGCGCTCTGCGAACCTGTGCAAACCGCGCCGGCAGCGAAAAAAAGCCGTGCAGCGCGTCGGGCATCCGATGCAGAACCACGCGGTTTCCTGCGAAGGCAAGCCGGCGGGCGTATTCTTCCCCCTCGTCGCGCAGCGGGTCGTATTCGGCCGTAATCACCAGCGTATCGGGCTGCCCGGAAAAATCCCCGGCCAGCAGCGGAGCAAGGTAAGGATTTTGCAGATCCTCGGGTTTGGAACGATAGAGCTGGAGATATTCCTCCACCCGCTTGGAGGTCAGCAGATAATCGGTGCCGTTTTCCTGCACCGAGGGAAAAGGCGACGCTGGGGTATGATCAGAATAGACGGCCGGATAGATCAGAATCTGCCTCGTCGGCAGGAACCCTCCGCGGTCCCTCGCCATCAGCGAAACGGCTGCTGCCAGATTCCCGCCCGCGCTGTCGCCGATCAGGGTAATCTGATCCCGCTCGACTCCCAGCAGCCCCGGCTTTTCCAGCAGCTTCTGCGCCGCCGCGTAGCAGTCGTTGAGCCCGCTCGGGAACTTGTGCTCAGGGGCAAGGCGATAATCGACGGAAGCCACCAGGCAGCCCGTCGCCTTCGCCAATGCGGCACAGACTCCGCTGTAATTCTCAATGTTGCCGGTAACCCAGCCGCCCCCGTGAAAAAAGAGCAGAACCGGCCGTCCGAGCGGGCCGGCGTCGGGCACAAAAATCCGTACCGGGACGTGATGGTCCCCGCAGGGGACGAGATGATCCCAGGTGCGATAGGCCAGTCCGGCACCAACCCCGCGTTTGAGCTCCTTAATTTTGCGGACCATCTCATAATTCCCGGTCAGATCAGGTTCGCCGTAGGAAAGCGCCTTGAGCGCCGCCCGCATATACTTGTTAATTGCCATTCAAACGTCCTTCCGCTGTCCGCCTGTATATCAAACGGTCTGAATATGGTCTTTTTTCTTCTGCGGCTGCTGTTATTCTATCAATAAATTGCACACAATACAACAAGAAACTTTGATTCTGAAAGTGTACGGAGGCTTCTTATGCAGCAAAAACCTTCCTTTCCGGACAACCTGACCGGAAACTATGCACAGGACCTCGATATCCTTGACCGGGCGCTGCGGGTCAGGGAGAGTTTTGATATCGTGGGGCGCGACCTCGTTTTTGCCGGGCGGCAGGCAAAGCTCTACCTGATCGACGGCTTTGCAAAAGATGCTATCATGCTCAAAATCATCACAACTCTCACTGCGATTCAGGAGGGGGATCTTGAGAAATTTCCCGATACCAAGTCCTTTTCTGACCGATATATCCCCTACCTTGAGGTCAGTCTCGAGACAAAAGTGAGCACTGTTGTCGATCAGGTGCTGTCCGGCCCGCTGGCACTGATTGTGCAGGGCTATCCGGAAGCCATCATGATTGACGCGAGGACCTATCCCACCCGCTCCCTGCAGGAGCCGGACAGCGACCGGGTGCTGCGCGGCGCCCGGGACAGCTTTGCTGAAACGCTGGTCATCAATACCGCCCTGATCCGCCGCCATGTTCGTGATTCCCGCCTGACCATGCAGTATCACTCCGTGGGAAGCGTCTCCAAGACCGACGTGGTGCTCGCCTATCTTGAGGGGCGCGCCGACCCCGAAACCGTGCAGGGACTGGCAGAAAAGATTGACGCTCTCGACGTTAAAACGCTTTCTATGGGGCAGGAAAGCCTTTCCGAATGTCTGATTCCCAAGCGATGGTACAACCCGTTCCCTCGGGTGCGCTACACAGAGCGCCCTGACACAGCGGCCGCTACCATCTGTGAAGGCGGAATTGTCCTGATCGTAGACGGAACTCCTTCGATCATGCTTCTGCCCAGCTCCTTCTTCGATTTCTTTCAGGATACCAATGACTACTATTTCCCTCCCCTTGTCGGAAGCTATCTGCGGCTGACCCGCTATCTGATTTACTTGCTGACGCTGTTTTTGATTCCGGTCTGGTTTCTGCTGGTCAAAAACCCTCAGTTCATCCCGCCCTGGCTGTCCTTTATTCAGGTTGAAAATCCCAACGATGTACCGATCTTTTTCCAGCTTCTGGTCGTGGAGTTGGTCATCGACTGTCTCAAGCAGGCATCTCTCAACACCCCGGCTGCGCTCGGCGGTTCCTTTTCGGTGGTTTCGGCGCTGATTCTCGGAGAATTTGCCGTAACCGCACGATGGTTTGTCCCGGAGGTTCTGCTCTATATGGCCTTTGTCGCGGTGGCAAACTTTGCACAACCGAGCTTTGAACTCGGATATGCGTTTAAGCTCTGCCGGGTCGCCTTAATTATTCTGGTTCAGCTTTTCAACCTGTGGGGTTTTGTGGCGGGAGTCATTCTGATTGCGGTTCTGATTGCCACGACCCCGACCGTCCTCGGAAAGAACTATCTTTATCCCATGATCCCCTTCGACGGCTCGAGGATGCTGCGGCTCTTCATCCGGCGCAGCATGCACGACGACAATACCTGAGCATGGAAAAACGGCTTTCCCATATGAAGGGAGGCCGTTTTTCCATGCGGCTACAGGTCCTTTGCCTCAAAGAAGCGGCAGGAGAGAGAATAAGAAATCACCAGCATGACAGCCAGAACAGCCGGAACAGACCAGAGTACTGCTCTGATTCGATCTTCGGGAATATGGATACCGGGCGAAATCTGCGCCATTAGAAAGATTCCTCCCATGATCCCGGCCGCCAGTATCATCATCACCAGCCTTCCTTTTTCCACCCCGAAGCGGTAGAGCACCGGCAACAGGATGATCACGATCAGAAAGCCCGATGCACCGGCCCCTAGGGCGTTCGGAAGGATCTCCGCAAGGGTTCCTCCCCGGCCTCCCAGAACAAAGAGCAGATGGGCCAAAAGCGTCACCAAAATCCCGGCTGCGGAGAGCAGAAGCGCCAGCAGATATTTCGACCGCACCATCTCTCGGCGGCTGACCGGCAAACTTGCACCGTAGAGATTCCATCCGCAGGTCTGGTCATAGGCATAGGAGGTAACGGTCATGACGATGCAAAGCACCCCCACAAACGCCGCGAAAAAGCTGCTGGTGCGGCTCACAAAGCCAAGCACGATATAGAAAACGAACATCACCGCCAAGGTGCGCAAATAGCTGCGCATGGTATAAAGATCCTTCAGGAGCAGCCCCTTCACCGTTCTTCCCCCTTTGCATAAAACAACATAATTTCCTCGAGCGTTGCGCGGTCGAGCGCCCAGTCGGGGTGGCGATTCCGAATTGACTCGCGGCAGTCCACCAAAGCGTCGCATCCGAATTGATGGCGGCGCACCCGCAGCAGGAACTCCGGTTCCAGCAGGGCAAGGTCGCCCTCTCCGCAGTGCAGGACACCCAGACGTTCCAGAAGCGCATCCTTTTCCTGATAGAAGACCATCCGGCCTTCGTGCAGATAGCCGATCGTATCACAGATCCGTTCCAGATCGGAGATGATGTGGGAAGACACCAGCACCGAACGGCTTTCATCCTGAATGAACTCGAGCAGCAGATCCAGCAGCTCGCTGCGCGCCACCGGATCGAGTCCGCCGGTGGCCTCATCCAGGATCAGAAGACGTGGATGGTGCGCCAGAGCGCAGGCCAGAGAAAGCTTCATCTTCATTCCCCTGGAGAGAGTCTTGATCTCTGCCCGCCCGGGAAGAGAAAACCGATCAAGCAGCACTTTGTAGGAGGCTGAATCCCAGCTCCGATAGACCTGTGAAAAAATCCTGCCGAGGTCCGCCGGACGCAGGAGGTCGGAAAAATGGCATTCGTCAAAAACGACGCCGATCTCCTCCTTGATCTCCCGCTCACAGGTAATGTTGTCCTTTCCAAAAACCAGCACCTCTCCCTCATCACGGCGGATCAGATTCAAAATCAGCTTGAGGGTCGTCGTCTTTCCCGCGCCGTTATCCCCCATCAGTCCCATGATGCTGCCATAAGGAAGCGAAAAATCAATATGGTCCAAAGTGAAGCGATCGTAACGCCTGGTCAGGCCGCGCACCGTAAGAAGCTCCTGCATAATCATTCCTCCCGATATAAAAGTTCCAGCATCTTCTGCAGCTCGCTGCAGTCCACCGCGCTCTGCTTCGCAAGTTCTACCGCCGCTCCCAGACGCTCCTCGATTTGGGTCAGGGCATGTTCCCGAAGCAATTCCAGATTCCTGCCCGCGACAAAGCTTCCCTTTCCGGCCACCGTCTCAATGAACCCATCGCGCTCCAGATCTTCATAGGCACGCTTGGTGGTGATGACGCTGATCCTCAGCTCTTTTGCCAGCAGGCGGATCGACGGCAGGGCGTCGCCGGGGGCCAGCGCACCCGACGCAATCTGACTCTTGATCTGGATTGTAATCTGTTCGTAAATTGGCTTGCCGCTTGAGTTACTGATGCTGATGGTCAAGCCGCCGCCTCCCATCTGTATATATTTTATATATACAATATAATCGCAAATTACAGCCTTGTCAAGATCATTCGTAAATTTTTCGAGACGGTGCATCGAAAAATTGAAAGAACCGCACAGTTATGTTATGATAACTCTATCGATTTTCAAGGAGAGACAGTCCATATGGCAATTTCCATCATCAATCTGGAGGCCGGGATGCCCACCGTCGAACTGGCGCGTTCCCGACTCAATCAGGGCTTGCAATCGGCGCGAATGCGCGGTGAAAAGGCGGTCAAGATCATTCATGGCTACGGTTCGACCGGACGAGG
>OFMX01002526.1_pt1 | contig 10455 bp, 6 predicted proteins | sample 1541901 | NCBI WGS metagenome assembly OFMX01 (sample SAMN04209222, study PRJEB22552) | human gut metagenome | biome: gut; material: feces | host: Homo sapiens | place: USA: Oklahoma | reverse complement strand
TGTGCATGCCCGGCGATAACGTCGACATGAACGTGGAGCTGATCACCCCCATCGCTATCGAGACCGGTCTGCGTTTCGCTATCCGTGAGGGCGGCCGTACCGTCGGTTCCGGTGTTGTCATCGCCATCAACCAGGACTAATTGAACGAAGAGCTGTGACCCCAACGGCACACCATCGGTGTAGCCAGAGGTGAAATAGTGTGAGATAAGGCGCAAGCGGGAACCGCTTGCGCCTTATTTTTGTGCCTTGCATTATTTTTGCACCGCTTAGGGAGATGCTTTCCAATCGGAGGCGGCATCTTCTTACAAAACGAAGAACTGAGCAATGCGATGTGGGGGAGAACGGGGTAGAAGAAAGTGCAGCAAGGCGTTCTAATAGGGGCGAGATCCTATGGAGCGTGAAGGAGAGGAGTGTATTCTTTTAGGCCAGTGAGAAAAGGGCGGGCCGGTTGGGGGAAAGCACAAGGTGCGGAGGGCAGAGTTCGGTGTGTGATGTTTAGTATAAGATGCGTTTCTCGTTCTGTATAGTAGAACAAGAAACGAAAGAGGGACGAGAGCAATGACCCCACTTTTGTATGCAAAATAGTATGTCACAGGAACTTTCTCCGAAATGTACAAAACAAGAAAAGAAATATGTAAATTACGACAAAATGCGGCGGAGGATATTGACAAATGACTCATTTGGGAATAAAATACGGGCATCGACATTGTAGAACGGCGAACGGAAATATCCGCTTACCGATGCGGCGCAAGGGAGAAGGTGTCGCATGAGTAAGCGGGCAGAGAGCCTGCTGCAAGTCAGAGAGAAAATCTGAAAAGGAGAAAACACTATGTCTGCTGGAGTATTCATTCTGATTCTGGTAGTGGCGATCGCAGCTCTGGTGCTGATGATCGTCAAAGCAAAGATGCATCCCGTGCTGGCGCTGTTTATTGCTGCGCTGGGTACCGGTATCGCCCTGGGTTACGGCGTCACCGGTTCCGTGGATTACATCAGCAACGGTTTTGGCGGCACGCTGGGCAGCGTGGGCATCACCATCATCCTTGGCGCCATCATTTCCATGGCCATCGAGGATACCGGCGCCGCCAAGGTCATTGCAAACTTCTTTATCAAGCTGTTCCATGGTAAGCGCATGGAGCTGGCTCCGGCCCTGACGGCCTTCATTATGTCTATCCCCGTTTTCGGGGATATCACCATGGTGCTGACTGCCCCCATCGCCTCTATGCTCTCCAAGCGTAAGCACATCTCCATGTCCACCATGGCTTCCTTCACCGGTCTGGGCCTGTTCCTGACCCACGGTCTGGTGCCTCCCACCCCCGGCATCCTGGCCATTGCGCTGATGTTCGGCAGCGATCTGGGTATGACCATCGTCTGGGGTCTGGTCATCAGCTTCGTGGGCTTCTTCGGCACCTACTTCCTGCTGCGGAAGTGGACGGAGAAGGAGTGGATCGAGCCCAATCCCGAGTTCGTTCGTGGCATGGAGGAGACCGATTCCGACAGTGTGGATGACATCCTCATCAAGGATCCCGGCCTGCCCCACACCGGTGAGGGCTTCCTGCCCCTGCTGCTGCCTGTGCTGCTGATCTCCGTGTCCTCCTTCGCTCAGATGTATGCCGCCGAGGGCAGCGCTATCTACACCATCTGCACCACCATCGGCAACAAGGTCATCGCTCTGTCCATCGGCCTGCTGTACTCCTTCTATCTGGGCTACAAGCAGCGCAAGATGGTGCTGGGCGTGTACGCCGACACCTACAATGAGCCCAAGGCAAAGCTGGGCGAGGTCATGCTCAACAAGTGGGTGGCCCGTGGCTTGGTGGTTTGCCTGTCTCCTCTGCTGATCACCGCTATGGGCGGCGCCTTCGGCAACGTGCTGAAGAATTCCCCCGCTCTGGAGCCCCTGTCCAAGCTCATCGCTGACAGCCCCATCCCCGCCATTCTGGTGCCTTGGGCCATCGCCGCTATCATGATGACCTCCGTGGGTTCCATGACCACCGCCGGCATGACCGCAGCCGCCATCGTGCTGCCCATGATGCCCGATCTGGGCCTGTCTTCTCTGGCCGCCGTGCTGGCTATCGGCAGCGGCACCCTGATGGGCAACCACTACAACAACTCCGGCTTCTGGGTCATGGGTCAGTTCTTCCACCTGAATACCAAGCAGTCCGTGAAGTACGTCACGGTACCCTGCGCCGTGGCTTCCGTGATCTGCCTGATCGCCGTGGTCATCCTTAACGCCGTAGGCGTCTTTGGCTGATCTCTGCGTAACTGAATCAAACGTGCATTCCCAGCCGGGGACGCTCCGTTCACCGGGGCGTCCCCGGCCGCTTTTTTCCGGGGGACCGGAACCATAGAAAGGAGAATCCTGTCATGAGCATGAACATCCGTTTTGACAACAAGGTGGCCGTCGTCACCGGCGGTACCGCCGGCATCGGCTTGGCCTGCGCCCAGCTGTTCGGCCAGCTGGGGGCCAAGGTGGCCATCTGCGGCACCAACCCCACGAAGCTGGCTGCAGCGCTGGAGGAGCTGAAGGCGCAGGGCATCACCGCCTTCGGCGAGACCTGCGACGTGTCCGACGGAGAGTCCCTGAAGGGCTTTGCCCGCCACGCCGAGGAAGCACTGGGCGGGCTGGACATCTGGGTCAGCAACGCCGGAGTCTATCCCCAGTACAGCATCATCGACACCCCGGAGAACGTCTGGGACAAGACGGTGGACACCAACATGAAGTCGGTGTATCTGGGCGCACGCATTGCGTATGAGGCCATGAAGGATAAGGGCGGCGTCATGCTGCTGGCCTCCTCCTTTGCGGCGGTGTTCCCCTCTGTGGGCAGCGGCGTGTATGCCGCCACCAAGTCCGCCGTGAAGTCTATGGTAAACACGCTGGCAGCAGAGCTGGCTCCCTACGGCATCCGGGTCAACGGGTATATCCCCGGCGTCATCGATACGGACATGACCCACGCACTTACCGTCAGCAACGGCGAGGCCATGAAGAGAGCCATCGCCATGCAGACCTTCGGTGAGCCCATGGATGTGGCGTGGGCGCTGGCGTTTCTGGCATCGGACTATGCCCGCTATATCACCGGCACCACGCTGGAGATCAGCGGCGGCAAGATGGGCGTGCAGAACCCCGCCAAGGCGTGGAAGGATAAGGAAACCAGAGCGTAACGCATGAAAGGGAGGGATTTAACATGAACGTACAGAATAAGGTCATCGTTATCACCGGCGGTGCAGGCGGCATCGGCTCGGCACAGGCGAAGCTGCTGGCCCGGAATGGGGCCGAGGTCTGGATCCTGGATCTGGTGCAGGAGAAGATCGACCAGCTGGTGGAGGAGCTGAAGCGTCAGGGCGGCAAGGCCCACGGCGCCGTGGCGGATGTCACCAGCGAGGAGGAGTGGAAGACCATCGTAGAGCGCATCGTCTCCGAGAGCGGACGGCTGGATGTGGTGGTGAACAACGCCGGCATCAACATCCGCAAGCCCATCGAGGAAATGGTGAAGGACGAGTGGATGAAGATGATGGAGGTCAATACCGCCAGCGTCTTTCTGGCCACCAAGTATGTTCTGCCGGTGATGCGGAAGCAGGGGGGCGGCGCTATCATCAATACCTCCTCCATCTGCGGCCTTGTCGGCCATATGAACACTCCGGAGGCCTACACGGCCACCAAGGGCGCTATCACCCTGCTGACCAAGTCTGTGGCCGCCCGGTATGGCAAGGACAACATCCGCTGCAACTCCATCCATCCTGCCACCGTGGACACGCCCTTTGTGGCGGCTCTGATGGCGGACCCGGTGAAGAAGCAGGCCCGGCTCAACGAGATCCCGCTGGGCCGCCTGACCTCTGTGGAGGATGTGGCCAATGCGGTGCTGTATCTGGCCAGCGACGAGGCGTCCTTCCTCAACGGCGTGAACCTGCCCATCGACGGCGGCGTGACGTGCTATTAAAAAATTGCGGAAGGAGTGAATGGATCCTTCCGTGAGAGATCTGCCGTCTGCTGTGCGGCACTGAGACAAAAGAAAGCGGAGGGGGAAACCATGTTTCCCCTCCGCTTTGTGAGACGAGCGGTATACAGTTGGATCGCAGGACCCGTTACAGGAGGTCATTGGCGGGCTGATAGCCGTAAAGACTGCGGGAGATGTCGGCGGAGGCCTGCCTCAGATCGTCCAGCAGTCCACCCCGCAGGGCGGTGCGGACACGGGGGGTCATGCCGGAGATGCTGATGGAGCAGGAGACTTGCCCCGGTGCGGAGAACACCGGCACTGCCACGCAGGACAGACCCACCTCCACCTCCTCGTTGTCCATGGCGTAGCCGTCGGCCCGGATGTGCCGCAGCTCCGCCTGAAGCTGACGGGGGTCCACAATGGTGTTGAAGGTCAGTGCCTTCAGCGGTCCGGCGAGGATGTGCTGCTGCTCATCCTCCGGCATATAGGCCAGAATACACTTGCCCACGCCGGTGCAGTGGAGGTAGTTCTTGGTGCCGATCTGGGTGTTGATAGACAGCGACCGGCTGGACTCCACCTTGTCCACATAGATGACGCTGTCCCCTTGAGCCACGCCGCAGTGGGCGATCTCGCCGTACTTCAGGCTGATCTGCTCCAGATAGGGGTGGACGGTGCGGATGATGCTGTTCTGGACCTTGATGGTGTTGGAGAAGCTCAGCAGCTTCAGGCTCAGCACATACTTCTGGTTATCTGCGTTCTGCTGCAGGTAGCCCAGCGTGGTCAGGGTGTTGATGAGGCCGAAGGCGGTGCTCTTGTTCAGCTCCAGTGCATCAGCGATCTCCTTGACACTGCGCTCTCCGCCGCCGCACTGTTGAAGGTATTCCAGAATGGAGAAGGCCCGCTCCACCGACTGGATGGTTTTTGTGGTTGCCATATCTTTTCCTTCCTTGTTCGTTCTGTATCATAGAACATTGCGAACCAATCTAATTCAGACCATTATAGACCTTCTCACAGATAAAGTCAACTAATACCGGAAAACAGTCAAGTTTTTTAGAAAAGCAGAAGATATCCTATTGACAAAAGGAATCATGGATTTTATAATATTTTCAGAATGGTAAACGGCATTATAGAATAACCGCCAAACCAAGCCGCAGCCTGCGGCCAGTAACATAAGAAAAAGAGATATGTCATATTTGAAGGAGGAAACACAATGGAAAACCGTAGTAAGGCGATCCTTGGCATGGAGGACAGCGCATTTGCCCGCTCCCTGTTCAAGTCCATGGGCTACACGGACAGCGAGCTGAAGGAGGGCAAGCCTCTGATCGGCATTGCCAACACCTGGAACACGCTGGTTCCCGGCCACTACAATCTGGACAAGGTGGCTGAGTATGTGAAAAACGGCATCTATGCCGCCGGCGGCACCGCTGTGGAGTTCGGCACCATCGCTGCCTGCGATGGTGTGGCACAGGGCCATGAGGGTATGCACTACATTCTGCCCTCCCGTGAGATCATCTGCGACTCCGTGGAGATCATGGCGCAGGCCCACCGGCTGGACGGTCTGGTACTGCTGGCCTCCTGCGATAAGATCGTGCCTGCCATGCTGATGGCGGCGGCTCGTCTGGATATCCCCTGCATTGTCTGCGTGGGCGGTCCCATGCTGGGCGGCATCGAGTTCGACGGCCGTAAGTCCGACCTGACCTCCATCTCCGAGGCCCTGGGTATGCTGAAGGCCGGTAAGATCACCGAGTGCGAGTACAACTCTCTGGAGAACACCGCCTGTCCCGGCTGCGGCTCCTGTTCCTTCCTTGGCACCGCCAACACCATGTGCTGCGTGTCCGAGGCACTGGGCATGACCCTGCCCGGCGGCGCTCTGATCCCCGCTGCTTACGCCGGCCGTCTGCGCCACTCCTTCGAGTCCGGCCGTGCCATTGTAGAGCTGTGCAAGAAGGGCATCACCGCCCGCCAGATCCTCGCCAAGGAGGCCATCCGCAACGCCATCAAGGTGACCATGGCCATCTGCGGCTCCACCAACGCCGTGCTGCACCTGCCCGCCATCGCCAACGAGGCGGAGCTGGATATGAACGTGCTGGAGGAGTTCGAGGCTCTTACCAAGACCACGCCCCAGATCGCCAAGGTCAATCCCGCTGCCAAGCCGGAGATGGAGGCCTTCTACCGGGCCGGTGGTATCCCCCGTGTCATGCAGCATCTGGGCGGCCTGCTGGATACCTCCGTCATGACCGTCAGCGGCAAGACGCTGGCCGAGAATCTGGCCGGCTACGTCTACGAGTATCCGGAGGATCCCACCATCATCAAGACGGTGGAGGAGCCCTTCTCCAAGACCGGCGGCGTGGCTGTGCTGCATGGCAACCTCTGCCCCCGTACCGCCGTGTCCAAGCCCGGTGCCATCGATCCCTCCATGCACCGCTTTGTGGGTAAGGCCAAGTGCTACAACAGCGAGGAGGAGGCCGAGGAGGCCATCCTGGGCGGCAAGATCCAGGCCGGCGACGTGGTGGTCATCCGCTACGAGGGCCCCAAGGGCGGCCCCGGTATGCGTGAGATGTTCAAGGCCATGAAGTATATGTACGGCGTGGGCCTGAGCAAGTCCGCTGCCCTGATCACCGACGGCCGGTTCTCCGGCACCAACAACGGTTGCTTCGTGGGCCATATCTCCCCGGAGGCTGCCGAGGGCGGCCCTCTGGCCATCGTTCACGACGGCGACGAGATCCTCATCGACGTGGATGAGGGCGTTCTGGAGCTGCACGTCTCCGACGAGGAGATCGCTGAGCGCTACAAGACGCTGAAGCTACCCAAGAAGAACATCCCCAACGGCTATCTGCGGCTGTATGCCAAGGTGGCTGCCTCTGCCGACGAGGGCGCTATCATCAAGGCGTAACTCAGCATCCGACAGATAGAAAAATGCCGCACCGGCTGCTGCCGGGCGACGGATACGTTAGGAGGCAATGTAATGTCTGATAAGAAAGTCATGAAAACCATGGACGGTAACGAGGCCTGTGCCACCGTTGCCTACCATTTCACCGATGTAGCCGGTATCTACCCCATCACTCCCTCTTCTCCCATGAGCGAGAAGGTGGACGAGTGGTCTGCCGCCGGCAAGAAGAATATGTTCGGCCAGCCGGTGCGGCTGGTGGAGATGCAGTCCGAGGCGGGCGCTGCCGGCGCCCTCCACGGCGTGGCGGAGGCCGGTGCGCTGGCTACCACCTTCACCTCCTCGCAGGGCCTGCTGCTGATGATCCCCAACCTGTACATTATGGCCGGTCACCGGATGCCCGCCGTGTTCCACGTGGCGGCCCGTTCCGTGGCCCAGCACGCCAACAACATCTTCGGTGACCATCAGGATGTCATGAGCTGCCGTACCACCGGCGTCACCATGATGTCCACCGGCAGCGTGCAGGAGGTCATGGATCTGGCCGCCGTGGCCCACCTGACCACCATCAAGACCCGTGTACCCTTCATCCACTTCCACGACGGCTTCCGTACCAGCCACGAGATCCAGAAGATCGAGGTCATCGACCTGGACAAGGTGGAGAAGCTGCTGGACCGTCAGGCGCTGGAGGACTATCACGCCATCGCCATGAACCCGGAGCATCCGGTGATGCGTACCACCGTGCAGGGCCCCGATGTCTACTACCAGTCTCAGGAGGCCAACAACGGTGCCTATGACAGCATCCCCGCCGTGGTGGAGGGGTATATGCAGGGCATCAACGAGATCACCGGTCGGGACTACCACATTTTCAATTACTACGGCGCCAAGGATGCCGACCGTGTCATGGTGATGATGGGCTCCGCCTGCGAGTGCGCCCGTGAGGTGGTGGACTATCTGTGTGCCAAGGGCGAGAAGGTGGGTCTGATGCAGATCCATCTGTTCCGCCCCTTCGACATGGAGTACTTCCTGAACGCCCTGCCCAAGACGGTGAAGAAGATCGCCGCCATGGACCGCTCCAAGGAGCCCGGCGCCATTGCCGGTGCTGTGTATCTGGATGTGTGCGCCGCCTTTGCCAACCGCAGCGACGCCCCGGAGATCTACGGCGGCCGCTATGGTCTGGCCTCCAAGGACGTGACACCCGCCCAGCTGAAGGCCGTGTTCGACAACATGAAGGATGAAAGCGGCAAGCACCTGTTCACCATCGGTGTCAACGACGACGTGACCCATCTGTCTCTGGATGTCCATGAGCCTCTCATCACCGAGTCCGCCGACACCGTGTCCTGCAAGTTCTGGGGTCTGGGCTCCGATGGTACGGTGGGCGCTAACAAGAACTCCGCCAAGATCATTGGCGACTACGCCGGTATGTATACGCAGGCCTACTTCGAGTACGACTCCAAGAAGTCCTACGGCATCACCAAGAGCCACCTGCGGTTCAGTAAGAGCCCCATCCGATCCACCTATCTCATCAAGGCGGCGGATTTCCTGGCCTGTCACTCCCAGTCCTACATCACCCGCTATGACATGATCCACGAGATCAAGGACGGCGGTACCTTCCTGCTGAACACCTCCTGGACCGAGGAGGAGCTGACGGAGAAGCTGCCCGGCGACGTCAAGCAGTACATCGCCCGCCACAACGTGCAATTTTACATCGTGGACGCCAACCGTCTGGCTCGTGAGCTGGGTCTGGGCAACCACGCCAACATGATCCTGCAGGCCGCCTTCTTCAAGCTCTCCGGTGTGATGCCGGTGGAGGACGCCGTGCGCCACATGAAGGAGGCCGTGCAAAAGACCTACGCCAAGAAGGGCGAAAAGGTGGTCAACATGAACATGGCCGCCGTGGACGCCGGTATCAACAGCCCCGTGAAGGTCAACGTTCCCGCTGACTGGGCGAATGCCGCCGACGACCGCACCGTGGACGAGAGCCTGCCGGATGTGGTGAAGAACATCGTGGTCCCCTGCAACCGTCAGCGTGGCGACGATCTGCCTGTATCCGCCTTCCTGCCCTATCAGGACGGCACCTATCCGCTGGGTACCTCCAAGTACGACAAGCGTGGCATTGCCGCCTTCCTGCCCCAGTGGGACAGCAACAAGTGCCTGCAGTGCAACCAGTGTACCTTTGTCTGCCCCCATGCCGCCATCCGGGCCTATCTGGTGGACGAGGAGGAGGCCGCTGCGGCTCCCGCCGCCTTCACCACCGTTCCCGCCAAGGGAGCCAAGGGCTTGCAGTACCGCCTGCAGGTCAGCACGCTGGACTGCACCGGCTGCGGCAGCTGCGCCGCTTCCTGCCTTGCCAAGGATAAGGCCTTGACGATGCAGCCTGTGGATGATACTATGTATGATGAAACCAATTGGAACTATGCCCTGTCCCTGAAGGACAAGCCCGGTGTGTTCGACCGCAAGACCCTCAAGGGCAGCCAGTTCAGCCAGCCGCTGGTGGAGTTCTCCGGCGCCTGCGCTGGCTGCGGCGAGACCCCCTATGCCAAGCTCATCACCCAGCTGTACGGCGAAAAGACCTACTGGGTCAACGGCGTGGGCTGCTCTCTGGCTTGGGCCGGTGCATTCCCGTCCCTGCCCTATACCAAGAACAAGGAGGGCCGTGGCCCTGCCTTCTACGGTACCCTGTTCGAGGATCAGGCCGAGAACGGTCTGGGCGTGGTGCTGGCTACCAAGCAGCGCCGGGCCTACGTCAAGCAGGTGGCTCAGCAGCTGCTGCCGCTGGTCCCCGGCACGGAGCTGGAGACGGCCATCCACGCTTGGCTGTCCTCCTTCGACGATCTGGATGCCAACGATGCCGATGCCCGCAAGCTGACGGCGGCTCTGGAGTCCGCCTCCCTCACCGGTGAGGCTGCCGAGCTGGCCGAGAAGCTGCTGAAGAACAAGGATCAGCTGGGCAAGAAGGTGGTATGGCTTTTCGGCGGCGACGGCTGGGCCTACGACATCGGCTACGGTGGTCTGGATCACGTCATGGCCTCCGGCGAGGACATCAACGTCTTTGTGGTGGATACCGAGGTGTACTCCAACACCGGCGGCCAGTCCTCCAAGGCCACGCCTGTGGGCGCCTCCGCCAAGTTCGCTGACGGTGGCAAAAAGACTGCTAAGAAGGATCTGGGCCGTCTGATGATGACCTATCCCAACGTGTATGTGGCCTCCGTGGCCATGGGCGCCAATCCCGCTCAGCTGATGAAGGCCGTCACCGAGGCTGTGGCCCACAAGGGTCCCTCCATCGTCATCGCCTACGCACCCTGCATCAACCACGGCATCAAGGCTGGCATGAACAACGTGCAGGCCGAGATGAAGAAGGCTGTGGACTGCGGCCTGTGGCCCCTGTACCGCTACGATCCCAACAAGACCGAAAAGCCCTTCTCTCTGGACTATAAGAAGCCCTCTGTGCCTGTGGAGGAGTTCTTCAACGGCGAGGTCCGCTATGCCGGCCTGAAGATCAAGTATCCGGAGACGGCGGCCAAGCTCTTTGCCGAGGCTCAGGTGGAGGCGGATGCCCGCTATGAGACCTATGTGGCGCTGGCGCACAGCTACAACAAGGACTAAAATACAGATAGAAAAAATCACAGCGTGACCCACCGG
>OFMX01002513.1_pt1 | contig 10504 bp, 5 predicted proteins | sample 1541901 | NCBI WGS metagenome assembly OFMX01 (sample SAMN04209222, study PRJEB22552) | human gut metagenome | biome: gut; material: feces | host: Homo sapiens | place: USA: Oklahoma | reverse complement strand
GGCGGCTGCCGACGCTGCACAGCGACGATCTGCCCGCCGCGCTGGCCGCCCTGCGTGCCCGCGGCGTGACGACGCTGGCGACGGCACTCTACCGTTCGCGTCCGCTGGACGAGGCCGGGAACGATTTCCCGGGCGGGCTGTGCGTTGTCATCGGCAGCGAGGGGCAGGGCCTGACGGACAGGACCGTCGAGGCCTGCGACATGGCCGTCCGCATCCCGATGACAGACCGCGTCGAGAGTTTGAACGCGGCAGTGGCGGGCAGCGTGCTGCTGTGGCATTTCAGGGGTGTGTAACGCATTCCCGGCCCCCTCCGGGAGGGGGGAGAGAACCCTGCCATTGCCGGAAAATTTCGGGTTGAGATGAAGTTCTCTCCCTCAGTCGCCTGCGGGCGACAGCTCCCTCGCAGAGGGAGCCAAGGAGCTGCCCATGGACAAAACACTTGCCTGGCTCTGGCTGGCGGATGCCGTCGGCTCGGGCTGCCAATATGCGCAGGAGCTGCTGACGCTCTACCCCGACCCGGCGGAGCTGTACGACGCCCTGCGTGCCGGGACCGAGGCCCCGCCCGCCTGCCTGACGCCCCACGCGCTGGCACAGCTGCAGGACACGACGCCCTTTGATTATGAGGAACGGCTCGACCACTGCCTGCTGTCGGGCATCGACGTGCTGACGCCCGACGAGGGCGTATACCCGGACCGTTTGCGGGAACTGCCCGACCTGCCGCTTGTGCTCTACGTGACCGGCGACATCGCCTGCCTGAACGGGCGGCGGTACGCGGGCATGGTGGGCACGCGGCGGCCCAGCACCTACGGGCGGCAGGCCGCGTTTGACCTGTCACTGGCGATGGCGCGGGCGGGCGTCGTGCTTGTCAGCGGCCTGGCCGACGGACTGGACAGCGAGGCACACCGCGCCGCCGTGCAGGCTGATGTGCCGACGGTTGCCTTTCTGGGCACGGCCATCGACAAGACCTACCCGGCCTCCAACGCGAAGCTGCGCACCGCCATTGAGAAGGGCGGCGGCGCGGTCTGCAGCGAGTATCCGCCCGGCTACAGCGGGCGCACGACGGGCACTTTTCTGGCCCGCAACCGGCTCATTGCCGCGCAGAGCGAGGCGCTCTGCGTCGCCGAGGCCCGCACCCGCAGCGGCACGCTGAACACCGTCGGCCACGCCGAGCGGCTGGGCCGCCCCGTGCTGGCCGTGCCGGGCAGCATCTACAGCGCTTTGAGCGAGGGCACAAACGAGCTGCTGCGCACCCACCGCGCCGAGCCGCTCTGCAAAGCCGCGGACGCGCTGGATATACTGGGTATTGGCGCGGAGACCGCCGCCCCGGCGCAGCAACGGTTTGACCCGGCCACGGTCAGCGCCGATGCGCAGGCCGTCTACGCCGTGTTAAAGCCCACGCCCCAAAGCATCGACGCCCTGTGTGCCGCCGCAAGCCTGCCCGCCGGACGGGTGCTGGCGGCGTGTACCGAGCTGGAGCTGATGGGCGGCGCCCAGGCGCAGCCCGGAAGGCGGTACATTGCATTATAAGATAATAGATGAAGGCAGTGGCAAGGTGCCCGGGCGGATATGGAATCCGCCCCTACGGCTGTAGGGGGCGGCGTCCTCGACGACCCGGGGCGTTTGCGGCGGCGATAAGCTGGCGGGCGAACAATGTTCGCCCCTACAGGCAACGCTCGGAAGTATGCGTGTCATCTAAATTTAAACATTGAGGTAACTTATGCCAAAATTAGTCATCGTGGAATCCCCTGCCAAGGCCAAGACCATTGGCAAGTATCTGGGCCGCGGCTACAAGGTCACGGCCAGTATGGGCCATGTGCGCGACCTGCCCGCCAGCACGCTGGGCATTGATGTCGAAAATGGCTATACACCGAAATATATCACCATCAAGGGCAAGCAGAAGCTCGTCAAGGAGCTGAAGGCCGAGGCCAAAAAGTGCGACGGCGTCCTGCTGGCAACCGACCCGGACCGCGAGGGCGAGGCCATCAGCTGGCATCTGGCGAACATTCTGGGGCTGGACCCCAGCGCACCCAACCGCGTGACCTTTGACGAGATCACGAAGAAGGGCGTCAAGGAGGGCATGGCCCACCCGCGCGCCATCAATATCGACCTGTTCAACGCCCAGCAGGCCCGGCGTGAGCTGGACCGTCTGGTCGGCTACAAATTGAGCCCGTTCCTGTGGAAAAAGGTCCGCCGCGGTCTGTCCGCGGGCCGCGTGCAGAGCGTGGCCGTGCGGCTGATCCGGGACCGTGAGCTGGAAATTGAAAACTTCAAGCCCGACGAATACTGGAACATCGACGCGCTGCTGAACCCGCAGGGCGAGAAGGGCGAGTTCACGGCCCGCCTGGCCGCCACCGCCGACGGCAAAAAGCTGACCGTCACCAATAAGCAGCAGGCCGACGGCATCCTGGCCGCGCTGGACGGCAGGGACTATACCATCACGAAGATCGAAAAGGGCAAGCGCCGCCGCCAGCCCTCGCCGCCCTTCATCACGTCCACCTTGCAGCAGGACGCGAGCCGCGCGTTCGGCTTCTCGGCCACCCGCACGATGCGCGCCGCCCAGACGCTGTATGAAGGCGTGGACATTGCGGGCCACGGCACGGTGGGTCTTATCACCTATATGCGTACCGACTCGCTGCGCATTGCTGCCGAGGCTCAGGCCGCGGCCAAGACCTTTATTGCGGAGCGCTGGGGCGACAACTACGTCTGCAAGACCGCCCGCAAGTGGAAAAGCCGCTCCGCCACCGCCGCGCAGGACGCCCACGAGGCCATCCGCCCGTCTATGCCCGAGCTGACCCCCGACGAGGTCGAGCAGAGCATCAGCGGCGACACCGCAAAGCTCTACCGCCTGATCTGGAGCCGCTTTATGGCCAGCCAGATGGCCGACTGCATTCAGGACACCGTCTCCGCGTCCATCACGGCAGGAGACTACCTGTTCCGTGCGTCGGGCTTCCGCGTCTCGTTCGACGGCTTCACCGCGCTGTACGAGGAATCCACCGACGACGCCAAAAAGAAGGAGACCGCCCTGCCCCCGCTGGAGGAGGGCCAGACCCTCAAACTCAAAAAGCTGACGGCGGACCAGAAGTTCACCCAGCCGCCGCCGCTTTACACCGAGGCCACGCTGATCCACGCGCTGGAGGAAAACGGCATCGGACGCCCGTCCACCTATGCGCCCATCATCACGACCATCGTGGACCGCGGCTATGTGGAGAAGGACCAGAAGAAGCTGAAAACCACCCCGCTCGGCCAGGCCGTCAACACGGTCATGATGGAGCAGTTCCCCGACATCGTCAATGTAAAATTCAGCGCTGACATGGAGAAAAAACTCGACGTTGTCGAGGCCGGCCAGGCGGACTGGGTCAAGACCATCGACGACTTTTACCAGGGCTTTGAAAAGAGCCTGGAGCAGGCCGAGAAGAACATGGAGGGCAAGCGCATCAAGGTCGAGGACATCCCCACGGATGAGATCTGCGAAAAATGCGGGCGGCCCATGGTCATCAAATCTGGCCGCTACGGCAAGTTTGTGGCGTGCTCGGGCTTCCCGGAGTGCCGCAACGCCCACCCGCTGGTCAAGGACACGGGCGGCCTCTGCCCGCTGGACGGCGGCCACATGCTGGTGCGCAAGAGCGCCAAGGGCCGCGTCTACTACGGCTGCAGCAACTACCCCAAGTGCAACTATATGACCTGGGACGAGCCGGTGCCCGAAAAGTGCCCCCAGTGCGGCAGCACCCTCTTTAAAAAGAAGGGCCAGCTGTACTGCGCCAAAGAGGGGTGCGGGTTTGTGAAGGCGATTGAGAAGAAATGACCGCTTTAAAGCCTCCCCGCAAAGGGGAGCCTGAGAGAGGACAAGTATGCAACTTAACATTATCGGTGCCGGTCTGGCCGGCTGCGAGGCGGCGCTTTGGCTGGCGGATCGCGGCGTGCAGGTCGAGCTGTACGAGCAGAAGCCCGCAAAATATTCCCCGGCCCATAAAAGCGCGGGCTTCGCGGAGCTGATCTGCTCCAACTCGCTCAAGGCCGAGCGCCCCGACTCCGCGTCGGGCCTTTTGAAAATTGAGATGAAGATGATGGGCAGCCATCTGTTGGACGCCGCCGAGACCGCCCGCGTGGCGGCGGGCGGTGCGCTGGCCGTGGACCGCGATGCGTTTTCCACCGCCGTGACCGAAATGGTGGAAAACCACCCCAACATCACGGTCCGGCGCGAGGAGGTCACGGCGCTGGACGAGAGCGCACCCGTGCTCGTCGCCAGCGGCCCGCTGACCGAGGGCGCACTGGCACAGGCCGTCGCCGCGCTGACCGGCGACCATCGGCTGAGCTTTTATGACGCTGTCGCGCCCATCGTGACCGCCGAGAGCCTTGACTATGACAAGGTTTTTGCCGCGTCCCGCTATGGCCGCGGCGAGGCGGACTACCTGAACTGCCCGTTCAATAAAGAGGAATACGAGGCGTTCCACGCGGCGCTCATTGCCGCCGAACGCGCGCCGCTCCACGACTTTGACGGCGACCTGACCGTCTACGAGGGCTGTATGCCCATTGAGGTCATGGCCGCCCGCGGCGCGGATACGATCCGGTTCGGCCCCCTGCGCCCCGTCGGTCTGCGCGACCCGCGCACCGGCCACCGCCCCTGGGCCAATGTCCAGCTCCGCGCCGAGAATAAGGAACGTACCCTCTATAATATCGTGGGCTTCCAGACCAACCTCAAGTGGGGCGAGCAGAAGCGGGTGTTCAGCATGATCCCGGGCCTGGAAAATGCCGAGTTCGTGCGGTACGGTGTCATGCACCGCAACACCTTCCTGGATGCGCCCCGTGTGCTGGACGCGGGCCTGTTCCTGAAGGAGCACCCCAATGTGTTCTTTGCGGGCCAGATCACCGGCTTTGAGGGCTATATGGAGAGCGCCGCCTGCGGCCTGCTGGCAGCCCGGAGCATCTACGCCCGGCTGGAGGGCAGGCAGCTGCCCCCGCCGCCGGTGGATACCATGTGCGGCGCGCTGATCCAGTATCTGACCACTGAGAACAAACATTTCCAGCCCATGGGCGCGAATATGGGCATCCTGCCCCCGCTGCCGGCCGAGAGCCGCCCCCGTGACAAGCGCCTGCGTTACATGGCCGTGGCCGAGCGTGCCGTGGCCAGCTTCCAACAGTGGCTGAACGAAACTGCTCTTTAAGAAGGGAGAAACCCTATGAAAATTATCGTTGATATGATGGGCGGCGACAACGCCCCGCTGGCTGTGCTGGAAGGCACCGCGCAGGCTGTGAAAGAGTACGGTGTGCAGATCATCGGCGTGGGCAGCGAGGAGCTGGTGCGCAAGACGGCTGCCGAGCACAATATCCCGCTGGACGGCATCGAGCTGGTCAACTGCACCGAGACCATTGAGATGTGTGATGAGCCTGCAAGGGCCATCCGCAGCAAGAAGGATTCCTCCATCGTGGTGGGCCTGAACCTGCTGAAGGAGGGAAAGGGCGATGCCTTTGTCTCTGCCGGAAGCACCGGCGCGCTCCATGTGGGCGCAAGCCTCATCGTGCGCACCCTCAAGGGCGTAAAGCGCCCGGCCCTGGCCACCATGGTGCCGGCCAAAAACAAGGCCTATCTGCTGCTGGACTGCGGCGCGAACGTGGAGTGCCGCCCCGAGATGCTGGCTGCCTTTGCCGTGATGGGCAGTTGCTATGTCAACAAGGTGGAGGGCCGCACCGCCCCCACTGTGGCGCTGGCAAACAACGGTGCCGAGGAGAGCAAGGGAACCCCGATGCTCCGGGAAGCCCATCAGCTGCTCAAGGCAACACCGGGCATCCGGTTCGTGGGCAACATCGAGCCCCGTGACGTGCCCAACGGTGATGTGGATGTGGTGGTCTGCGACGGCTTTACCGGCAATGTCATCCTCAAGCTGACCGAGGGCGTGGCCAAGATGCTGCTGGGGATGCTCAAGGAGATGTTCCTGGCAAACCTCGGCGGCAAGATCGCCTACCTGCTGCTCAAGAGCGGCGTGGGAAGCCTCAAGCACCAGATGGACAGCGAGGAGTACGGCGGCGCACCCTTCCTGGGCGCAAAGCAGCCGGTCATCAAGGCCCACGGCTCCTCCAAGGCCAAGGGCATCAAGAACGCCATCCGGCAGGCCAAGATCTGCGTGGAGAACGACCTGTGCGGCACCATGCAGAGCGCGCTGGATGAGCTGAACAAAGAGTAAGGAAAGCGGCCTTGCCCTCTCCGTCATCGCTGACGCGATGCCACCTCTCCCAAAGGGAGAGGCAATGGCGGGTGACGGTCAGCTGGTGCTTTCCAGGGTGCTGTGCAGGCTCCCCCTTTGGAGGAGCTGGACGCGAAGCGGCCTGAGAGGGCGAGGATACCAAAAAGATTCAAGGGAGCAAAGAAATATGAGCCATCAGTTGGAAACAATTATTGGTTACAAGTTCAAGAATCCGAAGCTGCTGGAGACGGCGCTCACCCACACCAGCTACGCCAACGAGAGCCGCACGCCGGTGCAGCACAACGAGCGGCTGGAATTTCTGGGCGACAGCGTGCTGCAGATCGTCTCGGCAGATTATCTGTTCCACGCCTACGCCGACCGGCCCGAGGGCGACCTGACCCGCATCCGTTCCAGCCTGGTCAGCGAGGGTGCATTGTTCCAGTTTGCGCAGGAGATCAATCTGGGCGAGTATCTGCGCCTGGGCCGGGGCGAGGAGCGCTGCGGCGGCCGTACCCGCCCCAGCGTGGTGTCCGATGCCTTTGAGGCCGTCATCGCCGCCCTGTATCTGGACGGCGGCATGGAGGTGGCAAAGAGCTTCATCCTGCCCTTCATCACCGAGGGCAAGCACGCTGAGGCCGATTATAAGACCCGCCTGCAGGAGATCGTCCAGCAGAACCCCGAGGAGCGGCTGAGCTATGTGGTGGAGCAGGAATCCGGCCCCGACCACGACAAGCATTTCGTGGTGGCTGTCCGATTCAACTCCGATAAGGTCGCCCGGGGTGAGGGCCGCAGCAAGAAGATGGCCGAACAGCACGCCGCCCGCGAAGCCCTCAAGCTCCTGGGCGTGATAAAGGAAAAGTAAATGGTATTCAAGGAACTGGAGATCCAGGGCTTCAAGAGCTTTCCCGATAAGGTCAAGATCACCTTTGACGAAGGCGTGACCGGTGTTGTGGGCCCCAACGGTTCGGGCAAGTCGAACCTGTCCGATGCCGTGCGCTGGGTGCTGGGCGAGACCAGCGCCCGCCAGCTGCGCGCCGCCGGAAAGATGGAGGATGTCATCTTTGGCGGCACCCGGCGGCGGGGGGCCATGGGCTTTGCTCAGGTGCGCCTGACGCTGGACAACAGCAGCCACGCGCTGGATGTGGAAGCGGACGAGGTGACCATCGGCCGCAGGTATTACCGCTCCGGCGAGAGCGAGTACAGCATCAATGGGCAGATCTGCCGCCTGAAGGATGTGTATGAGCTGCTGCTGGATACCGGTATCGGCCGCGATGGCTACTCGGTCATCGGGCAGGGCCGCATTGCCGAGATCGTGGCGGCCAAGAGCAGCGAGCGCAGGGAGATCTTTGAGGAAGCCTGCGGCATTGCCAAATACCGCTACCGCAAAAACGAGGCCGAGCGCCGCCTTGCCGCCGCCGCAGAAAATCTGGAACGCCTGCGGGATATCCTGGGCGAGCTGGAGGCCCGGGTGGGCCCGCTGGAAAAAGAGAGCGAAAAGGCCCGGAAGTTTCTGGAACTGAGCGCCCGGCGCAAAACGCTGGAGGTGACCCTGTGGACGGACGGCGTGCACCGGGCCAAGGAAGCCGTGCGCCGTCAGGTGCGGGATTACGAGACAGCCCAGGCTGATTATGAGCGGTTCGACCGCCAGACCAAAGCCGCCGAGAGCGAGGCTGAGGAGATCCGGATGCAGGCACAACAGCTGACCATTGCGGTCGAGCGCCTGAATGGGGATATCCGCAGCATCACCGAGCAGATCAGCGGCAGCGAGAGCCGGATCGCCGTGCTGGAAAACGATATTGCCCGCAACGAGGAAAGCGCCGCAGACCTGCGGGCAGAGATCGCCGCCGGGCAGCAGGACAGCACCGAGGCCGCCGCCGCGCTGGAACGCCACCGCGCCGTGGCAAAGAGCATGGAGCTGGCGGGCCGGAAACTGGCCGCAGAGCTGGATGCCCTGAACGATGAGCTGGTGCGCCTGACCCGGGAAAACGACCAGAGCGGTGCCCGCCGGGATACCCTGCGGGGCGAGGTGGCGGCCCTGACGGCCCGGCACACCGAAGCGCAGGTGGCTCAGGCCGCCGCCGAGGCTGCTGCTGAGACGGCCCTGGGCCGTCTGCCTGCGTTGGAAGAAGCCGCCGAGGTGCTGGCGGTCCAGCGGGACGACGCAAAGCAGGATCTGGAGGATACCGTGCGGTACCTCACCACGCTGGCCGAGAATGAGCAGCAGCTCAAAAATATCCGGGCCGGTCTGGAACTCAAGCTGAAGAGCCGCCGCGCCGCGCTGGAGGAAGCCGACCGTGCCGAACAGCAGCTGAACCGGGAGCTGGATGCCGCCCGTCAGCGGCTTTCCGTGCTGCGGGAGCTGGAAAAGAACATGGAAGGCTACCAGAACTCCGTCAAGACCGTGATGCGGGCGGCATCCGCCCGGCGGCTGCGGGGCATCATCGGGCCGGTGTCCTCCATCCTGCGGGTGGAGCCGGGCCGGGAGATCGCCATTGAGACCGCGCTTGGCGGTGCTCTGCAGAACATCGTGGTGGAGAACGAAGCCGCCGCCAAGGCAGGCATCGCCCTGCTGCGGAGCGAGAACGCGGGCCGCGCCACCTTCCTGCCGCTGGATACAGTCCAGCCCGGCGTGTTCCGGGGAAAACTGTCCGGCTCGGCAAGGCTGGCAAGCAGCCTGGTCCAGGCCGATGCACGGTACAGTGACATCGTGTCCAATCTGCTGGGCCGCATCATCGTGGTGGATGATATCAACGAGGCCTCCCGTGTGGCCCGGGACAACGGTTTCCGCAGCAAGGTCGTCACGCTGGATGGTCAGGTGGTCAATGCGGGCGGCAGCTTTACCGGCGGCAGTGTCCAGCGCAGCGCGGGTTTGTTCACCCGCAAGCAGGAGCTGGAGGAGCTGCGGGTCAAGGCTGCGAAATTGCAGAAGGAGTGCCTTGCCGCTCAGGAAAAGACCGACCAGTGCAAACAGCAGGCAGATGCCCTGAACGCAGAGCTGACTGCCGCCAGCAGTGAGCAGATCACTGCCGCCAACGACCGTGTGCGGGCCGAAGCAGAGCGCAAGCGGCTGGAATCCGCCATGGAGCAGGCCGAGACGGCCCTTGCCGCGCGGCAGAAGGAGATCGACACCCTGAACGCCCAGCTGGCTGACAGCCGGGAAAAGGCCGCGCAGGCCGAAGCACAGGAAGCTGCGCTGGCCGGGGAGATCGAAGCAAAATCGGGCGAGCTGAACCGCATTGCCGAGGGAGACGATGCGTTTCTGACCCGGCAGCGGGCACTGGCCGAGCAGGTGAGCGCCAAGCGGCTGGAACAGGTGGGCCGCCAGAAGGATGCCGAGCTGGCGCAGGCGCAGATCGAAGCGCTGGAACAGCGCACCCGGGATGCCGAGAGTCGGCGGGCCTCTCTGGAAGAGAGCCTTGCCGCTCTTGCCGCCCGCAGTGATGCCTGCCGGGCCGAGATCGAGGCCATCCGTAAGGCCAAGACCGACAGCCGGGCGGAGATCGAAGCGAAGGAAGCCGAGATCCGGAAGGCCACCGAACAGCGGCTTTCCTGCCAGCAGGCCGAGACCGAGGCACTGGCCCGGGCCCGCACTGCTGCCGACAGCCGCGAGGAGATGGGCCGGGAGATGGCCCGTCTGGCCGAGCGGAAAGCAGCCGCTGAGAGCGAATACGATGCCACCGCCGCCAAGCTCTGGGATGAATACCAGCTGACGGTGAGCCAGGCCGAGGAGCTCTGCGTGGAGTTCGACAGCCTGCCCGCCCTGCGGGCGCAGGTGGCCGATCTGCGCAATCAGATCCGGGCGCTGGGCAATGTGAACGTCAGTGCCATTGAGGAATATCAGGAGGTCAGGGAGCGGTACGATGCCCTGAGCGCTCAGGTGGCCGACGTGGAGGGCAGCAGGAACGAGCTGACACGGATGATCGCCAGCCTGTCCGGCCAGATGAAGGAGATCTTCACCGACAGCTTCCGGGCCATCAACGAAAATTTCGGCCGCATCTTTGCCGAGCTGTTTGGCGGCGGCGAAGCCAGCCTTGTGCTGGAGGATGAAAGCGATGTGCTTTCCTGCGGCATTGGCATTCAGGTGGCACCGCCGGGCAAAGTCATCAAGAATCTGGAAGCCCTTTCCGGCGGCGAACAGGCGCTGGTGGCCATCAGCATCTATTTTGCGATCCTGGCCGTCAACCCGGCACCGTTCTGTATCCTGGACGAGATCGAAGCCGCTCTGGATGATGCCAATGTCAGCCGCTTTGCACAGTATCTGCGCCGGGTGAGCGACAAGACCCAGTTCATCGTCATCACCCACCGCCGCGGCACCATGGAGGCCG
>OFMX01002509.1_pt1 | contig 10522 bp, 8 predicted proteins | sample 1541901 | NCBI WGS metagenome assembly OFMX01 (sample SAMN04209222, study PRJEB22552) | human gut metagenome | biome: gut; material: feces | host: Homo sapiens | place: USA: Oklahoma | reverse complement strand
GGTGAGGTGTACTACCGTGAGAACTCCGTCATGGTCAAGCCCAACCTGAACGCCACCGCAAAGGAGCGCGTCAAGGGAATGGCAGAGCTGCGAGACTGCGTTCACCGGCTCATCGACCTCCAGATGTGGGAATCCGACGACATTTCCATACGCGCCGAGCAGCAGAAGCTCAACCGTCTCTATGACCGCTTCACGGAGAAATACGGCCTCATCAACAGCCGGGGCAACGCCCTCGCCTTTGCAGACGACAGCTCCTACTACCTGCTCTGCTCCCTTGAAATGCTGGACGACGAGGACAAGACCAAGCTCAAGGGCAAAGCGGATATGTTCACCAAGCGCACCATCCGGCAGCGGCAGTCCGTCACAAGCGTGGACACTGCCGCAGAAGCCCTCGCCCTGTCCATCGGGGAAAAAGCCTGTGTGGATATGGCGTATATGTCCCAGCTCACCGGCAAGAGCGAGGACGATCTCATCGAGGAACTGAACGGCGTCATTTTCCTCGACCCTGTGTACGGCAACTGGCAGACGGCGGACGAATACCTCTCCGGCAACGTCCGGCAGAAGCTGCGGGAGGCGGAGAACGCCGCCGTTGACAGCCCCGGCTATCTGCCCAACGTGGAGGCATTGCGCGCCGCCCAGCCCAAGGATTTGGATGCTTCGGAAATCGAGGTGCGCCTCGGCGCAACGTGGATCGACAAGAAGTACATTCAGCAGTTCATGTTCGAGCTGCTGGAGCCTCCTGTGTATGCCCGCCGCTCCTTGGAGGTCAAATACTCGGAGTTCACGGCGGAGTGGAACATCTCCGGCAAGAACAGCATCCCCTACAACGACATCAACGCCCGCATGACCTACGGCACCGACTGCGCCAGCGCCTACAAAATCCTTGAAGATACGCTGAACCTGCGGGATGTGCGCATCTACGACACCGTAAGGGACGCGGACGGCAAGGAAAAGCGCGTCCTCAACAGTAAGGAAACCACCCTCGCCCAGCAGAAGCAGCAGGCCATCAAGGAGGCATTCCGGGACTGGATATGGCGCGACCCCGACAGGCGGCGGGAGCTGGTGCAGCTCTACAACGAGCGCTTCAATTCCACCCGTCCCCGGGAATATGACGGCAGGCACCTGATCTTTCCGGGCATGAATCCTGAGATCACGCTGCGGGAGCATCAGCTCAACGCCATCGCCCACGACCTCTACGGCGGCAACACGCTCCTTGCCCATGAGGTGGGCGCGGGCAAGACCTTTGAGATGATCGCCGCAGCCATGGAGGGAAAGCGCCTCGGCCTGTGCCAGAAATCCCTCTTTGCCGTGCCGAACCACCTGACGGAGCAGTGGGCCTCGGAGTTCCTGCGGCTCTACCCCTCCGCCAATATCCTTGTGGCTACCAAAAAGGACTTTGAGACACGCAACCGCAAGAAATTCTGCGCCCGCATTGCCACCGGCGACTATGACGCCGTTATCATCGGTCACAGCCAGTTTGAGCGCATCCCCGTTTCCAGAGAACGGCAGGAGCGGCTCTTGCAGGAGCAGATTTGGGAGATCGAGGACGGCATTTCGGAGCTCAAGGCCAGCCGCGCCGAGCGCTTTACCATCAAGGAGCTGGAGCGCACCAAGAAAAATCTGAAGGCCAAGCTGCAAAAGCTCCACGACGCCGCCCGCAAGGACGATGTTGTGACCTTTGAACAGCTCGGTGTAGACCGGCTCTATGTGGACGAGGCGCACAGCTTCAAAAACCTGTTCCTTTACACAAAAATGCGAAACGTGGCGGGGCTTTCCACCACCGACGCCCAGAAGTCCTCGGATATGCTCTTAAAATGCCGGTACATCGACGAAATCACCCACGGCAAGGGCGTCACCTTCGCCACGGGTACGCCCATCTCAAATTCCATGACGGAACTGTATGTGCGCCCGTAAGGGTATATATCAAAAACCGCCTTTAGCAAGCGGCAGGTAAAAATATCAGGAAAGGAAGGTGAAAATAGCAACCTGTCATCCCGCGACTTATCCGGACGGGGAAACCCAATGGGGAGTGCAGCATGTCGCTGACCGCATAAAGCGGCTGGTATGCAGCGGTGAATAAAGTTTCTAAATGACCGCTGTGTATGGGGATGAAAATTTGTGTATGAGGTTGAAAGCGAAACTGCCTAAACGATAGCCAGAGCTTGGACCCATCGTGTGTCTCCGTGCGAAAGGAACTGAAACGCACGGCATTCCGGCGGATGTCATGTATATAGGGACAACCGTGGGATATTCGGAATGAAGCGCCTCCGGATAGAGGGAAATGGCGAACATCGCAACCGACAACACAAAACGCTAATGTTTGATATATGCTACCGGGGATTACCTAAACCCACAGCCAGTGGGCAAGGTAACACAGCTTCCATAGTAGTCCGCTAACCCTGAACCGACAGGGAAAGCCGTAAAAACGGATGCAGGTAATTCTGCTACATGGCGAAGGGAAGCAGTTTGTTTCTTCAATACTAAATGAAAGGATGGTGCGTGAGGCACTATGAGAAATCCAACTGATGTGTTGAATAGTTTAAGCGATAAATCGAAGAATCCCGAGTACAGGTTTCAGCGTCTTTACCGAAATCTGTATAATCCCGACTTCTATCTGCTCGCCTACAAGAATATCTACGCAAACGGCGGCAGTATGACACCGGGAGTAAACGGCATCACCATCGACGGTATGAGCAGTCAGAGAATTGCAAAGCTGATAGAATCCCTGAAAGACCGCTCCTACCAGCCTAATCCTGCCCGCCGCACTTATATCGCCAAGAAAAACACCCCGGCGAAAAAGCGACCGCTTGGCATTCCATCCGGGGATGACAAGTTAGTGCAGGAAGTTATCCGAATGCTGCTGGAAAGCATCTACGAACCCAACTTTTCAGACGCTTCTCATGGATTCAGACCCCAAAAGAGCTGCCATACTGCGCTCACGAAGATTCAAAAGACCTTCACAGGCGCAAAATGGTTTGTCGAGGGAGACATTAAAGCGTGCTTTGACAGCTTTGACCACCATGTACTGATCGACATCCTGCGTAAAAGAATTGACGATGAGGCGTTCATCAGCCTCATGTGGAAATTCCTGAAAGCCGGATATATGGAGCAATGGCAATACCACATGACCTATTCCGGTACACCGCAGGGGTCGGGAATGAGCCCAATTCTTGCAAATATCTACCTCAATGAGCTCGACAGATATATGGGGGAATACAAAGCAAGGTTCTACAAGCCGACACGCACGGCAAACCCCGCTCATCGTAATATGGCATCGAAGATATTCTACTACAAAGCCAAGAACGACAAGGTTTGGGATGACTTAAGCGTGGAGGAAAAGAAAGAGTGCGCCAGAACGCTCCGGCAGATGCGCTCCGAACAGCGAAAGCTTCCTACACATCCGGTGCAGGAGACAAGCTACAAGGCTATCCAGTATGTACGCTACGCAGACGATTTTATCGTGGGCGTAATTGGTAGTCATGAGGACGCAAAAAAGCTCAAACAAGACCTCACTGCGTTTCTGAAAGAGAAGCTTGGGCTTACCCTGTCCGCAGAAAAGACGAAGATTACAAATACTGCGGAAAACGCAAGATTTCTTGGCTACGATATATCCGTATCGCGCAGTCAGGACATCAAGCGTCTGAAAAACGGGAAACGCCAGCGGGTATACAGCGGTGTTGTTCAGCTCCGTATGCCGCTTGAAAAATGGACGGCTAAGCTGCTGGAATACGGCGCAATTCGCATTAAAAAGGATGAATCGGGTAAAGAGCGATGGAAAACCATGCCAAGAGGAAAACTCATTAACAGGACGGATATTGAGATACTCAGTCGCTACAATTCGGAGATACGAGGATTGTACAATTACTACGCAATAGCGGGCAATGTGTCAACCTTGAATCATTTCTCCAGCCGTATGAAATACAGTATGCTCAAGACCTTTGGTTCCAAATACCGCTGCAAGGTAAGGAAGATTAAGGAACGGTACGTCAAGAATGGCGAATTCACGGTTGCCTACAAGACCAAATCCGGCATGAAAGAATCTGTCTATTACCACGATGGCTTTAGAAAGAAAACGGAACCTGCATTGGGTCAAGTGGATATGCTGGACATCTACAAAAAGTATGACAAGCCCAACAGTCTGGCTATACGCCTCCACACTAACAAGTGTGAATTATGCGGGACGGACTGCGACGGACTTGAAATGCATCAGGTACGGCGGCTGAAAGATCTTAATGGGGAACAAGAATGGGAGCGTATCATGCTTCAGCGTCGGCGTAAAACGCTGGCGGTCTGCCCGTCCTGCCATATTGAGATTCACAATTCGATGAAGTCGTAAAACGATAACAAACGGAGAGCCGTGTGCATCGAGAGGTGCCCGCACGGTTCGGGAGGGAGTCGGTACTGCCGGCTTACCTCATACCATGATGCGGTATTTGCAGCACGATATGCTCAAGCGCAACAGTCTGACCCACTTCGACTGTTGGGCCTCCGCCTTTGGGGAAACCACCACCGCTATCGAGCTTGCCCCGGAGGGGACAGGCTACCGGGCGCGGACGCGGTTTGCCAAGTTCTTTAACCTGCCGGAGCTGATGAACCTGTTCCGGGAGGCGGCGGACATCAAGACCGCCGATCAGCTAAACCTTCCCACGCCCACCGCCATCTACCACACCGAGGTCACACAGCCCACGGCGCTACAACAGCAGATGGTGCAGGAGCTGTCCGAGCGCGCCGCAAAAGTACACGCGGGGAGCGTGGACGCAAGCACCGACAATATGCTCAAGATTACCTCGGACGGACGCAAGCTGGGCCTCGATCAGCGCGTCATCAACCCCGACCTGCCGGACGACCCGAACAGCAAGGTCAATCTCTGCGTCAACAACATCCACCGCATCTGGCAGGACGGACAGGCGGAGAAGCTGACGCAGCTCGTGTTCTGCGACCTGTCCACTCCCAAGGGCAAGGCGGCGCAGAGCGGCAGGATCGCCGCGAAAGGCACGGACAGCCCGGAGCTTCACGCGCTGGAGGCTGCCATTGACGCGGAAACCGAACCGGAGGATCCACCCTTTACCATCTACGACGACATCCGGGAAAAGCTCGTTGCCAGAGGAATCCCCCGCGAGCAGATCGCATTCATCCATGAGGCGAATACGGAAGTCCGAAAGAAGGAGCTGTTTGCAAAGGTGCGCTCCGGTCAGGTGCGTGTGCTCATGGGCAGCACCTTCAAAATGGGCGCGGGTATGAACGTGCAGGACAGGCTCGTGGCGCTCCACGACCTCGACTGCCCGTGGCGGCCGGGCGATCTGGAGCAGCGCAGCGGGCGCATCATCCGGCAGGGCAACCGCAACAAAGAAGTGCATATCTACCGCTATGTCACGGAATCCACATTCGACGCTTACCTCTGGCAGACGGTGGAAAATAAGCAGAAATTCATCTCCCAGATCATGACCTCAAAATCCCCGGTGAGAAGCTGTGAGGATATTGACGAGGCGGCGCTCTCCTACGCCGAGATCAAGGCGCTGTGCGCCGGAGACGAACGCATCCGTGAAAAGATGGACCTCGATGTGGACGTGGCGCGGCTGCGGCTGATGAAGGCCAACCACCAGAGCCAGCAGTACCGTTTGGAGGACAACATCCTGCGGCATTTCCCGGCGCAGATTGAGGAAAACAAAGGCTTCCTCTCCGGCTTTGAGGCGGATATGAAAACGCTGGAGCAGCATCCCCACCCCAAGGACGGCTTTGCGGGTATGGAGGTCAAGGGGGATTTCCTCACCGATAAGGACAATGCCGGTGCCGCCATTCTGGAAGCGTTCAAGGACGCAAAGGGCTTGGAGCCCGTTCCCATTGGCAGCTATCGCGGCTTTGCCATGTCCCTGACGGTGGAGAACTTCGGCAAGAATTTCTACCTGACCCTCAAGGGGCAGATGAGCCACAGGGTAGAGCTGGGCAAGGACGCGAGGGGCAACCTTGTCCGCATCGACAACGCCCTCGCCCAGATGCCGGAGCGGTACAAAACGGTGCAGGGCAGGCTTGAAAACGTGCAGGCGCAGCTTGCGACGGCCAAGGCGGAGCTGGGCAAGCCCTTTCCGCAGGAGGCGGAGCTGAAAGAAAAATCCGCGCGGCTGGCGGAACTGAACGCCGAGCTGAACATCGACGACCGGACGCCCATGGAACAGGCGGCGGAGAATGTGGTGGCGAAACGCCCCTCCGTCCTCGGCAAGCTGAAAGCGCCCTGCGTCCACGGCGCTGGGGAAAAGAAAAAATCTCACGAACAGGAGGCACGATGAATATGAACGAAGAACTGAAAAACACCCTCATGGACAAGCTCTCGCGGGAGCAGGACAAATACCGGGACTGGCTGAAGGGCCAGCCCCCGGAGGAAATCCTCCATCACAGCTATGAATACACCGTGCGGGAGGATATTTTGATGAGTATGGAGGAGCTGACGCTCAGCGAGGCGGAAACGCGGGCGCTGCTGCTGTCCCCCTCGCCCATGGCGATCCTCTATGATAAGTTCTCCGATCTGGAAACCGGCTACATGGACACGATCCGCGACAGCATCGAGGACACGGCAAAAGACGAAGCAAAAAAGCTCCGGGATCTGCCGGTCTATCCCTACCCCGCCGATCACGCGCGGGAACAAGGGGAGCTGGACGTTTACCGTGCGTCCTTCCGCGCCAATGTGAGCTGTAAGGACGCCATTGAAGCCGCCATCCGGGACAATTACCATGACAACCGCCTTGACACTACGGCGGTGGGACAGGTGGCGGAGCAGTTCGGACAGGAGCGGATGCTCTACGTCCTGGCGGCTACCGTCCGCCATTTTGATTACGACGGGCGCATTTCGCAGGACAACAAGCGCTGGGCGAATACCATTCCCGCTTATCAAAACGGGGACGGCATGGATAGCGACCGCACGGCGCAGTTTGTGGTCAGCTCCCACCCCGGCCTGACGGACCTGTTTCTCACACAGGCGCGACAGGAGCAGCGGCTTCGCCAGCCCCTCACCGCCGACGAGATCAAAGCGGAGGCGGCGCGGCTGCTGGGTAAGCTGCAAGAGCCTGCCCAGCCCAACAGCCCCGGCGGTACGCACTTCATCGCAGAGGTGTCCCGTGACTTCATGGAACGCGCCGGAACAAAGGACACGGCGGCGCTGCAAAAGCTGCTGCCCTTTTCCACCCTTGCCCTCACGACCCTCAAAGACCGCAGGGGCGTGTTTGCCCTGATCGGCAAGGACGAGGACCGCAGCCAGAGCCTCCGGCGTCCCTCCGTCCGCTCCAAGCTGCAACAGGCTTCGGCGGAGCAGAAGCAGCCTGCCGCAAAGAAGAAGGATTTGGAGCTGTGACATGGCGAAGCGGAAACGGGACATCCAGCTCAAAGTCCGCGTGACGCCGGAGGAACGGGCGATGATCGAGGCGAAGATGGCGCAGCTCGGCACGACGAACATGGGCGCATATCTTCGGAAAATGGCCATTGACGGCTATGTGGTGAAGCTCGATCTGCCGGAGCTGCGGGAGCTGGTGTCGCTGCTGCGGTATTCGTCTAATAACATCAATCAGCTCACGCGGCGGGTGCATGAAACAGGGCGCGTTTACGCTGCGGATATGGATGATATACTCCAAAATCAGGAGCGGATTTGGCAGGCGGCAAGCGGTATCCTTTCCCGGCTTGCCGCCATCAAATAAAGGGGTATTTATCCCATGCGGGGCGGCTTGCTGCGAGGTAAGCCGCCCCTGCTTTTTTGTGGTCCGGCATCCTTGCAGGGCAAGGCAGCTTCCTGTATGCTGAAAGCAGAAACAAACAAAACTGGAGGGATATTGATATGCGTTTCCTTTTGAAAATCCTTTTTGCGCCCATCCTTGCGGTGCTTGCTGTCGTCACATGGTTTTTCGTGTTCGTCGTCAGCCTGTCCAGCGGCATCCTCTGCATCCCCGCCGCCATTCTCGGCTTCTTCGGTCTGTTCATCATCTTCGTGGATTCCGTCAGCTACGGCGCGGGGCTGCTGGTGATCGCGTTCCTCATAAGCCCCTACGGACTGCCCATGCTGGCGACGTGGCTGTTAGCAAAGCTCCACGTCCTGCGCTACGCGATTCAGGACAGGATTTACGGGTGATACATTTTTAGAAACGCGCAAAACATTTCGAAAAGCTATATTTTTGTGCAATTTCAGAAACGCCATATTACACAGCAAGCGCGGGGCGATATGCTCCGCGCTTGTATTGTTTATTCGATCTCGTAGTCCTCGCTGTCGTCGGCCTCTCCGGTGGTGCAGGTGAAGCACATATTTGTCCCCGTGATGGCGCTGCCGGCCGCCCAGATGGGCGCGCCGCAGATCATGCACCTTGCGCCGCTTTTCTTGGCGGCAAGGGCCTCCCGCAGCGAGGCGATCAGCTCCTTACGGTTGGTATCCTTGTTGTTTTTTACTACGCCGTCCGCAAATTCTTCAATGGAAATATAGGTGAACATATCAGTCCTCCGGTTTGACCGCAACATATTTTTGATTGCGGCTGTTGGGCTTGTCGGGAATGGTCATGCGAAGCTGCCCGCTTTCCAGCAGGGGCTTCAAATAATGCGCCGTAAAGTGCTTAATGTCTTTGAAGCCACAGAACTTGGCGATTTCTGCCTTACTGCGCGGTTCCATACAGTATGCGATGATTTTATCTTGCGGGGTATCTTGTGGGGTGACTTGTGGGGCTCCCCCTAAGTTATCCACCAGCTTCGTATTCCGAATGGTGGCGTATAGCATGAACGCCTCCACGCGATACTCCGGCTGCGGCAGCCCCGCCGTCTCCATGACCTCGTACAGACGGTCTACGCCCTCGCCAAACTCCTGCACATATTCGTATTCATGCAAAAACTGCGCGATCTTCGGATTGCGGGAAAAGTGGACGTGCCGCATATTGTTCAGCCGCACGATACCGGGCAGCGTACCGGGGCTTTCCACCGTCAGCCGGTCATCGAACATCTTGATTTGAATGTCCGTACCCTTGATGCTGTAATCCCGGTGCGCGACGGCGTTGACTATCAGCTCCTTCCACGCAAACTCCGGGTATTCCGGCTCTGTGACGAACCGGGTATCCGCGCCGAGATAGGTGCGCTCCTTGATCTGCCCGCGCACAAACTCCAGCGCCTTTTCCGTCACCTGCAAAATGCGGCCCTCGAATACCACGTCCTTGATGACGTTCATCTCCGCGCCGACCTTCGCCTCCGTACCCTCATATCGGACAAAGCGGATGCGGGCGCGGGGAAAGAAACGCTTCGGATTCCTGCCAAACAGCAGCATGGCGGCGGCGCTGACTGCCTCCTTGCCGCCCTTTTCCGAAACGAACTCCTTGTTCTCCCGCAGGTATTCCTCCGGGCTTTTTCGGTAGCCCAGCTTTTCCGTGTACGCCTTGACAAAGCCGAGGTCGATGTCCTCCATCGCCGCGTCCGGGACAGGCGTATCCTCAAAATAGCGCGTTCCCTTTGCGTACATGAGCTGCAAGCGTTCCTCAAAATTGAGCTTCTTGGACTTATCCCCGACGCGGAAGAAAACCTCGTCCGCCTGATTGGCGTGGAGGTCATTGCTCTGCAACACCTCGATCAGCAGGATGTGGTCGGGCGTTCCGTCCCTGTTCACGCAGGAGAGCCGTTCCGTTTCCACCCGCACGGAGGGCTTGCAGAAGTCAAACGGCGCACGAAGCAGCTCGTTGATATGCTCCGCATGGCCGTCGATGCCGGTGATCGTACCGTCATCCTCCACGCCAACAGCGATCATGCCGCCGTCCGCGTTGGCAAAGGCGATCAGATGAATCGCCAGCGTTTTTGCATCGATGCGGGCGCTCTTTCGGTCAAAGAGCGGCGATTCCACCGCACCGCAGATTTGCGCTATCGTCATTCTGTGATTCATGTGCCGACCCCCTCGTCATAAGAAAAATCCAGACCGTGCTCCTCGCAGTATTTGCGAATGACGAACACCGTCATTTTATTGGGCATCGTCCTTCCGTTCTCCCAGCGATTGACGGAGGTGAAGCTCACGTTCAATTCCTCCGCAAGCTGACGTTGGGAGATCCTACGCTCACTGCGCAGCTTGATGATGGCTTCGCCAAAGGTCATTTCGTATCACGCTCCTTATATCATAGTATAGCACATGGCAGCGCAAACATACAAGAAAAATACGGAGGACTTCAAATAAGAAATTACAAATCCGTCTCACAGAAAGGAGGCCGCGCCCCATGGCGACCACACGCATCATTTCCATGCACGTCAGTCACGGCAAGACGATTGCCGACTGCCTGACCGACCGCATCGACTACTCCAAGAATCCAGACAAGACACAGGGCGGCGAGCTGATCTCCGCCTACGAATGCGACCCGAAAACCGCCGACGCGGAGTTTCTTTACTCCAAGCGGCAGTACCAGACCATCACAGGGCGGGAGCAGCGGCACGACGTGATCGCCTATCAGGTGCGCCAGTCCTTTAAGCCCGGAGAGATCACACCGGAGGAGGCGAACCGCGTGGGCTATGAGTTTGCCGAGCGGTTTCT
>OFMX01002502.1_pt1 | contig 10554 bp, 7 predicted proteins | sample 1541901 | NCBI WGS metagenome assembly OFMX01 (sample SAMN04209222, study PRJEB22552) | human gut metagenome | biome: gut; material: feces | host: Homo sapiens | place: USA: Oklahoma | reverse complement strand
TCCCGCCGTTTAGCGGCGGGACCACTTTTTTGTTCCGTGGTATGCTTGCGCTGCGACGATGGCGTTGCGATACGGAGCGATTGACGAGGTGACGATAATGTGTGCGACGTACTATGCGAGAACCAGCGATCACGGGTATGAGACCTGCGCGGAGCACCTAGCCATGGCCGGTTGCCTCGCCGGAGGGTTTGCCAAGGGCTTCGGGTATCTTGACGACGGATTGTTGGCTGGTCTGGTCCACGATCTGGGCAAATATTCGGATGCTTTCCAGCGGCGAATCCGCAATCCCGATCATTGCGGACCCGTCGATCATTCGACGGCCGGTGCGTTGCTGTTGATGCGGCATGCATGCCCGTTGGCGGCGATGGCGGTGGCCGGGCATCACGCGGGGCTGCCTGATCTCGGCAGTTACGGCGAGCTGGAGGGTCCAACGTTCATGAGCCGCATGAACAGGGCGCGCAGGGCGGGGGATTGCAATCCACTCGCTCTGGCTCAAGCGGGAGAGGCGCAACTGGATATTCCGCAGTCGGCGTTCCTGCATGGGACTCGATCCGCGAAGCCGATGACCGCGAGCAAGCGTTCCGAGCGATGGTCGCTGTACACCGACATGATGTTGACGCGCATGCTGTTCTCCGCTTTGGTGGATGCGGATCGACTTGATGCCGAATTCTTCACTTCGAATCGTATTGACCGTGCGGAACATCACATCCTTGAATCTTTGAAGAAGCACCTTGGTCCGCAGAACCTGACGAGTGGCCGGGTGCCCGCATTCGATGCCCTGCGTGAGGCGTCGCTGACGGTGTCCGTCGAGCGTGACGCCGAAGACCGGTCCCGGATCGATCGCCTGGCCGCCATCATGGAGGAGGCGGCCGATGGATATCTTGCCGCACCCGATAAGCGGCCGATTGATATCAGACGCTGTGAGTTGCTTGAACGATGCCTGGCCTGCGGCAAAGATCCGTCATACGGCACTGGCCTATATACGCTTACTGCCCCCACTGGCAGCGGCAAAACCATTTCCTCGATCGCGTTCGCCCTCGAACATGCGCGCACCAACAATCTGCGACGCGTCATTTACGTGATTCCGTATACGTCGATTATCGATCAGACGGTAGGCCAGTTCGAGGCGATTTTTGGAACGGACGCCGTGTTGCCCCACTACTCCGAGGCACCGTACCAACTCAAGAACGAGTCCGACATGGATGAAACGGATCTCAGGCGCGCGCTTGCCGCGGAGAACTGGAACGCGCCGATCGTGGTCACCACGGCGGTGCAGTTCTTTGAAAGCCTGTACTCGAATGCAACCTCGCGATGCCGTAAGCTGCACAACATAGCGGATTCTGTTATCGTCTTCGACGAGGCGCAGACGTTGCCGGTGCCGTATCTGAGGCCGTGCGTACGGGCGATTGCCGAGCTTGTGGAGCGATACGGCTCCACAGCGGTGTTGTGCACCGCCACGCAACCGGAGCTGCAGCCACTGTTTGATGAATCCTTCGATGGCGACCATGTGCGTGTTCCTGAGATTTCGCCGTTCACTCGTGACGATAGGGACTCGTTCCGTCGTGTGACCATCAAACGACTTGGCGATATCGCATTGGATGCACTTGCAGAGCGACTGGGACACCACAAGCAGGTGCTGTGTGTGGTGAACACGCGTAGCAAAGCCCAGTGTCTCCATGATCGGCTGGCGGAAGATGACGCCGAAGGCAGTTTCTGCCTGACCACGCTGCAGTGTGCGGCGGATCGGCAGCGACTGTTCGCTGAGATCCGGGATCGCCTTGATGCCGGAGCGTCATGTCGCGTGGTTTCCACCTCCTTGATCGAGGCCGGCGTGGATGTCGACTTTCCCGTCGCATATCGTGAAGAGGCCGGACTGGATTCCGTCATCCAGACGGCCGGACGCTGCAATCGCGAAGGTCGTCGCCCCGTGTCGGAAAGTGTGGTCCATGTGTTTTCCACGGAAGGCGGCTGCGCCCCGTTCCTCCGTCAGAACATCGCGGCGTTCCGGGCGGTGGCCGATCGTCATGCTGATCTGAATACGGATGAGGCGGTTCGCGCGTATTTCGCGGAGGTGCTATGTCTGAGAAATGGTGGTGCCGCCCGCGCGACCGTCGGCAATGATGCGCTTGATCGGAAGCGTATCCTGCCGCTGCACGGGCGTGATGCGAACTGGCCTTTTGCGGACATTGCCAAACGGTTCAGGCTCATCGATACGCCAACCATACCGGTGTATATCCCGCTGCCCGGTGAGGGGTCGCTCTTGTGCGAACGATTGGAGCGTGGCGATATGGATCGCACGCTGTTTCGCAAACTCGGCAGATACGCGGTCAATGTATGGCCGCGGCATCTCGAACAGTTGAAGTCGGTGGGGGCGGTATTGACGGTCGGGTCGGGAAAGAACGACGAAGAGGATTGCTTCGTTCTGCGTGATATGGACCTGTATTCGGCTCGTCTGGGGTTGAGGCTGGACGATGCGACCGCTGATGGCATCTTCGTGTGAGGAGTCCGTGTGTCCGGTCTTGGATGCGACCGGACACACGGGCGTTCCGGCTCCGCGCAGATAGAGACCAATAAATTTCAATCCACGCTCCCTGAGGGGAGCGACCGTAGGCATCAACAAATATGCGGTGCCTCTCTTCGACGGCGTGTGGAGCGCCCTCACCATGATACCAGCCAGGTCGTGCATCTATTGAAGATACCTGATTTCTTATTTGTCTCTATCTTAATGATGTGGTATGTTGGAGTCGTCAACGACGAAAACACCTCGATGAAAGGAGGGAAGATGTCAATACGTTTGGAAGTATGGGGTGAAAACGCCCTCTTCTCGAGAAGCGAATTCAAAACGGAGCGCGTCACCTATGACGTCATGACGCCATCCGCGGCGCGCGGAATACTGGAAGCCATATTCTGGCATCCGGGCATGCGCTGGCGAATCGACAGGATTTACGTGCTCAACCCCATTCGATTCGACAGCATACGCCGCAATGAGGTCGGTAGAGTCATCGATATCGGCAAGATACGAACGATGGCGGAAGGACGTGGGGATGGCGGCGCCATATATACCGCTGAATCCATCCAACAACGCTCGTCCACTATCCTGCGTGACGTCCGATATGTGATAGATGCTCATTTCGAGCTCAACCGGGCGAAAATGTCGTCGACGGATTCGGCGGAGAAATTCCAGAGCATGTTCATGCGGCGTGCGGCCAAAGGGCAGTGCTTCCATCACCCGTATTTCGGCACGAGGGAATTTCCCGCGGAATTCCAGTTATGGCAGGAATCCGGCGATCCCGTCGGTTTCGAACAAGGGCATCGGGACCTGGGCTACATGTTGTACGACTTTGATTATCGCAATCCGGCTCATCCCGCCCCGTTGTTCTTCCGCGCCGAACTGGATGATGGCGTGTTGGACGTCGAATCCGTGGAGGTCAGATCATGATCATCAGCGATCTGTGCGATGAATACGCCGTTCTGGTGTCTCAGAATAAAGCTCCGGCCTATGGGTATGACAACACCAACGTCCCATACGGGTTGGTCATCGACGATGACGGTACCTTGGTCAGAGTCCGACCATTGGGGGACTTCAGCGGGAAGAAGCCCGTCAATATCATTCCGGTGCCGGCTCGTTTCCCCCGTTCATCAGGGATTGTGGCGAACTTCCTCTGCGACAACGTCACGTACCTGCTCGGCTGCGACACCAAAGGGAACGCCAAGCGTTCGGCGCAGGCGTTCCAAGCGTGTGGCGAATTGCATCGACGCATACTCGATGGCGTCAAGGACCGTGCCGCCTCCGCCGTATGCGCCTTCTTCTCGAAGGCGCCGCAATGGCAGACCGCCCAACGACTTATGGGGGACGAGGCATGGAAATCATCGGTGACGATGAACTTCGCCCTGGAATATGACGATGGAGGGCGGACGATATTCGTCGGAGAGCTTCCGAGCATACAAGAGGCCTGGGATGCCTATTACGGGCGGGTGGACGATGCCGATGAATCGGCACTGGTCTCAAGTCTGGTTTCCGGCGAACGCATCGTTCCGGAAAAGGTCCATCCCAAGATCAAAGGTGTCGCGGGAGCCCAACCATCAGGTGCGTCAGTGATATCATTCAATGCCCCGGCATTCTGCTCGCATGGCGCCGAGCAAAATGAGAACGCTCCGATGAGCAAGCGGGAGGCCTATGAATATACGACGGCGTTGAACACCCTGCTCGCCGACCGTGATCTGGTCCAACGCATTGGAGGCGATACCGTCATATCATGGGCTCGTTGTGGCGATAACGCATATCGTGACGTGTGGGACCAGTATATGGGACAATCCGGCGGACTGAGTGAAAAAGTGGTCGTGGATGCCACACGTGCGCTGGCGCAGGGAAAACCTTACGACTACGAGGACATTCACCTCAGCCCGGATGAACAATTCCATATTCTCGCGCTGTCCCCCAATGCGGCACGTCTTTCGGTTCGGTTCTATCTGACCGATACGTTCGGGGCGTTCGCGCGCAACATTGATCGGCATTATCGAGATACCGCCATCCGACGCCCCGTCTACGATTCGACGACCTTCCTGCCTACATGGAGATTGTTGAATCAGACCATACGAACACAAAGCAAAACCGCGAAAGTGTCACCGCAAATGGCGGGTGCCGTCATGAAAGCGATACTTGAAGACACGCCGTATCCGATGACTCTGATCAACGCGGTGGAGCGTCGGATCAATGCCGAACATGATATTTCGCCGGATAAGGCGGCGATCATCAAAGCGTATTACCTACGCGCAACAACCAATGCACAATTCAAGGAGGTGCTACGGATGGACATCAATGAAGAGAGCGGCTACCTGCCGTATGTGCTCGGCCGCATGTTCTCCATCTACGAACAGATTCAGTTGGCCGCCATACCCGGTATCAATACCACGATCAAGGACAAGTATTTCACCAGTGCATCCACGACTCCGGCCCGCATCTTCCCGATTCTGGGAGATCTCGCGGCGAAGCACATGCGGAAAACCTGGAAGTCGGAAGGACTTAAAGTCAAGTTGGACAAGGCCCTGGGCGAGTTAACCGGGAGAGTGGGGGACCGTTATCCCTCCCGTCTTTCCCTGGAGGAACGCGGCGCATTCCAACTCGGATATTATTTCGAAAATCAGAAACGATTCGACAAAGCCAACAAGAACAACAACGAACAGGGAGAGAACAATGACTGACCGTAAACCCATCGAGAACCGTTATGATTTCACCATCCTCTTTGAGGTGAAGGACGGTAATCCCAACGGCGACCCGGACTCCGGCAACATGCCCCGAGTCGACATAGAAACCGGTAATGGCCTGACGACGGATGTGTGCGTCAAGCGTAAGATTCGCGACTATGTGCAGACGGTCATGGGCGAGCAGGCCCCTTGGCGAATCTACATCCAGAACAGGCAGACGCTCAATCGGTTGGACAGCGAAGCGCTCAAGGCGGAACATATCGACACCAGCCTTGAAAGCAAGGACTTCGCCAAAGAAATCAAAGCTCTGAAGAAGACCGATCCCGAATTGGATCAGCGTCTGCGCGACTATATGTGCGACCAGTTCTTTGACATTCGCACCTTTGGCGCGGTGATGACCACATTCGTCAAGGGTAGTCTGTCGTGCGGTCAGGTGCGGGGTCCGGTGCAGCTCGGGTTCGCCCGCTCCATCGATCCGATCAGCGTTCAGGAGATATCCATCACCCGTATCGCCGTTACCACGGAAGCGGATGCCGCCGAGAAAAACAACACCATGGGCAACAAATTCATCATCCCCTATGGCCTCTACCGTATGAACGGCTACATCTCCGCCAAGCTCGCTCAGAACGTCACCGGTTTCTGCGATGAAGACCTCGATGTACTGTGGCAAGCGATTCTGAATATGTTCGAGTTCGATCGCTCTGCGGCGCGTGGCAACATGGCGGTTCGCAAGTTGTACGTATTCAAGCACAGCAGCGCGCTTGGCGATGCCCCCTCGTGGAAGCTGTTCGACAGCATCAACGTCCATAAGCGTGCAGAAGTGGATGCGCCCCGCGATTTTGCTGATTATGAGGTTCGAGTGAATCGTGAAGCCATTCCGGAATCCGTCAGCCTGACCGAAATGGTCGATCACGCATTGTGATTCCCCATGCAAATCGGAGATCGTCATCGCAATGGCATCATGTCGTTGTTTTTGACGATCTCCAGCTTTCGAATCGCATATGCCGGTGATCCCATTGCGTGAATTGTTGAAGAGAGAGGCATTGTATGCATACACAATCAGAATATCCGGAGGATGACTGGCTGGCCCTGTCTGGCCTCCAGCACTTTTCATTCTGTCGCCGGCAGTGGGCGTTGATTCATATTGAGCAGCAGTGGCAGGAGAACTATCTCACCACTGCCGGTCATCTTGAGCATGAGCGTGCGCATGATTACGAGCAGTCTGAATCTCGTGGAGATACCCTCATTATGCGAGATCTGCGTGTGTTCTCGCGTCATCTTGGTATTACAGGCGCTTGCGATGTCGTGGAGTTCCATCAGTCCGATGATGGTGTTCCTCTACGGGGCAGGAATGGGCTATGGAGCGCATATCCTATCGAATACAAGCATGGGCAATCTAAAACTGTGGATGCTGACCGTCTGCAACTGTGCGCTGAAGCCATGTGCCTGGAGGAAATGCTTTCATGCGAGATTGTTGAAGGAGCCTTGTTCTATCAGCGGACACGGCGACGTGAACGAGTGGAGTTAACAGAGGAACTTCGTGGCACAGTGGTAGCCATGGTTCAAGAAATGCACCAGTTGTTTTCGAGAGGACATACTCCTCGCGTAAAGCCGCGGAAGGCATGCAGCGCATGTTCGTTGAAAGACATTTGCCTGCCGGAGCTGTTAAAAGCAAAATCGGCCGAGCAGTACATACATGCTTACGTGAATGAGGAAACGTCATGAAGCAATTGTTGAACACCTTATTTGTTACCAGTGAAGACGCTTATCTCTCATTGGAGAACGACAATGTTGTCGTGCAACGTGATAAAACGGCATTGGCCAAGATTCCACTGCGTTCATTGGAACAGATTTTGAGTTTCTCCTACAAAGGTGCATCTCCTGCGCTAATGGGCCAATGTGCGCAGACCGGCACGGGATTGTCTTTTTATACGCCGAGAGGCAGATACCTTTGTTCGATTCTCGGTGAGAATAATCGTAATGTGTTGCTGCGGCGTTCTCAGTACCGTTTTGCCGATGATACAGATTCCTCAGCTAGATTCGCTCGTTCTTTTGTCATTGGAAAGATTTTCAACAGTCGTTGGGTGCTGGAACGTACCAAACGTGACCATAATTTACGCGTCAATGTTAAAAGGCTTAGCGGTCAAAGCCAGGCTCTGTCTGGATATCTAAAGCAGGTGTCTGGTTGCAACGATGTTGATGCCATCCGAGGTCTGGAAGGTTTAGCTGCCAAGGATTATTTCTATGTATTCGACGATTTGATTCTCCGCTCAAAAGATGATTTCTTCTTTGAACAGCGCAGTCGCAGGCCACCACTTGATCGTATGAATGCACTGTTGTCGTTTTCCTACTCCTTGCTTACAGGGGATTGCCTTGCTGCACTGCAAGGGGTGGGGCTTGATCCATATGTAGGTTTCTTGCATGTAGATCGACCTGGTCGACCGTCCTTAGCCTTAGACCTCATGGAGGAGTTTCGTCCTGCTCTTGCTGATCGATTTGCGCTAACTCTGGTCAATCTTGGGAGTATTTCAGCTGGTGATTTTGAGCAGCGAGAGAATGGTGGCGTATTCCTTAATGACGCTGGGCGGAAAACCGTATTGGCTGCTTGGCAGAAGCGCAAACAAGAAGTGATTACTCATCCGTTCTTGGGAGAAAAGATGCCGTGGGGCTTGATTCCATATGTTCAAGCTTTGTTGCTGGCAAGAGCTATTCGTGGGGATATAGACGCTTACCCGCCATTCATGTGGAAGTGATAGGCCGTGAAGCTGCTGATGAAGGAGATGACTGATGCTTGTTGTGGTGACATATGATGTGAATACTGAAACATCCGCTGGTAAAAGGCGTCTACGTTTAGTGGCAAAAAGCTGCATGAAATATGGGCAACGCGTGCAAAATAGCGTTTTCGAATGTAGCGTTACTTCTGCGGAGTATCTCACGCTTAAGCATGATCTGTTGAGCATCATCGATGTCAAAACGGATAGTTTGAGATATTACAATTTGGGAACGAACTATTCACGGCGCATTGAACACTTAGGCGTTCAACGTCATGTTCCCGTTGATGGAGTCATGATGGTATGACTTCTAAACGACATGCAGTGCGACCCTGAAGCAGTCATGAGTTACAGGTAGGTTCGCACCTTTTTTGTGCGGAGGAAATTAAAACTGGAACCCTGATGTAATTTCGGATTGTTGTTTGATAATCGAAAAGTGTAGTCAGATAGAGTTTGATCTTTGCATTTGGACGTATTTGGGGCGGTGGGGAACTGATGTAATATGTGTATCAGCCGAGATGAGGTTTTGCTTGAATCATTATTTGGTCAAAAATGTCTCATTTCTGCGGTCGCTCCCCGCAAGGGGAGTGTGGATTGAAATTGATTCTCAAGCCACCGCTGCTTCGCGCTCTTGAGTCGCTCCCCGCAAGGGGAGTGTGGATTGAAATTCGTCGCGCTCCTTATGGAAACCGTCGTCATCCGGTCGCTCCCCGCAAGGGGAGTGTGGATTGAAATTTCACGAAGTCCGACCTGGTGCCGTCGTTGGCATGTCGCTCCCCGCAAGGGGAGTGTGGATTGAAATCCCTACTTGCGCGACGAATTTACCGGCGTCCTGAGTCGCTCCCCGCAAGGGGAGTGTGGATTGAAATGCCTTGGGCTGCGGCCGCCAAACTGGGCCGCTACGTCGCTCCCCGCAAGGGGAGTGTGGATTGAAATGAATTCACCATCAACGCTTATCCGACCGCAGACGTCGCTCCCCGCAAGGGGAGTGTGGATTGAAATGATGAGTGTTTCGTCTATGGAGAATCGGTATGCCGTCGCTCCCCGCAAGGGGAGTGTGGATTGAAATACGAGCTGCACGTAGCCACGTCTAGCCATCGCCTAGTCGCTCCCCGCAAGGGGAGTGTGGATTGAAATAGGGTAGAGAGGCGATATTATGTTTAACCGTGGCAGTCGCTCCCCGCAAGGGGAGTGTGGATTGAAATAACACCGAAAGCACCGAACTCGGCACCGTCCAGCACGTCGCTCCCCGCAAGGGGAGTGTGGATTGAAATCACGTCGGAATCGTCCGAGGTCAATGCGGCACGCGTCGCTCCCCGCAAGGGGAGTGTGGATTGAAATTTCACCACAGCGGTCGGTGTGCTCGCGTTGGCGGTCGCTCCCCGCAAGGGGAGTGTGGATTGAAATGCATTCCAGCATCGAGCACCGGAAACGGCGATGGTCGCTCCCCGCAAGGGGAGTGTGGATTGAAATACTTCAGTCTTCCGAGACAACAGTGAGGGTTATGTCGCTCCCCGCAAGGGGAGTGTGGATTGAAATTTCTGCTGGGACGAAATGCTCGAAACCACCAATAGTCGCTCCCCGCAAGGGGAGTGTGGATTGAAATTTGTTGTAGAAGGGCAGCACGTAGGCTCGTCCCGTCGCTCCCCGCAAGGGGAGTGTGGATTGAAATTGCGTCAATCGGATACATGTACTCGGTATTAGGTCGCTCCCCGCAAGGGGAGTGTGGATTGAAATCACGACCGTCTTGGACTCGCTGATGCTATCGGCGAGTCGCTCCCCGCAAGGGGAGTGTGGATTGAAATACTGACCTTGAACCTTCCATCCTGCTGATGGAAGTCGCTCCCCGCAAGGGGAGTGTGGATTGAAATACGCCGTGTTCTCTCACTCCCCTGAAACGTGTTCGTCGCTCCCCGCAAGGGGAGTGTGGATTGAAATAACTCACGCTCTGATAGGACAGTCAAACCCCCGCGTCGCTCCCCGCAAGGGGAGTGTGGATTGAAATAGCAGACCGCGAACGAATTGAAAGCGTCTCCAATGTCGTCGCTCCCCGCAAGGGGAGTGTGGATTGAAATCTCCAATCATTTGACCAGATAGGCGAGGTATTCGGGTCGCTCCCCGCAAGGGGAGTGTGGATTGAAATCTTGAGTTCGCGCACGCTGCAGGTGTTGGTGCCGTCGCTCCCCGCAAGGGGAGTGTGGATTGAAATTTTTGGACCGTTTGGTCAAGCGAAGCGTGCCCGGGTCGTTCTCCTCACGGAGAGCGTGGATTGAAATCGGTGTCTGCAGCGTTCCGGCCACCGCGTGGATGTCGCTCTCCCTGTTTATGTCCAGTGTTCTCCGCACATGCGGGGATGATTCCGCATGTGCGGGACTGTTAGTTTCAATGACAATCCGAGGGGGTGAAAACGAGTTTATGGGCACGCGTGCGGAGTCTCAGATGCGCAGAACTCCTCACGCAGCGCATATCACAATCCCAGCCAGGCACGTAGGTCACGAATTTCCTGATCGCAGATGCCGTGGCCCATTCCCGGATATTCGAAATACGTGAGATTGCCGGTTTGCGCAAGTTTGTTGTG
>OFMX01002501.1_pt1 | contig 10555 bp, 3 predicted proteins | sample 1541901 | NCBI WGS metagenome assembly OFMX01 (sample SAMN04209222, study PRJEB22552) | human gut metagenome | biome: gut; material: feces | host: Homo sapiens | place: USA: Oklahoma | reverse complement strand
GCTGTGCTTTGCGTTCGCGGAGTATCTGCTCTGGACGGTGGGCTGCTTCTGGCCGAACACCTCTCCGGCTAGCCCCACCTTCTGGTGCGATATGCTGCTGACGCTTGCCATATTGGGGCTGCTGCCCGCCATGAGAAGGGCGGTGACGGCATGACCTATATTGAGAATATTTTCATCTGCATGGCCTCTCCCCTGCTGGTGGCCGCTTTGTGCATGGGCAGGCGGCAGCTCCGCTTTTTCCTGTTCTGCATCGCCGGAATGGGGGTGTGTCTGCTTTCGGCCTATATCAACACCTTCCTCGCGGCGGTATGTCAGGCGGACGCCCTTGCCGCCACGGCGGAGATCGCGCCGGTGGTGGAGGAAATCATGAAGCTGCTGCCGCTGGTATTCTATCTTCTGGTATTCGAGCCGGAGGGGGATAAAATCAAGGCTGCCGCCATCACGATTGCCCTTGCCTTCGCCACCTTTGAAAATGTCTGCTATCTGATCCAGAACGGAGCGGACCGCTTTTCCTTCATCTTCTTCCGCGGTTTCGGAACAGGAGCCATGCATGTGCTGTGCGGCGGCATCGTCGGCGAAGGGCTGGCGTATGCCTGGCAGCGGACGTGGCTGAAGATCGCTGGCACCTGCGGTCTGCTGGGCGCGGCCATCACCTTTCACGCCACCTACAACCTGCTGATCGTCTACGGCGGCGTGGCGCAGTACGTCGCTTACGTCCTGCCGGTGCTGCTGATGGCGGCGGGAAAGCTGTCTGCCCTCCGCCTTACGCGGAGAGAATAACCAAAGCCTTCCACTTGAGAGCTGCTTTTGAGCGGCTCTCAATTTTTTTGAAAATCTTTGTATTTGGGGTGAGAGTTTTTCCGGTTTTCTGTACCTATATCAGTGAAGGGACTTTTACGTCACCACGTTCGAGCCATGAAGAGAGGAGTTGGCCAGAGACATGTATGATACCGCAAGGCGGGTCGCGCTCGTCAAAAAGCGGAGGCACGAGTACGCCCGCCGGAAGCAGCAGCGCGAGATCTGCGGACTGTCCGCCGCGTGTATGCTGCTGTTCGCGGCGCTGATGCAGATGGCGAGCACAGTCGTCGGGCCGGGGCAGAGCGCCGCACGAGGTGTGTTCGGTGCGATGCTGCTGCGGGAGGACGCAGGCGGCTATGTGCTGGTAGGCGTTGTCTGCTTTGCAGCGGCGGCGGCGATCACCGCGCTGTGCTTCCGGCTCAGAAGCAGGGAAAACCAGAAAAAAGACGGGACAGGTAAGCCAGACCCGCAGAAACAGGAGGGAAAAACGACATGAAAAAACGAATACTTAGCATCCTGCTGCTGTGCTGCATGGTGCTGACCATGCTGCCGACAGCGGCGTTTGCAGCGGTGAGCGATTCGCTGGGCAACACACCCAAGGAAAATCAGGCGATTTTGGAGCAGCTCTCCGCCTTGACCGGCGGCAGCAGCGACCAAGTGCTTTCCATGCTGAACGCTTTGGGGCTACTGGATGAAGACGGCAATTTCAAGGTGGATCAAACCATCACGCTGGACGGCCGGGTGTTGACACTGGCGGCTGTCATGGAGCTACTGGAAAATCCCGCCACGGATCTCACCCGTATAGCCGACGTGGATGGGACCCCGGTGGCGCTGGGCGATTTGAAGACCATGATCCAAATCGAACAGGAGCTGCAGCGGATCAAGGACACCTATTTCTCCGGCAGGGAGTTTACCGGGGAAGCACTGGAGAATCTCAATAGCCTGATGGAGCAGCTGGAGCTGCAGGGCATCAGTTTGCAGTATTCCGCCTCTGCCACAAAGCCTGAGGGCGTTGAGACGGTGGATATGAGCAGCATGATGAGCCAAACGCTGGAGGTTCTCGCAAATAACACCTGGAACTCCGGGACTTTTACTATATACCGCGGAAAACCGGTCGGCTTTTCCTACCGCATTCAAAAAGGCCAGCTCAGCAAGTATATCACCAATGTGGAGGTCTCGATAGACGGGGTGAGTGGGGTCGAGCAAAGCGACGGGTCCTACAAGCTGACCTATGACGCAGGCTCAACTTACAATTTAGGTGGTCGTAAAATCACTGTCAATGTTCAAACCAGAGGAGGGAACTCAGACTGGCTCGCGAATTCTTATTCCTATGGCGACCTGCTGGGGATGATCGAATTTTACGATGCGGAAAATCTGGTGTTCTATGACGGCGCCGGTTATGCCGACCACCATCAGCTCAAGCTAATCAAGACGGTTGGCGTCCCCGCAATACAAACAGTAATGACCGCGCCGAACTATGAGGAAAGATACGAAAGTACAGCCACAATACAGGGGGATATGTATATTCCTTTGCTGGCAAATGAATACACTACAGCCCTTGGTGCCAACAATCCGGACTTCGTTGCGCTAAGCGATACCATCAGAATTCTGGAGGGCGCCCGCAACTCGGTGCTTCCCGCCGGCTCCGACCCATTTTATCAGCCATACCAAATCGACGCCAGCATCGAGTTTAACTGGAGTACCGAAAAAGCTGCCTATACTGGCGATGCGCCGTATGGCTGGTATAAAAACCAGCCCTATGCCCCGTTCTATCTGACGGAGTACAAGTTCAATGGAAAATCTCTGGAGCTCAGCAACAACAGAACAAAAGCGCTGAACTGTACGATCAACAAGGGCAGTACGGTCAGCATCTCCCTGCAGTCTACCACGCAAAACAGAGGGGATCAGCGGTACTATCTGCCCTTCCGACTGTATATGAAAAGTGTACAGGGCGAAATCCAAAATTCCTGGGCCACCACCAAGAACAGCAACGTCACCGCCAGGTTGGTGGACACGGACGCCCCCACCATTCAAAGCGTCACGGCCCCGGCGGGAACCTATGCCAGCGGACAGCACGTCCCCATCACAGTTACCTTTGACGAGTTCGTGGATCTTAGAAGCGCCAGCGTGACCATCAATGGCAAAGAGTATACCGCCGCTGAGCTTTCCATGAACAAATACGGTGTCACGGCAATGCTCTGGTATCCAGTGCAGGATACGGATGCCACCACGGTCACCGTCAATGGTATGACCGGCGTGAAGGATGTTTTCGGTCATACGCTGGATACCACGCCCTATCAAAGCAACTCGATTGCCGGCGTTGAGCTGAAGAGCGTCTTGATGCGCAATGCCCCCACCGCACTGACCGCCGACTACGACAACGGCAAGGCATCGTTCACGATGAACGCCAACATGGAGCAGGCCTACAAGACCGTATACAGCAATTATCACACCCCGGAAGGCACAGACCCGAAGGAAGCCCCTTTCCGTCTCGAGCTGAGGTACGACTCCGCGGTTGAACCAATCCATCTGCAGGTCTATCTGGACACAGAGAAGGAAGCCTTCACCATTAGCGACTATGCAATCGCACCCGCGGCTTACACCCGCACCTATACGGTGACGCTGCAGGCCAACGAGGGCACGAAAGACGCTCCTGACTGGGTGAATGTTCTTCCCCTGACCCGGCAGTTCACGGTGGCAAAGAAAGTTTCCGCGCACACGGTGACCATCGTCCCGGAAGCGAATGACGCCGACTATACGATTTCCCTCGCCGAAGCCGCCCGCCCCACGCTTCAGGCAGAGGTTTTGGGGGAAAACGGTGAGCAGGCCACCTACACCACCGGCAAATGGAGCAGCAGTGACACGCTCATTGCCACCATCAACGAGGATACCGGCGTTGTTGCCACCACAGGAACCAAGGTGGGAGCCGTCACCTTTACCTTTACGGCGGACAACGGGACTGTGGACCCTGCCGATGATGTGACGGGCGAGTCAAAGCCCTATACCGTGACGGCAGGCAATTCCCTGGCACTGGTGATTCCCGGCGGCGCGTCCATCGTGACACGGGTAAATCAGCCCGCCACCGTGCTGTGGAGCTCCAACGCCGCGCTGATAGTGCCGAACAAAGAGTTCAATTACAGGATTGACCTGTATGAGGGCAACTACGCGAATGAGGCGGCGCTGAGCGGACTCAAGCCCGTTGCGTCTTATACCGCCGGCAAGGATAAAAACAGCGTGCGGATCCCGGAGAATGTGCTCTCCAATCTCTCCAGCGGAAATACCCCGGCCTACACGGTGCGGGTCTCCATGCCGCACCCCAACGCCGAGGGTGAGAACGTCCGCCTGTCGGCACTTGCCTGGATCATCGTGCAGGCACCACCTGCCACGGCCAAGCTGACACCGCCCCAGAGCATTTACCACAAGGATACCGACGGCGCCGTCAATATCAACTGGTCGGTGGAAAACGCCACTGACGGTGCCTCTCAGCAGCCCACGCTGACCATTACCCGGGTCACAGAGGACAACAACACCCAAGTGGTGGCCCGTGAGCGCCTATCCGGCACCTCCGGAAGTTTCTCCCTGCCATTACAGCGTGTGAAGGCCGGCAATCTAAAGGACACCTATCAGGTGGTTTTGAGCGTGGAGAACCCTGTTGAGGAAGCTCCCAGCACCGACTCCTTCCCCCTGTATGTCTACGATGCCGACGCACTGAAGGTGCAGGACGGCAACGGAACCACGATTTCTGCGCTGACCATGGACAATACCTCCAAGGTCAGCGGCCCCCTGCCTACCGATACCGCTAAAATTTTGCAGCTGCGCCAGGAGCTGGGGCTGATCGAGTACATAGGCATCAACTATGACGAGTACGGATGGAACTCGTTTAAAGACGGGATCCAGTGGCTCTCCAGCAACAACAATGCCATTTCCGTCAACTACAAGCAGGGCGGACTGTATGAGGACATCAGAAACTTCTCCTTTGATTCCTACCTTCCCGAAACCAAAATGGCGCTGTCCGGCTTGGCCAACGGCACCGCAACCGTCACGGCTACCCATGCCGTCACGGGTATGCGTGCCGCCGTACAGGTGACAGCGAAAACGCTGCAAAATAAGTTCTATCTCTTCCAGCTGACGCCTGCAGCGGAAACGACACTGCAATACACCGACGGCAAAGGTGTGCCCAAAACGGTCACGACCAACAGGGAAGGCGTGCTGGCGCTTTACGAACCCAACGGAATCGCCAGTGAGGTGTCTCTGCGGTCCGGCTCCGGCGCGGATATTTATCTGGGCACCATCTATAAAGAAAATCTGCGTTCCGGCGAGCGGGATGCCACAAAACTGCAGCTTTATCCCTTGAATACCTTTAACCTTCGGCGAGTCGCCCGGGCATCTGTGACGCTCATCACGCCGGGCGGCGATCCGCTGGCGAACAAGACAGTGACCGTTCGCGGCGGTGTTTATAAAAACGGAGGCTACTGCGAGACAGCTCTGCTGGGCTCCAGGGCAGGAGCACTTGTCAGCGGCATCACCGGCGACACCTATACCACGGATGCGGCGGGAAATATAACCGTCTATCTGGATTCCACCCAGTTCTGGTCGGCCGAAAAGGGCGAGAGCAGCACCACGGCGCTTTCCGCTCTGGATCAGCTGGAGTACATTCTGGAGATCAGCGAAATTGACAGCAACAATTACTATCCGCTGCTGCTGACCGTCAACGGCAAGCTGGGCGTGGACGATGTAATGCGCACCGCAGAGGGCGTTGTCTCTCTGGAGCGCGTGCCGACAGGGGAGGCAAACAAGCCCTTCCTTGTGGCACAAAGCGTTGATTACGGTCTTGCCAACGGTCAGAAGGTGGATGTCCGCAGCTCGACCGGGAAGATCGGCCCTAACAGCAGCTTCAAAACAGCCATCCTGCACACCACCATGCTCCTCTGGGGCGAGGATATTGCCAACGCGCAGAATTACCGTCTCAGGTTGGCGGACGAATACGGCGTTCTTCCTGCCGCCCAGAGCAGCAGTACCAAGCAGTATCCCTTCTCATCCATCCCTGTAGTGGAAAACGATCTGACCCTCACCGAGGCCACCATGACCACCTCTGGATGGATCGCCGACGGCAAGGATGTGGGTATGAAAACGCAGCTGAGCCTGAACGGCAGCCTGCTGCAGGAGAAAATAATGCCCTTCCGGGTCGTTGATTTGACCCGAGTGCCCAAGGTGACAGAGGATGACCGCGTCACCGGTATTCTGGCGACGATGGGAGCCTCCAGTATAGTGAAGGGAGTCGACTTTGGCGGAGTGGGCGACAGTAACATTCTCCAGGTGCTGACCGGACGGCTGGATGATCTGAGCGGTCCGGTGGACACTTCCGTGTTCAAAATGATCATCACTCCCAGCGAAGACCCCTCCGTGTTCCGTGCCATGATTTGGGCCGGATACAACACGCTGGAGATGGAGGACATGGACTATTCCGAGGACGGCGTGGCGTTGGGTGCGAATGTGCTGACGCAGAACCTGGAGATGGGCGTGCCCAGTACCGGGGACCTGAGCCAGATGGCCCAGGGAACCTATGATCCCAAGGGGGACTACAAAACCAACTCCTTGGCCGACAATGTCACCAGCACGGATCTCAACTTGCAGTTGGAGGGCTTTTACGAAGCGGAGATCCGCTATAACGCCGAAAAAAAGGAGTGGGAGGTTTTCACCGTAGGCGGCGGCTTTACCGCCGGCGTTGGCGTGGGCTTCTCCTTCAGCGTGAACGCCATGGCTGGCCCCGTGCCGTTGACAGCAACCTTTGAGCTGGGCGGTGCCATTCAGCTGGATTTCCGTACCGCAGTGCGCTACGGCCAGCAGGGGCAGGGCACAGAGCTTGCCTGGAGCGATCCCACGGCCACGGCAGTGAATGACTTTTTGACCACGCTGCGTATCAACGCCTATGTCCACGCGTTTGGCGGCATTGGCTTTGACTATTCGATCGTGGCGCTGAAGATCGGCCTATTCGGCAATTTGGATGTGGACAGTCAGAATAAGTTCCTTTCCCGCACCTATCTCGCCGACGAGACAAAGCGCCAGATCAACGGTCAGGCCCTGGGGATCCAAAGCGAAGTGGGAATCAAATTTGTGGCCAGATTCCTGTTTATCTCCTACGAGGCAGTGATCGCCTCCGGAACCTTTGGAGCCACCAAGACTTTTCATGACTGGGCAACAATCGACGAATACTGGAATAACGCCACCAGTGGGCTGAGCCTTGCCTCGCTGCGGACGGCGGCGGCACAGAGCGGAATGCAGGTGACTTCTGGCAGTGCAACGCTCCAAAGCCGGGACTATCTGGAGCAATATGCCCGTACCTGGGGCCAGCCCCAGCAGCGGATGATGCCGTTCTCTCTGGACTCCACCAGTGGGCTGGAAAACATCCAGACCAATGCCAATCCCACATCCTATCCACAGCTCAGCGATGACGGGAAGGTATTGGCCTACATCAACGACGGCAACAGCAGCAGTATTTACGACAGCCGGGCGCATTTCTCCACCCTCAATGGCGGCGTCTATACTCCCTCCAGTGAAATTGACGCTCCCACAGAGTTCCCCGGCTACGGCGACACGGGCGTTTCTTTGTCTGGCACTGGCAGCTTCGCGGCGGCGGCTTGGGTTCGTATGGGCACCGACCTGCCGGGTAAAAATGCCGGTGATCCCGTGACATTGGAAGAGCAAAACCTGCTGATGAACAGCACGGAGATCGTAGTGTCCGTCTATAACGGCACAACCTGGACTTCCACCCGCCTAACCAACGACGGCACGCCGGATCTGGCCCCAGCCACGGCAGTGGGCGGCGACGGCAAGGCCATCGTGTTCTGGCGCAGCGTCTACACCCCCGATCCCGGTACGCAGGGCAGCAACCTGCTGAACTTCACGACCAGAGATTGTATCATGTACAGTTGCTATGACAGCAGGAACGGCGACTGGAGCAATGCCAAAATGCTTTATAACGGTGCTACCGGCAGCGTGAAGGCGTTGCAGGCGGCCATGCTGCCCGACGGAACCGCTATGGCGGTTTACTCGCTGGACCGCAGCGGAACCGGAGATATCTCCGCCTACGAGATCGCCTATTGTACCGTGGCTTCTGACGGAACTCCCGGTACAGCCATGCTGGCGACCTGTGACAGCAATCTTGACGAAAACCCCCAGGTCGTTGCAGCCAACTTCGGCAGCGGGGATGACCGATTTGTCATCGGTTGGCACAGTGTCCGAGACGGCAGCAGCGATATTCAGCTGTTGGCTGTGGACGGCAGCGGCACCATGTCCAACAGTTTCCCCGGCTCTTTGTCTGCCCTGACCAGCAGCGGCAACGCCGTCGTGGGCGGAGACTTCCGCTTCGCTTCCCTCAGCGGGGATCATCGCAGCCGCAATGATCTTACCATCATCTGGAATGAGACTGTCAATAACGCCAACGGCGCGGTAGATCACGGCATTTTGAAGGCGGCCAAGCTGCGCTATGCCGAAAATACCTACACGCTCTCCGCACCATTGGAACTGGCAGAGCTGCCGGATCGCACGCTGGCTGACCACTTTGATGCCTATGTCAGCGGCAGCAATCAGGTGCGGGCTGTCATTCAGGCCACCTTCTATGACGATGGAAACCCGCAGGTAATCGGCAACGTGACCGTTCCGGGTGAGAAAACGATCCTCTATACCGCTACCTCTGATTTTGTCACCGATGCGGTGGCAGTGGAACAGATCGGTGTGGATTATGCCATGCTGGCGCTGAACAGCCTGACACCCATTCGCTTTACCATCCGCAACACCGGGCTGAACGATGTGACAAACCTAACGGTCAAGCTTGGCAGCGGGGAAACCGCCACCCTTACGGAAAAACTGCTGCCCAATGAAAGCACCACCCTTACCGTCTGGCACCATGTGAAGGACCGCGTGACCGACCCGAGCTATACCATCACCGCCGCCGGCGGCATCAACGAAAACGGCACAGTGTATCTGGATTATCCCGACATTGGCATCTCGCAAACGGAAGTGATTGCGGAGAGCGCCGGCAAGCGTACGGTGCGCATGACCCTCTATAATTCCTCTGCCGCCACGCTGGCCGGCACAAAGGGTCGCGAGGTGAAGCTTGCGTTCTATGCGGATGATCTGCATACCAAACCTGCAGTGGTAGCCTGCGCCACAAACGGCGTATCGGTTCGCGATAATGAAATCACCATTTCCGAAGACAGCGCCCTCGCCCGCATCGATCAGGGAACCTTTACACTGGACCTGACCTATGATCTGGGCAAGTATATGAACTCCATTGGCAAAACCGAGATCCCCAATGTGGGTACCTATCTGTACGCCGAGGCGTGGGCGGAAGGTCAGATCGGTGGAACGGGAAGCAATCAGCGCCTGCCGGAGTATGACGGCAGTGACAGCGAGGCCACCGTCCATATGACCGGCGCACTGGCCCGCACCGGAGAGCGGATGACGATAGATGTGACACAGGGGAACGACGGCAACGGTCACAGCACCGCCGCCATTACCCTGCGCAACAACTCCCTGCAGTCTCAGACTGGCACAGTGCTGGTGGCCACGCTGCTGGATGCCGCCGGGACCGTTCTGGAAACGAAAAAGACCCGTATTGGCGGTGCCATCTCCGGGGAAACCTTCCAGACGGAAACCGTCACCTTCTCCCGGCTTGGCACCCGCGTAGTGGTGCGAGCCGCAGTGCCCGGTAATGACCTTCTGACCTTTGAAGGTCTGGCAGTGGGGCTCGGCGATTTTACCGCCAACGGAACGAACTATACCTATACGCTGCAAAATGATAGCGGAGCAACATCTACGCTAGTCACAGCGGTGTCCGGAAACGGCGAGCCCGTGAGCATCAACGGGCAGGCTCTGTCCACCGGCGGCAGCGCAACCGTTGCCATCCCCAACAGCGGCAAAACCGACATTGTCGTGGGAATCGGTGCTAAAACCTACACGCTGACGATTCTGCGCAATAGCGGCACAGGCACGAATCCCTTTACCGATGTTTCCGAAAAGGACTGGTTCTATGGCGATGTGATGTTCGCCTATGAAAATGGGCTGATGATCGGCACGGGCAACGCGCAATTCCGTCCGCACGGGACGGCGACGCGCGGGATGATGGCGACCATTCTTTGGCGCATGGCGGGCAGCCCCGCGCCGAAGGGCAACAGCAGCTTTACCGATGTGGAAGCCGGAACGTGGTACACAGACGCGATCGCATGGACGGCGGAGAACGGCATCTTTTTGGGCTACGGCAACAACAAAGTCGGTCCGAACGATTCCATCACCCGCGAACAGCTTGCAGCCATCTTCTTCCGCTACGCAGACTACAAGGGCTGCGATATGACCGCCAAGGGAGAGCTTGACAAGTTCCGGGATGCGGGCAAGGTCTCAGATTATGCAAGGGCAGCGATGCAGTGGGCGGTCGGCAGCGGTCTGATCCAAGGGAAGCCCGACGGGGTGCTTGACCCGCAGGGCACGGCGACCCGCGCGGAGATCGCCGCGATGCTCCACCGCTTCCTTGAGAAGTAAGAGCTGGTGCAGGGCAAGGCTCCCGGCGTCTGATGCGCCGGAACATCCCGAAGCAGCTGCAAGCCCCAAAGGCCGGCGACAGCAGCGTGTTCGGCTTGTGATGGCGCTCCTGCGCTGCACCTCTTGCCGGAAGCCTTTCGCTGAGCACATGGCAGATCAGGCGGCGTGAGGAAGAAGCGCTGCAAATCATCGAAAAGGAAACAGGCTCACCTTTCGGGGC
>OFMX01002499.1_pt1 | contig 10561 bp, 9 predicted proteins | sample 1541901 | NCBI WGS metagenome assembly OFMX01 (sample SAMN04209222, study PRJEB22552) | human gut metagenome | biome: gut; material: feces | host: Homo sapiens | place: USA: Oklahoma | reverse complement strand
TCGCCGCGGGCCGCGCGGGACATGTCAGGAAACGAGGGCAGCCCCATGGGCGCCAGCGGAATGTGGGGTCACCGCGCGGTCCGCATCTGATGGTGTCGACGCCAATGGTATATGGATGCGCCATCGACGTCTTCAATACAGAAGATATCAGTGCGGAATGTTCCGGAGAGAAGCCCCGTCACGCCCCCGGATCCCCTGCGTTTACGGCCTTGAGGTCGGCGTGGGCGGAGATCGTGGCTGATGGGGATACGTGTCCCGGTCGCTGTTTCGCGGCTTTGCCGCGAAAGGCGCGTTACTTTGGGACGGGTGGGGAACGTGGTTGTTGCGGTAACTGGTCCCCGCCATAAATTACCCATGGCATACTTGCGCGAAAGCCTACTGGTGCTACACTTGCAATTGCTGTTTCAGGGCGGGGTGAAATTCCCCACTGGCGGTAAATCGGGCGGTGCCAAAGGGGCGCCGTGGTGCAGGCGAGACGCCTGCGACTGAGCCGATGAGTCCGCGACCCGAGCGTGTGTTGGTTCGCATGCCGGCTGAACTGGTGAGATCCCAGTACCAACGGTTAGAGTCCGGATGAAAGAGGCAGGTGATCTTATGTCTGAACAGTCGCAGCATATCCATTTTGAGAACACGAATAGGTGGAGCACCAAACAGCTCGTTACCATGGCGCTGATGTGCGCCTTGGGCGCCCTGTTTATGTATGTGCAGCTACCCATCCTTCCCTCGGCGCCGTTTTTGACGTATGACCCGTCGCTGGTGCCGGCGATGGTGTGCGGGTTTGCGTATGGTCCCGGTGCCGGTACTGCTGTTGCCGCCATGGCGATCGTTATCCATGCACTCACTACGGGTGACTGGGTCGGCGCGCTTATGAATCTGGTTGCCACGCTGGGCTACATTCTGCCCGCGGCTATCGTCTATCAGAAGATGCACACCTATAAGGGTGCCGTGATTGGCCTGGTGCTCGGCGTCATTGCCGCTACGGCGCTGTCTATGGTCGCAAACCTTACTATTGGCGTATGGTTCTGGTATGGCTCGGTCGATGTGATCGCCCCGCTCATGATTCCCGCCGTCCTGCCGTTCAACCTTATCAAGACCGTGCTTAACTCGGTGTTGACGCTGGTGGTGTATAAAGCAGTCTCCAACCTCATCACGCCTAAAAAGGACCAGGTCAAAGGCCGCGCATGATTGAGTGTCGGGGCGTTTCCTTTAGCTATGACGGTGCTACACTGGCGCTCGATGGCATCGATCTGAACATCGAGGAGGGGGAGTTTTTCTGCATCCTCGGCGGCAATGGGTCGGGCAAGTCGACGTTTGCCAAGCATTTGAACGCGCTGCTGCAGCCCGATGCGGGAACGGTGTGTGTCAACGGCATGGACGCGTCCGATCCCGAGCTGGTCTACGATATCCGCTCGACTGCGGGCATGGTGTTCCAGAATCCCGACGACCAGCTTGTGGCGACGCTTGTCGAGGACGACGTTGCGTTTGGTCCCGAGAACTTAGGGGTCGAATCGGCCCAGATCGCGCAGCGCGTGCGCGAGGCGCTGAAGGCCGTGGGCCTGGTGGGCTTTGAGCGCCACGAGACCCACGCTCTCTCGGGCGGACAAAAGCAGCGCGTGGCGCTTGCCGGCGTGCTCGCCATGGAGCCGCGCGTGCTCGTTTTGGACGAGGCGTCCTCAATGCTCGATCCGCGCGGGCGCAAGGGCCTTATGAAGGCCTGTCACGCGTTGCACGAACGCGGCATGACCATCGTGATGATTACGCACTTTATGGAAGAGGCCGCCGAGGCCGATCGAGTCGCGGTGTTTCGGGCGGGGCGCGTTGCCATGTTGGGCACGCCCGATGAAATCTTGACGCAGGCGGACGAACTCGCGCGGCTGAACCTGGATATGCCGGCATCGTGCTGTCTTGGCAGGGCGCTTCGTGCGAAGGGCGTGCCCGTTCACGCGCAGGTGCGCGAGGCGGATATGGTTGCCGAGGTTGCGCAGGCCTATACCGAGCGAAGTGAGGCGGGCACCGCGGGGCAGTCTTCCGCATCCCAGTCGGAAATCGCTGACGGCGCTGTTCCGGCAGACAATGAGGACAACGCGTCAGAGCCCGTCATCGAGATTTCGCACCTTTCGTATAGCTATTCGCTGAGCGCCCGCGAGCGTCGCCGTTGGCACAAGCGTTCAGCCGCCGAGGGCGCATCGAACAAGCAGACCCTCTGGGGCAACGACCCTAGCAGCCCTTGGGCGTTGCGTGATGTGTCGCTAACGGTGTGTCGTGGCGAGTTCCTGGGCCTTGCGGGCCATACCGGTTCGGGTAAATCGACGCTGGTTCAGCATCTCAACGGTCTGATTCGTCCCCAGGAGGGTTCTGTTTATGCGCTGGGGCTCGACCTGGTAAACAAGAAAGATGCCGCCGCGGTTAAGGCAAAGGTCGGCGTGGTGTTTCAGTATCCAGAGCGTCAGCTGTTTGCCGAGACCGTGGCACAGGACGTGGCATTTGGTCCGCATAACCTTGGCTTGTCACAGACCGAGGTTGCCCGCCGCGTTGCGTCATCGCTCGCGCGCGTAGGCCTCGATCTGGCCACGGTAGGCGACAAGAGCCCCTTTGAACTTTCGGGCGGGCAGCAACGGCGCGTGGCATTCGCCGGCGTGCTCGCCATGGAGCCCGAAGTCCTGGTGCTCGATGAGCCCATGGCGGGACTCGATCCGGCGGCGCGCAGTGATTTCCTGGGGCTCATCGATCGACTTCACCGCGATGGCCTGACCGTCGTCATGGTCTCACACAGTATGGATGACCTTGCCAATTGCTGCGACCGTATTGTCGTGATGAACGAGGGCACGGTGTTTGCCGAGGGTACGCCCGCTCAGGTTTTTGCGTATGCCGACGAGCTCAAGTCGATCGGCTTGGGTGTTCCCGCTGCCCAGCGCATGGCGCTGGCGCTTGCGAGGGCAGACGTGCCGCTACGCTTGGACGGCCTCTATACGGTTGAGTCGTTGGCCGACGAGTTGGCAGATTTGCTGATCGGTTGCTCAGACGGTTCTTCTAACGTTTCGGACGAGGCCGAATCCAAGACGGTCGCGCGAGAGGAGGGCTGCTAATGGAGGCGTTTTCGTTTGGCAGCTACTATCCCGGCGATAGTACAATCCACCGCCTGGACCCGCGAACCAAGTTGCTCTTGGGCTTTGTGTTTCTGATCACGACGCTCACGGTCAGTAGCTTCCGCGGACTGGTCCCGGTCGCAATCTTCGTTGTCCTGATCTATGCCGTGTCCCGGGTGCCGCTTCGCCGTGTCCTGTCATCGATGGCGCCGCTGCTGGCGATCGTCGTGGTGGTCGCGGTGCTCAACCTGTTTTCCGACCAGAGCGGGCGCATTCTGTGGCAGCTCGGCTTTTTGCAGATAAGCGAGGGCTCGCTGCATTCCGCCGCCTTTATGGCGTGCCGCCTGACCTTGATGATGGCCGGTATGAGCGCTATCACGCTCACCACACCGACGCTCGACCTCACCGCGGGCTTTGAGCGCCTGCTCGCGCCGTTTGCGCGTGTGGGACTTCCTGCGCACGAGCTCGGCATGATCATGGGTATCGCGCTACGCTTTATGCCGCAGTTTGCCACCGAGATGAAGCAGACGGCCGATGCGCAGGCGAGCCGCGGTGCGCGCGTGACGGGAGGCCCGCTCGGCGGCGTGCGTATGCTCGGCAGTGTGGCGATTCCGCTGTTCACGGGCGTGTTCCGTCATGCCGAAACGCTGTCTGCCGCCATGGATGCCCGTTGCTATCATGGCGAGCAGGGCCGCACACGTCTGCATGCGCTTGCATTTGGCCGCGGCGACGCGTTGGCGGCGGTGGTGACGGCGTTGCTGCTCATCTGCGTCATTGTCATCAATCTTCAACTTGTTTAGGCGCGATTCGAGCGCAGGAAAGGGGTCCCTATGACCGACAACGATCGCACGGCGCAGCTCGAGCGCGCCTGTTCGTATCTTAGGCGTATTCCGGCGTGGTATCTTGCCACGATCGACGTGACGGACGGACATCAGCCGCGCGTGAGGCCGTTCTCGTTTGCCATGGTCGATGATGGCAAGCTGTGGTTTTGCACCTCGCGCGATAAGGACGTGTGGGCGGAGTTGAGCGCGAATCCCAAGTTTGAGCTCTCGGGCTGGAAGCCGGGGGAGTGCTGGATCGTGTTAACTGGCGAGGCCGCGCTCGAGGACGACGCGGTCGTGAGCGACCGGGTGCGCCAAGCCGGCTTTAAGCACATGGTGGGCATCGGCGAGCAACACGATAGTGCCAACGACGGTCGCCTTGCGTTTTTCTCGGTGCGAAATATCGCCGCCCGTTTCTGTGATATCGACGGCAGCGAGGAGCGCCTGGAGCTTTAGCCCTAGGGTAGCTAAAACAGCCCCGACCCAAAAAGACTAGTGCCAGGAGGACACATGGACGGATTGAATACGGTGTTGGAGTATCTGACGTCGGTGCCGGCATGGTATTTGGCGACGAGCGTTGACGGACAGCCGCATGTGCGTCCGTTTTCGTTTGCGCAGATCCAGGATGGCAAGCTGTGGTTTGTAACGGCGCGCACCAAAGACGTGTGGCAAGAGCTGCTGCAAAATCAACGCTTTGAGGCCACGAGTTGGTGGCCGGGCCATGGTTGGCTCATCTTGCGCGGGCGTGCGGGTCTGGATGACCAAGCCGCTCCCGATATGCGCGAGGCAGGCTGGAAGCACCTGGAGCGCCTAGGCGAGCACTACGAGGGCGCAGACGATCCCACGCTCGTCTTCTTTAGCGTGGAGGAACCCGAGGCCTTTATCTGCAACCATGACGAATGGGTGCCGGTCGAGCTCTAAACGAGTCTCTCAGCAAGCTTCGACAATTCAAATTCTCGCATGTAGCGGGCCCCACATTGCAACGTCACCGTAAGGTGCATTGGGCAATGTGGGGCCCGTATTCATTTGTCAATTCCTTCGAGTGAATGTGTCGGGACTGTTTCAATGCATGAATATGTAAAAGATTTGCGTATATATGCATCTTTTGGTGCTAAAGTTTCAACCCACTTCATAACGACGGCTGCGGGATGCGCATTGGTGCATAACTGCAGACAAGGAGTCTGATATGTCATTAAAGGTTGGAATCGTCGGTGCGGCTGGATATGCCGGTGCCGAGCTCATTCGCCTCGTCCTCGGTCATCCCGAGTTTGAACTTGCTGCCATTACGTCCAACGCCGATGCCGGCCAGCCGTTGTCTGCGGTGTACCCGAGCTTCGCCGGCGTAAGCGATCTTGTCTTCACGACGCATGATGCCCCCGAGCTCAAGAACTGCGATACGGTCTTTTTGGCCGTGCCGCACACGGCTGCCATGGCACAGGTGCCCGCCCTGCTTGCCGCGGGGGTCTCCTGCATTGACCTCTCGGCCGACTATCGCCTGAGCGATCCGGCCACCTTTGCGGCCTGGTATGCCGCCGAGCACACGAGCCCCGAGCTACTCAAGAGCCGCGCCTTTGGTCTGCCCGAGCTGTTTTGCCAGGATTTGGAGACTGCTGCATCCGACCACGCCGACGGCAAGCCCGTGCTGGTCGCCTGCGCCGGTTGCTATCCCACCGCAACGAGCCTTGCCGCTGCGCCTGCCGTGCGCGCCGGCTGGGTTGCCCAGGGCGGTCCCGTGATCGTTGATGCTATCAGCGGTGTAACGGGTGCCGGTAAGTCCTGCAACGCCCGCACGCATTTTTGCAGCGCGGACGAAAACCTGGAGGCCTATGGCGTGGGCAAGCATCGTCACACGCCCGAAATCGAGCAGATCTTGGGCTTAACCGATCGCGTCGTCTTTACCCCGCACCTGGCACCGCTCAAGCGCGGTCTGCTCTCTACGGTGACGATGCCGCTTATGCCGCAGGCTATCGACACCTTGACCCTTGAGGACGTTGTCGACCATTACAAGCAGTTCTACGCCGGCCGCACTTTTGTGCGCGTACTCGATGCCGGCCAGCAGCCCAAGACGGCTTCGGTCGTCGGCACCAACGCCGCCCAGATCGGTCTCGCGCTCAACAAGCGCGCGGGCGTTCTGGTGGCTACGGGCGCCATCGACAATCTGTGCAAGGGCGCAGCAGGCCAGGCGGTCCAGTGCGCCAATATCGTCTTTGGTTTTGACGAGCGACGAGGCTTGCCCACAGTGGCGTGCCCGGTGTAGCACATTCGATTGTTAGCGATTTGGTAGTCGGGCATCGAGTGGGGCGCCACTCTTAAGCTGGTCTCATGATTGTGGCTGGCATGGCGCACCAACCGATGCCCATTTTTTGTTTGATATAAGGAGTCATAAAGACGATGAATGCTGAGCAGTTCGATATCAAAATTCGTGCCGTAGAGGGCGGCGTAACGGCGGCAGCCGGCTTTAAGGCGGCGGGAATCCATGCCGGATTCCGCAAGAATCCCGAGCGCCTGGATTACGCGCTCGTCGTGCCCGATAAACCCTGTCCCGGGGCCGGCGTGTTTACGACTAACCGCTTTTGTGCGGCGCCCGTGCGGGTGAGCCGTGCCAACCTGGGCGGCGCCGACAAGGGCTACGGCGTCATTGCCGGCATTTCGGTCAACTCTGGCAACGCCAACGCCGCCACGGGTGAGACCGGTCTTGCCTGCGCGCGCGAGACCTGCAACATCGCCTCGCAGGTCATCGGCTGCGAGCCCCAGCAGATTCTGGTCGCCTCCACGGGCGTAATTGGTCAGATTCTGCCGATTGACACGTTTGAGACTGCCGTTCCTGCCGCCTACGAGGCGCTCTCCGCCCACGGTGGCGCCGATGCCGCCCGCGCTATCATGACGACCGACACGCACTCCAAGGAGCATGCCGTGTGTTACCGCAGCGAGGCCGCGGGGCACGCAGGCAATGCCTATACGGTGGGCGGTATGTGCAAGGGCTCGGGCATGATCATGCCCAACATGGCAACCATGATCGCGGTCATCACTACCGATGCCCCCGTCGAGCCGGAGGCGCTCCATGCCCTGTTGCTCTCCACCGTCAAACAGACCTTCAACAAGGTAACGGTCGATTCCGATACCTCGACCAACGACACCTGTATCATGCTTGCTTCTGGCGCTGCTGCCGCAGATACCGAGGCCATCGTCGAGGGCACTGACGCTTTTGACGAACTGGCCTTTGCCGTGCACGAGGTGTGCGAGATCTTGGCGCGCAACATCGCGGCCGATGGCGAGGGTGCGTCAAAGCTCGTGACGGTTAACGTTACCGGCGCCGCCAACGACGAGGAAGCCGATATCGCCGCCCGTGCCGTCGCCAACTCGCCGCTCGTCAAGACCTGCATCGCCGGTCACGACTGCAACTGGGGCCGCGTTGCCATGGCGCTCGGCAAGTGCGGCGTGAAGTTTAATCAGGAAGACGTTTCCATCGACATGATGGGTATGCCTGTCTGTCGCGACGGTCTGACTGTTCCCTTTGACGAGGACGAGGCTCTGCGACGTTTTGAGGCGTCCGAGATCGTGATCTCGGCCGACCTGGGCGCAGGCGACGCGGCAACGACCGTGTGGACCTGCGACCTCACGCACGAGTACATCTCCATCAACGGCGACTACCGTTCCTAGATTCCAGGCACGCTGCGCATCTTGCCGCATTGCGGACAGCGAAGCACGGCGTGATAACGATACGAAAGACGAGGCAGATTATGAAATTCGCACGTGATTGTCGTTCGAGCGAATCCAACGAAGCAACCGCGCAGCTGCTGTTCGAAGCGCTGCCGTGGATTAAAAACCTGACCGGCAAGACGGTCGTTATCAAATATGGCGGAGCCGCCATGGTTGACGAGCAACTGCGCCGCGACGTGATGAGCGACATTGTTTTGCTCAAGATCATCGGCATGCGCCCCGTCATCGTGCATGGCGGCGGCAAGGCCATCAACGAGGCACTGAGCCATTACGATATTCCCGTCGAATTTAAGAACGGCCAGCGCGTGACCACGCCGGCGACCATGGATATCGTGCGCGAGGTGCTGGGCGGCAAGGTTAACCAGGAGCTGGTCGCTGCCATCAACCACCACGGCAATTTGGCCGTAGGCGTGTCGGGCAGCGATGCCGGCACGCTCATCGCCGAGTCGCTCGACCCCGAACTCGGTCGCGTGGGCAAAGTGACGCACGTTAACACCGACTATATCGAGCGCTTGCTCGATAGCGAGTACATCCCCGTCATCGCTACCGTCGCGGCGGGGGAGGACGGCGGCTTCTTCAACATCAACGCCGACACCGGTGCCGTTGCCGCGGCGCTCCACGCGCATAAGGCGATCTTTTTGACTGACGTCGACGGCCTGTACAAGGACTTTAGCGACAAGGACTCGCTCATCTCCAACCTGACGATCGACGAGGTTAACGAGATGCTCTATGGCGGGGAGGTCGATAAGGGCATGATTCCCAAGCTGCGCGCGGCCGTCGATGCGCTTGCCGGTGGCGTATTCCGCGCCCACATCATTAACGGTACCACGCCGCATTCGCTGCTGCTTGAGCTGCTGACCGATGCCGGCGTCGGCACCGTGATCCATTCCACCGAAACGGCCTACGAGTTCGATACGCACCCGCACCCGCTTTCGACCTTTGCGGCGCGCCTGACCGAGAACCTCGACGAGGTCGAGAAGCTTCAGACGGTCTAGCCGGCTCGAAATCGCCACACCATTACGCCCGCAGTCCGCGCTGCCTGGCGCTTAACGAAAGGTATCTCATGTCACTTGCAGCACAACAATCGCTCGAATCCCATTATGTTATGCACACCTTTGGTCGCTCTCCGGTCGAATTTGTCGAGGGTCACGGTATGAAGCTCATCGGTGACGATGGCCGTGAGTATCTCGATTTTCTTGCAGGTATTGGCGTATGCAGCCTAGGCCACGGCAATGCGGCAGTGCTGTCGGCGCTCGAGACGCAGACCAAAAAGCTCTTGCATGTCTCCAACTATTTCTACATCGAGCAGCGTGGCCAGGTCGCGGCGCTACTGTCCAAGCTCGCTAACGACGATGTGGATGGCGCGTGCGTGCTTGCCGACGCGATTGCCGCCGGCGACGAGACTACGGCGGCGGCGCTTGGCGTTCCGGCTGCGGGCGAGCAGGTGTGGGAGACGTTCTTTGCCAACTCCGGTGCCGAGGCCAACGAGGGCTCGATGAAGCTCGCGCGCCTGTACGCCAAGCGTGCCGGTAATGGCGGCAACACCATCGTGTGCATGCGCGGCGGGTTCCACGGCCGTACGCTCGAGACCATTGCCGCCACCATGCAGGATTGGCTGCAGGACAGCTTCCGCCCACTGCCGGGTGGCTTTGTGGCCTGCACGCCCAACGATGTCGATGAACTGCGTGCGATCTTTAAGCAGCTGGGCAGTGAAATTTGCGCCGTGATGCTCGAGCCGATCCAAGGTGAGAGTGGCGTGCACCCCATGACCGAGGAGTTTATGGCGGCGGCGCGCGACCTGGCACACGAAGTGGGCGCCGTGCTTATCGCCGACGAGGTCCAGTGCGGCATCTTCCGCTCCGGCAAGCCGTTTGCATTCCAAACCTATGGCGTGGAGCCTGACATCATGAGCCTTGCCAAGGGCATTGCCGACGGCGTGCCCATGGGTGCCGTGGTGGCAAAGAAGGAAATCGCCGACGTCTTTAAGCCCGGCGATCATGGTTCGACCTTTGGCGGTAGCTGCCTGGCCATCACGGCGTGTGCCGCGACGCTCTCCGCGCTCGTGCGCGGCGATTATGCCGACCACGCTGCCAAGGTAGGCGCCTATATGGAGGCAAAGCTCGCTAAGCTGCCGCACGTGACCGAGGTGCGTGGCCGCGGCTTGATGCTCGGCTGTGATTTGGATGATGCTGCGGGCGATGCGCATGATATTGTTGCCCGCGCGCTGGCCGCCGGTGCCGTGATTAACGCTACGGGTGCCCATACGCTGCGTTTCCTGCCGCCGCTCGTCTGCGAGGAAGCCGACGTGGATAGTCTGATTGAGATCCTGTCGGGTGTCTTGGGCTAACGCGGTGCAATAACTCAATTTGGACCGGGTTCCGGACTGCTGACGTGCCCTATGCGGCATGATTCAGCGGTCTGGAGCCCGTTTTGCCTTAGATTTGCTAAGGCAAGGGGGACCTGCTGACCAAAAAACAGTAAATATGAGTACTGCTACCGATTTGGTAGCAGCAGTTTTGGACTAATAAGGCCAGATATCAAGTCGAAATGGCGATGAATACACGATTTTGATCTAACTGTTAGTCCTTATAATGGACATATGTTGCGTAACTTAAGCAAATACTGTCTTTTTATATGTTGCAAACAAAGTAGCAGTACTCATTTTTGCCATTTTTTGACCACGGCCTTTGTGACAGACGTGCTGGCGGGTTCGAATCCCATGCGCTGGGCATGAAAAAGGAAAGGCCTCCATCGCTGGAGGCCTATCAAATCAGTGGTGGGCGATGAGGGATGTCCGCGTGCGGCTGGCGCCGCCCGCTTCCGCTTCGGGCCTGCGGCCCTCGCGTGCTGCGCTGGAAAACGCTTCGCGTTTCCTCAGCTGGGGGTGCGGACAGAAAGTTGGACCGTGAAGCGGTCCGGACTGGAGGTTCGCAT
>OFMX01002497.1_pt1 | contig 10584 bp, 8 predicted proteins | sample 1541901 | NCBI WGS metagenome assembly OFMX01 (sample SAMN04209222, study PRJEB22552) | human gut metagenome | biome: gut; material: feces | host: Homo sapiens | place: USA: Oklahoma | reverse complement strand
TTCGTCCTGTTGCTCCAAGTGCTGTGCCCTAAACAAAAACCGGCGTTTGTTCAGTGGACATTATTTAAAGCGCATCAACCACTTCTTTTAACCGTTTACAGCCCTCCACTATATTTCCATAGCTGTTTGCGAAGGACATGCGAAGGTATCCTTCACCGCCAGGACCAAATACATCTCCGGGAACCAATGCGATCTTGGCCTTCTCCAACAGATAATCTGCAAGAGCGGCAGATTTTATCCCAAGTTTCTTACAATTGATAAAGATATAGAACGATCCCTTGGAACTCCGGCAGGACAATCTCGAAATTTCATTGATCGCCTTTACGGCATAATCGCGCCGGCTTTGGTATTCCTGCACCATTCTCTGAACTTCGTCAGCTTCATCACGCAGCGCTGTGATTGCCGCCATTTGTACAAAATTGGGTGCGCAGGTAGTATTATGCTGATGGAACTTGTTCATCACAGCAATATACTCTTCGGGCGCCGCCACATATCCAAGACGCCAACCATCCATTGCATATGCTTTAGACATACCGTTCATCGTAAAGGTACGTTCCTTCATGCCCGGCAGCGAAGCGATGCTGATATGCTTCTCTCCATCATAGATGAGCCGCTCATAGACTTCATCAGATATAACCATTAGATTATGTTCTATTACAATACCGGCAAGTTCTCTGAGCATATTTTCTGTCAATACACCGCCAGTCGGGTTATTCGGCGTAACGATCACAATGGCCCGTGTCTTATCCGTCAGTTTTGCGCGAATCTCTTCAAGGTCGATCTGAAATCCATTTTCTTCTATCAGGTGATAAGATACCGCTTTGGCACCCAGAAAATTTGGCACATTGATGTAATTGATCCACACGGGATCTGGAACCAAAATCTCATCCTCTGCGTTCAGCAGAGTGGCCAGCACAGCAAAAACTGCTTCGGACAGACCGACAGTGACAAGTATTTCGGTTGGCTGATATGTGATGCTGTTTTCCCGTCTGAGTTTGTCGGCAATGGCGCAGCGCAGTTCCATAAGGCCAAAGTTCGACGTGTAATGAACTCTGCCCTCCTCCAACGCCTTGCAAGCCGCCTGTTTGATATAGTCCGGCGTATCGAAGTCCGGACGGCCGATCTCGAAGTGGATGACCTTCTCGCCCGCCCGCTCCATGGCCAATGCCTTTTTCATTGACCTTGCGGATTCCCGAAGGCTTCATGCGATTCATTCTTTCCGCAATTCTAACACTCATAGATACACCCCTTTTATAATTCGGAAAGCCAGACGCGTTGTTCCGTCCAGCTTATGAGATTGTCTGTGTGATTGCCCAGCAGCTGCCACGGCCTTTCTGCGGGATTTTTAGGAATACCTACTCCACAGCGCAGATCATCTGAATTTCCACCGGCGCTTCACCGGGCAAAGAACCCAAGCCGAGAGCTGCCCGCGCTGCAAACCCTGCGTTTCCAAGCTCGGTACAGAGGTATTCCGTCGCAAAATCCGCCAGTTTAGAATGGACCTGAAAATCCGGAGCCGCATTGACATAGACATTCAGAAGAAGCACCTGCTTGATCTTCTCTCCGGCGGTAAGCTGGTTCTGTGCAGCAATCAGCGCATTGCTGGCGGCCTGATAAACCGCATCTCGATAGCTTTCCAGCGGCTGTTCGGCGGTCACCTTACCGGATAAGATCAAAACTCCGTTCTTACGCGGCGTCATCCCGGCCGTAAAAATGAGGCTGCCAAAACGGGTTGCCGGTACATATTTGCCTTGTGGGATGGGAGCGACCTTTTCCATATTTATTTTTAATCCTCCTTCGTTGTGATGGGCAGGGGTTTCGGCGTGTAAAGCTCAGATCGAATCGTACATTGTAACAAACGTGGATACCTGAATACCGCTGTCAAACGCTGTTTTGAATAGCTCGAATCCCTTCAAAAAGCTCCCGCTCAATAATTGGTTCATGGGCGTTCTCCACCAAAACCATCTCCAACTGCCCGCAGTTCTTTTCTTGCCTGCCGGTCAGGAAATCCGGCGTGTAGGTTTTCTGCATCAGCACCTGCCCGATGTACTTCTCATTACTTAGCATTCGGTCGATGGTGGAGGTGCTCCATTCTGCTTTCCCCGTCACTGTTTTGATGCCGTGCTCTTCCAGATACCGCTTAATTTTGCGGACGCCGTTGCCCTGTGCGTAAAGCGCAAAAATCTTCCGCACAATTTCTGCTTCCTCCGGAACCACTTGCAGAACGCCGTCCTTACCTTTGGTATAGCCAAGAAACTGGGCGTGATTCAGAACCGTTTTGCCGCTGCGCATCCGTTGACGGATACCAAATTTAATATTTTCACTGCGTGCCTGGCTCTCCGCCTGATCCAATGCGGCGTACTGGTCGATGATGCTGTCTGGAATCGTCATAGTATTAAGACCTCCGAGTTCTACATAAACACCGATATTCATTTTCTTGAGCCTCCTTATTTGTTTAATGGTTTCTACGGTATCTCGCCCAAAACGGCTGAGGGATTTTATCAGAATCAGATCAATCTTCTGCTTTTTACAATTCTTCAGTAGTTGCTGATAGCCGTAACGCTTGCCTGTTCGTAAGCCTGATTCGGTATCAAAATAGACAGTAGTAAATCTCCAGTTGGGGTTGCTTTGAATGTAATCCGTATAAAACCGTATTTGGTTTTTCAGGCTTCCTTGCTGCTCCTCCTGTTTTGCACTGACCCGGCAGTAGGCGGCCACCCGAAGCCGCTGTTCCCAGATTGAACGTTCTTCTTTTTCCTGCGAAATCTCAATTACATATTTGGACATAACAAAACCTCCATGTTACTGCTAATAAGCAGTTTAACATGGAGGTTTCAAAAAGAAAAAAGCCACATTTCACCCTGCTTCTCAAGGCAAAATGTAGCTTTTAACATGGTGCGGTAGATGGGACTTGAACCCATACGTCGTGCGACACACGCCCCTCAAACGTGCCTGTCTGCCAATTCCAGCACTACCGCAAATTCAATTTTAGTGACGCCTTCGTTCAGCAACGAGTGTTATTATATCACTGCAATTTTGATCTGTCAAGTGAAATTTCTGAAAAAACAGTCGATTCCTTGTAGGAGTACAATTCTGAAAGTGATCTAGGAAGAGGCACACCGCATAGGCAATTCTGATATCTGTTTTATGGAGGATTTGTATACGGCCGTAAAGCTTCCCCCGCCAGATATTCTTCTTCCCACTTCCGAAGATTTATCTGTACACATCCGACACTATTTCACAAACTGTAGTCATATAGCCGTAGATCACCGCGTTGAGACCGATCTGCCGTCCCATGATGCCACCAACAGCAGCATATTTTTGTTCTCACTCATAAGTTTTTACCCTCTTTGATAAAATGTCGCGGTTTATAATGAGATAGACATAAGAAGTTGTGTTTACATATTAACTGTCTTTCTACCTATCTGCTTATTTTCCTTCTTCCAGTAGCCATCATACAAAGTCAATTTTAGCATAGAGGCAACATTAAAATATCCGGCATTGTGCGTACCCTTGTCCTTACACGTCGGCTGGATGCTGGCGCAGCCGACAAAAGAATTGTTCTTGGCGCCTTCTTTGAAACATTAACATAGTTCATAGTTTTCGATACGCAAAAACCGACTCCTAAACGGCGCTGGTTTTTGCGTATCGAATTGTAAAGGATGACTTTTACTACCCCTGTCAAGTTGGAAACCACAACAGGCGAGGGGCATTCCCCTGTTGCCGCCAGAATATCTCCCTTTCGGGTATCGGAAAGATCATTTTCGTGTTTCACGAAAACCCCCATGAGGGAGAATTCTTTATTGAGACGAACAATTTAGAGATGGAATGCTCTCCGCTGAATATGCTTATATTCCGGTAGACATTCCTGAAATAGGATATGTATTTCCTCAATAGAGAAACTGATGTGTAGAAAGGCGGCACCATAATTTAGATTGCCATCATTTATGAGCTTTAGCTGTTTCCAGCAAAGAAATCAGCCGTCCCTCCCGAGTAAATCGAAGGGATGATACTCCCAAAATTGTAATATTTTTGTGCCGCTCCAGCAAAGGAAGATAATTTTCTGAAACATCAATTTCTCCTAAATGCAATGTATCGGAGATGCGTACCACTTTCACTGAAGCAAGATCTGATCGGGGAGCGCAGCGAATAGCTACTCGTATTGCCTGCTCGTCATCATTTAGAATAATCGGAAGCTTCATTGCGCAAAAGGCCCCCGAGGTAAAGGCATTGGTATAGCTGGGAGTAAAATCGATTTTCTGAATGACACGCCTTGTTGTAAGATCGGCTCCGCCAATCCCGATTGCATTACCATAAGACGCTCCGGTCAGATCGAGAGCCACTATGCTTTTGATCGGTACCGGAGTGCTCATTGGTAGCGGGGTAATTGCGCGCCCTGTAATGTTGGGGTCCATCCCTGCACCCGAAATATCCTTACCAAATTTCTCAACAATCAGTACGTCAATTTCATCGAGCAGAAAGCGTGGCATGAGGCTTTTGGCGCGCATAAGCAGCTCTTGTTCGCGTGTAATCAGTCTCTGTGGGGGAATCGCCTCAATCGTGGCTGTTTGGTCATACGCATTTTCTACTAAAGCGAGTCCGCAGAGCAAGGGGAGTGTTTTCAGGAAGGTTTTTCCGGCTCGGGGCAAAAATTCGGCCAGCTTATCGTATCCGTGACGATGAAAAGTGGCAGCGCCAAGATGCTTTCCCAGTCCGACAACCATCATTTTACAGAGTCCGCTTTCAACCGGTCCCCTAATTGAAGTGTGCATCTTGATACGTGCACAGATGATAATATAGTCCGCTTCCAGCGCCGTTTGTGAGCAGACAACCGGAGAACCATCCGGATAGGTGCCGATTGCTTTAGTTTCCATACTGGATATAATCGGCATATCCACCGTTTCTTCAGTAATCCCGAGATTTTGCAGCAAAAGTTTCTGGCCATCCGCAGTAGCGCCGCCATGACTTCCCATCGCCGGAATCACAAATGGAATGGCACCGTATCTTCGGAGAAAACGCGCGGTTGCCCGAAGAATTTCTGGAAGATTGTCTAGATGCCGGCTTCCGGCTGTAATGCCAACCCTCTTTCCTTGCAGAGGGGGCATCTGTATTTTGTCTAATGCCGCCATCGTTGCAGCCGTTGGATCAAAAATGCGGTCGCAATTGAATTCCTGGCGGATATGCAGCATCTTGGGAAGCTGAAAGTCCAATCCGCCTTGAATTGAAAAATCAACCTTTTTAAAGATCATAGAAACTCCTCCTTGCGCAAAAGCATCGGCGGTGTTCAGGGTACCGCCGATGCTTTCAACCCATTCAGAAACGGATCACTATTCCTGATAACAGTTTTCCTGCGTTTCCCATGCAGGACGCTTCTGCCAGCAAAGGATACGACCAAGCACGATAAACAGAATCAATAATGCTGCACTGATGGCAAACAGTTTGGGGAATCCCCATGTGAAGGATACGACCGGGCCAATTGTAAAATATGGTATCATCCAGATGTATCCAACAGTACTCGATGATACAACCGCATCACCTGCAGTGGATTCATTGTTTGGATCGACAATTCTAATCAGCATCAGGCCGGTGGCCACAACGCCACATCCCTGCCCAAAAGCGCCCATGGTCCGCTCAAACGCGTCACGCTTGAAAAGCTTGCGGCCAAAGTAAGGGTAAAAAATCATATTAGTTGCCAGAATGGCGGCAATTGTAACAGACAGCGGAACAATATAAGTTGCAACAGTTTTAAGATTCAGTGTGTAAATTGCCGAACAGACCAGGTAATCCATCGTAAATCCGGAAATACGCTGCATGCAGGAACGGTCAATATACTTATCATTTCCGGTTTTACGCAGGACAAAACCAACGACCATGCTGAGTATTAAGCAGCAGGCAAACCAAGGAATATTTTTAAGAATAGGATTGATCTTAATCAGACCCGCCCGCACCACATTGCCTAAGACGCAAATCAGGCCGCTCCAGCAAAGTGCGAAGCCGAAAGGATCAATAACATCGTTATAGGTGACTCCCTTGCCGATTGGCTTGCGGTTTTCCGGCTCTACATAGCCTTTTTTGATGTATTCTGGAATTTGAGACGGTTCTTTGACGTAAACCGTCTTTCCCTTGCGGGCACCGATGTTGATCATAATAATCCCGAACACCACACCGCACACCAGACCGGCCGTCGCCATGGTATTGGCGACATCAAGGCCGCCTTCCCAGCCGCATTTCTGAAACAAGGTCCCCGCCGACAGCGCGGTACCATGGCCGCCGTAGAAGCCGTATACCGGAGTAAGGCCAAATCCGAGCGGAATATCGTAAAAATGCATAAAGATAAAAGCACAGATCAAACCAACACAGACCTGAAGCTGATGTCCAATGCCGGCATGAATGGATGCGGACAGCGCCGTTTCACCAAAGTCCTTGGGCTTGGTTCCAAGAAATGAAACCGAAAAAACAACGGCGGTCAAGACACCGGCCCACTTCCCAATACTGGCAGAAATTGGGATGTACACGGGAGAAAATTGCCCGAGCACTTGTGGTCCCAGCAACAGCCCGATGAAACCAGCCACCAGTGCCGCCGGAAGGTAGAGATCCTGAAGAAGCTTAACCCGCTTTCTCAGAAAATATCCGAAAAGCATAAGGATACTTAGGGTACCAAAATCGTTGATTACGGTTTGAATTTCGCTCATTTTTGTCACTCCTTTTTAAAATAATTGCACCTCAGACGGCCGTCATGCCATCGTTTTGCTCAAGGAAATCGCTGAAATTCTTATTGGAGATAAACTTTGATCTTCTCAAGTTCTCCAGCAGTCAGTCCATAATCACGCATTGCGCTTTCCGGTGAAATCATCCCTTCTTCCAGATCATGTACAATCAGGGCACGATCCCGTTCTGCCGGATTGCCATATCCACCTGAACCGGGAGTGCGTACACTGACAATGCTGCCCGGTCCGACAGGAATACCGGAACGCTTGGGATCCAGAAGTTCCGGAGAATCAGAATCCGGATTCAGAATTACCCGACCCATTGTACCATCTTTGCCTCCAAACAACCCCCATGGAGCAACCCGCTGTCGATCCGCTTTGATGGAAAATGAACAGTGGTGATCAACAATACGGATATCTCTTCGTACGCCAAGGCCGCCCCGATACTTCCCCGCACCGCCAGAATCAGGAATCATTTCGAATCGGTCAACCATCAGCGGGTATTCGTTTTCAAGACTCTCTATGGGAAGGTTTCCAGTGTTAGTCATGTGAACCTGTACAACATCCAATCCATCTTTGTTGAAACGGGCGCCCGAACCACCCGCGATTGTTTCAACATAAATGTAATATTTTTGGGTTTTAGGGTCTTCGCCTCCGAAGTATATTCCCGTAATGGCATCATGGCTTCCCGCAGTGACATTATGAGGGAGAAGCTGTGACAGAGCTCCCATAATACAACTGACTACCCGCTGTGCTGTATCGGTTCTGCCAGCGACCGCGGCTGGCTCTTTGCAGCATACTAGCGTGCCCGGACACGCCTTATACCGAATTGCCCGGTAGTAACCGCCGTTGGGAGGCAGCGTAGGATCCACAACACTGCGAACACTGTAATAGATGCAGGCACGCAATGCAGTATCGGTGAGATTGAGAGCACCTGCTACTTGCGGCACGTTATCGGTAAAATCGAGTTCAATTTCGTCATCAAGGATATTTACCGTCACGTTCATTGGAACCGGCCCACTGCCGCAGCCATCCGAATCGAGATAGTCAGTAAAGGAACAGGTACCATTGGGGATCTGCCTCAGTACCCCTCTAATCCTTCGCTCAGAGTAGTCAAGTAATCCTTCCATGGCTGCCAGAGTCGTTTCTTTTCCATAGCGTTCAAAAGACTCTATGATGCGTTCGACTCCCTTGCGGCAGCAGGCAAACTGTGCATTGAGATCTCCACGACGGATTTCATTGACCCGGCAGTTGAGAAGGATCAGCCTGAGAACATCGTTATCCACTTCGCCGCGGTTAAAAATTTTTACTGGTGGAATTCGGACCCCTTCCTCATAAATAGATTTGGAATCCGCCGCATTGGATCCAGGCACCCTTCCCCCAACGTCGCTGTGATGTGCAATATTCATTGCGTAGGCAACAATTTGTCCCTCATAAAAAACCGGTGCCGCAATGCAGATATCAGGAAGATGAGTCCCTCCGCCATTATAAGGATCATTGAGAATAAACATGTCCCCTTCGAATATCTCATCGTCGTTGTAAAAACGATGGATTTCATTAACTGTCTCAAGCAGGGAACCGAGATGCATCGGGATATGTTCTGCTTGTGCAATGGTGCGTCCCTTTGAATCGAATAGTCCACAAGAACAATCCTTGCGCTCCTTGATGTTGGTAGAATAAGCTGATTTGACGAGAACAGCGCCCATCTCCTCTGCAATCGACATAAAGGTATTCCCAATAACCTCTAAAAGAACGCCGTCAATTTTTACGCTCATTGATCACACCTCCTTAAACCGTCTCTTCGGACACGGTGATAATAATGTTTCCATAGCAATCCACCTCAAAATAGGTATCGGGCGGAATAACCAAAGTGGAATCCATTTGCTCAACAATACAAGAACCATCCACCCGAGAAATTTCACCAAGCTTGGAGCGATCATATACCGGGCACAACATCCAGCCCCTGCCTTCAAAATAGACTTCACGATGGCTTAATACGCATGTCTCCAGATCGGTGGTTACACGTCCAATCGGGGAAAGTTTAGGCTTCGATACCACACCGATGGCCTCGCTGCGGAAGTTGACAAACTGCATAGGTGCGTTGGGATTGTAATAGCCATAATTTTTTTCATGTTCTGCAAAAAACTTTTGCTTAATCTCAATGAAATCCTGATCTGTCAAACCAGTGGAAGGCACTTCTACCTGCAGTTCATAGTTCTGACCAATATAGCGCATTTCAATCACATTATGGAAACGACGGTTTTCCGGAGGAACCTTTTCGGATTTCAGCCACAAATCTCCCTCTGCCATCAATGAAGCAAAAATGGCATTCACCGCCTGCGCCGAGGATTCGGAGTAAGGACCGATCGCGGTACGCACATGCCCTTTTCGGATATCCGCTGTCAGAAGTCCCAGAGCGCACAGAGTACCGGGGCTTGGCGGAATAATGACCTTATGAATGCTCATCTCCTGCGCAAGATGCACTGCGTGCAGAGGGCCTGCGCCGCCATAGGCGACAAGGGTAAAGTCGGAGGGATTATATCCGCGCTCGACAGTGATAACCCGTATCGCACGTGCCATGTTGGAGTTGACGACGCTCACAATTCCCAGTGCCGCCTCCTCGCAGGAAAGCCCCATTGGGCCAGCGATTGCCCGATTGACGGCCTCCATGGCCTTTTCACGATGCAGCTTCATCCGCCCGCCCAGCACATAGCCAGGATTGATACGGCCCAACACCAAGTTGGCATCCGTCACAACCGGCTCAGTGCCGCCCAGTGCGTAACAAGCGGGTCCCGGCGAAGCGCCCGCACTCTCCGGTCCTACCTTTAGTGCGCCGCCTACATCGATATGTGCGATAGAACCGCCGCCCGCACCGACAGCATGGACGTCAATCATAGGTATGCCGGAAGGCAGTCCGCAGACCTTGCGTTTAGTGGTATACTCCGGCATTCCATCAAGCACCAGCGAAACATCAGTACTCGTACCGCCCATATCATAGGTAATCAGATTTCGATATCCGGCCGCCTCACAAATATAGATAGCGCCGACGACACCAGCGCTGGGCCCTGAAAGAGCAGTTTGGACAGGGGTACGAATGGTAGAGCCAATCGACATAACCCCGCCATTTGACTGGGTAATATAGGGTTCAACTGTGATTCCCTCTTCCTTAACCCGCTGCCTCAGATTATCAATATACTGCTTCATCTTCGGACCTAAATAAGAATTGATAACAGTAGTACTCAATCGTTCAAATTCACGAAATTCAGGAAGAATCGTCGAAGAAATTGAATAATATACTTCCGGCCAAACCTCACGGATGCACTCCTCTACCATCTTCTCATGGGTGTTATTGAGATAGGAAAATAAAAAGCAGATACGATATGCGGAATGATCAATCCGGCATAAAGCATTTTCTGTCCCATGTTACAAAGATTTGGTATTTCAAAAAATTTTACAGACCGATGATTAAAAGAGAGTTGTGAATGATTTCTTGTTCCCACAGCTCTTTTTTGATGAATGTATGAACATTGGGAATAAGGAATTGAAACCGAAGAATACAGCTTGGTTTTCAAAATCGGGAATCTTATATTCTGTTATACAGCACATTCAAGTACAATAGCGGTGTTGTATAAAACTTGATTTTGATTACAGATCCTTACTATTAAGGAATAAATAAATTATGTATTGTCACCAAGTGATAGAAATATTAGCTGTATATTGTAAAAAATATGGCATAGTGATATTATAAAAGTGGGTATTCTTAAAGCAAATGGGTTTAAACATTAAGAATTTAACCCTTATATCCTGCATGTAGGAATCACACAAAATTATATAAGGAAAGCAGTCGTGGGGAATCCGGTTAGAATCCGGAACTGTC
>OFMX01002492.1_pt1 | contig 10620 bp, 7 predicted proteins | sample 1541901 | NCBI WGS metagenome assembly OFMX01 (sample SAMN04209222, study PRJEB22552) | human gut metagenome | biome: gut; material: feces | host: Homo sapiens | place: USA: Oklahoma | reverse complement strand
CGGCGGGTGTCACTCCAACGCATCACCCCATTTCCATCTATATATATAATAGGTGTAGAGGATGATTTGCCTTGCACTTTGACAAAGGCAGATATCAAACAAATAAAGGTAAGGATCAACAGTCTTTTCATGCTATCAAATTTATCGGTTTATTGACAGCAACAAAAGTAATTTATTGGTCATTTCAATAAAAGCACAGATTGGACATATAAGGATAAAAATAGGACGAAATGCCCCAAAATGCCTCTACAGGTCTTCATTAAGGTACTGGCGTGGCGTTTTTCCGAATTCTGCCTGAAAACATTTGGAGAAGTAAGAGTGATTGGAAAAGCCTACCATGTACATCACTTCGGCAATGGTAAATTTCTTTTGTTGCAACAACATGGCCGCCTTTTTCATCCGGATCGATTTGATGTATTCCACTGGAGACATTCCGGTCAGCTGTTTGATTTTCCGGTAAATCTGCTTATTGCTGATACCGGATAATTCACAAAGTGCATTTACATTCAATTCCGATTCAGAAAGATGGTCCTCAATCAGGCGGATAATGTTCGACAAAAATTTCTCATCTTGAGATTCTGCTTCGATTGGTTTAAGAACAGGCAACGATTCCAACTGCTTTTTCACCTGTGTCGCCGGAATCTCTTCTTTCTCTACGGCGATGACAGGGATATTCAGGCCAATGGAAGTTCCTTTTCCTTCGTTCGAGGTGACTCCGTTGATGTGACCGCCATGAAGTTCCGTATAAGTCTTGACCAGATAAAGTCCGATACCTGTACCTTCCTTATTGCCGGAATGTGGAGACTGGAAAAAGCGCTGGAAGATATATGGAATATCTTGTTGCGGGATTCCGCTTCCTGTATCTGAAACACAGATATCCAACAATCCCGTTTCTTCACGATAGAAAAGAGACAGACGGACGCTTCCGCCATCCGGGGTGAATTTGACGGCATTTGAAAGCAGATTATCTAAAATCACTCCAAGTTTGATGGCATCCATATCAGCATAAATCTTGGCTTTATTCGTCTCGAAATGGAATGTGATCTGTTTGTTTTCCTCATAGACGGAAAACAGGCTACGGCTGAATGACACAAGTTCGATGCGCGACAAAATCAGCAGCGAATCTTTATTATCCTCTATCCGGTTGAAGTTTAATACCTGATGAATCAATGAGTTTATTTTCATTGCATTACGCTGTACCTCCTCCAGTGTCTGTTTCTCATGCACTTCTTCTGCAACGGGGAGCAATTGACTGACAGGAGCGATAATCCGGCTAAGCGGTGTCTTTAATTCATTAGACAAATTGGTAAAGAAAGCCATTTTCTGGCGTGATTGTTCCAGAATCTTCTCTTTTTCCATCCGTTCCATTTTTAGACGGTTCTTGACACGGAAAAAGTTGATAACCCAGGCAATGAGGCTCAAGAATAAAAGAATGTAGATTATCTTTGCCCAAAGTGTGTAATACCATGGAGGGAGAATTTTAATATTCAGGATATATGGATGCTCGGAAGGAGAACCGCTCTTTTCTACTTTGCTGATTACCAGCTGATAATCCCCATAACCCAGATTACTGTACGTAATGCGATTCGTGTTGGATTGCAGGAAATTCCATTCTTTGTCCATACCTTCCAGCCGGTAGACGAATTCATGTTTTTCTTCTAGCGAATAGGGGAGGTCTGAAAGTTCGAAAGCCAGGTTGTTCTGGTCGTATTTTAGTTCGATAGCATCGGTATAACGGATGTTGGGAATATTCTCTCTAGTATGCGGAGACATCAGTTGATTGTTGATATATAAGGCAGTCAGTAAAATGGAGTGTTCCGGCTGACTCATGGCTTGTATTTCGGGACGGGATATGCCGAACCCGTCTGCACCTCCCAGATAGATATTTCCATCTTCCGGATCAAACATGAGACTGGTGAAACGTTTATCCGTCAGGCTTTGCTGGCGGGCATCCATTGTTCTCCGGTCAATGATCCAAAGTCCGTTAGTGGTGGAAACCCAGATATGTTCTTTTACAGAGGTCATAGACAGAATCTCGTTATTGCTGAAATTGCCGAAAGAGATACTTTGCTGACTCGAGTCTTTGGGATTGATACGCATCACCCCTCCGTGAAATCCTACCCAAAGCATGCCGTCTTCATCCCGTAAAAGGTAGTTCGGGCTCTTCTCGCCACTTAATTCATCGGCAAACAGCTTTGTCACTTGCCGCGTACGGGCATTGATTTTGTCTATTCCTTTGCTGTTGTATAACAATACCCATACATTACCTTCCGCATCAGGGACAATCTGATTAATGAACATCCCCGACAGCCCATTATGAATGGAATAATTTTGATCGGCCACATACGATCTTCCGGCAGATTGTATCAGTTTATGTTTGTCCACAACAAAGATACCTCCGAGACAGGTGGCGATCCAAAGCTTCCCGTCAGTATCTTCAAACAGGTAATAAGCCCAGTTGGTGTTGTTTGTTCCTGTGCTGTCTACGATGTTGTAGTGTACAAATTGATGGGTATTATAGTCATAGCGGTTGATACTTCCGTCTGTGGCTATCCATAACTGCTGTTCTCTATCCTCGTAGATGTGTCGTATCCGGTTGTGGGATAACGGATGGTTTTTATCCCCCATTCTATACCAGATAGCATCGTGTTTATTGCCTGCAGGATGGGTGAACCGGATCACTCCGTTTGTACCTCCGAACCAATAGAATCCTTTGGAATCCCGGAACAGGGAATAGAACTGATTTCCGTCTCCTGTGCCTGTGATTTGAGAAATCGGTACAAATTGCAGCGCACTGTTATAGCGTGATAGGGAAATGCCATAATCTGTTCCCAGCCAGATATTATGTTCCTGATCCGAGAATATGTTCCAGATAATATTGTTGGTTAGTGACTGGATATTGCGTGAATCGTGAATGATATGCTGCAAAGGTTCTTTGTCATTCTGGTACACATAAAGCCCGTTGTCTGTACCTGCCAGCAAATTTTCATCTCCGTCCAGTGCCAGTGATTTGATGGAGTTGTTATGAAATACCTCTATCGCCTTCATCTCTCCTGTAGTGGGATTGTATTGGAAGAGATAACCTTCCATCCCGATCCAGATACATTGTCGGGTGGTGTCTTCCAACAGAGAATTGACAAACAAATTGCTGCCTCCCCGGTTAACGGGCAAAAGGATGTTTTCAAATTTTCCACTTGCCTGCACATAGCGGCATAATCCGTTGTAAGTACCTATATAAATTTGATTATCTTTTGTATGAATGATGGAATAGATGGTGTTATGAGGCAATCCGGTCTGTTTGCTGTCGAAATGATTCAGTTGACGGCTTTTTAACTGATAAGTATATAATCCGTTCAACGAACCTATCCACAATGTATCTCCCTGGAGTACCATGGTACGGACATCCGTTGGAAAATCAGTATCCGGTTGCTCATATTTGTCTGTTCGATAGTTATAAACAAGAATCCCGTTATCTGTTCCCAGATATAAATAAGTGTTATCTGCTATAATACCGCAGTAGATACGTGTGTTGGTACGTTCTCCATACGTGAAATGCTGTTGTGTGGAATAACCGTCATAACTGAATAAACCCTTGTTGGAACCTACCCATATCAGTCCCTCGCTATCTTGCAGGAAGCAACTAATCACCGAAGCTTCGGCCCCGAGATAGATGTTGTCGAATTGCTGATAATTTACTTTTTGCCCATACACATTGCCACTGCTACAGTAGGCAAGGATGAGAAAAAGAATTGTTGTAATTCGTTCGCGCATGGTGTTAGGTTTGCAGGTTTTTAAATCTGTAATTGTTGTAAAAGTATTCCTTCTTTTCTGCAAATGTAGGAAAAATGTCGGTTACACTTGTAAATATCCCGCTCTTTTTGTTCCTTTGCTATCTATTTATAAACAGAAAACTTACGTATGAGAAAACTAATTTATTGGCTTTTATTGCCGTTGGCAGTGGCTGTGGGTGCATGTGGCGGTAAAAAAGGATCTTCAGATAATACGTCGACATTGGCGATGATAGACAGTGTGGATGCTCACGGATTGCAGCGTATGCAGACGTCTAAGAGCGAAACCGACTTTAAATTTAAGGGGAAAGATTATCATTCCCTCGTTTCGCGTACTCCGGATGAAAATCTGCCCCATGTGACAAACGAGCTGGGAGATACCTATGTCGACAATAAAATAGTGTTGCACCTGACGCGTGGTAATGAAACCGTGTTGAACAAGACCTTTACCAAGAATGATTTTTCATCGGTAGTCGATGCGAACTTCCTATCTAAGTCTATATTGGAAGGCATTGTATATGACAAGACCACTCCGCAGGGAATTGTGTATGCAGCGAGTGTTTGTTATCCGCAGACTGATTTGTATATGCCGCTTTCTATAACGATCACTGCCGATGGAAAAATGAGTATACAGAAAGTAGATATACTTGAAGAAGATTATGACGATGAAGCCCCCAATTAAGTTTGTAGGCGGGTGTTGACAGTAAAATTACACAAATGTGAAAACATTTGAGACAAAAGAAAGGCAGCCGATGAGGTTGCCTTTCGTATTTTTGCACCGTCAACAAACTTAATACCGAATAGAATGAAGAAAAACATTTTTGCTATCTGTGTGGTAGCAGTAGGATGTACGGCACTGACCGCTCAAACCAAAGATACACAAACGTTGGTTCCGCTTACGGAACGGGTAAACGTGCAGGCGGATTCGGCACGCGTCAATCAAATTATAGACGATTGCTGGGTAGCAGTAGGGACTAAAAAGCCTCATGCAATTCAACGCGACTTCACACGTATGTTCAACGGTAAGCCTTCCTATCGTTTTGAATTGAAGGAAGATGATAACACCCTGTCAGGATATGCCAAAGGGGAGACAAAAGGACGTGCGGAATTTTCTTATTGTTATGCAACTTCCGATGATTTCAAAGGCCTGCCTGCCGATGTTTATCAGAAAGCACAGATTACCAAAACTGTATATCATCATGGGAAAGGTATTTGTCCGCAAGGAGCTTCCCGCGACTATGAGTTTGCCGTGTATATTCCTTCTTCATTGGGTAGCGATGTCTCGACAATTTTTGCCCAATGGCATGGGATGCCGGATCGTACATTGGTACAAACTCCACAGGGCGAAGTAAAGAAACTGACGATTGACGAGTTCGTTGAACTGGAAAAGACTACGATCTTTAAAAAGAATGAAGGGCACGAGAAAGTAGCCAAGCTGGATAAACAAGGTAATCCGGTGAAAGACAAACAAGGAAATCCTGTATATCAGGCCGGAAAGGCCAACGGATGGCTCGTGGAACAAGGAGGCTATCCTCCATTGGCGTTCGGGTTCTCCGGTGGATGGTTCTATATCAAAGCAAATTCCGACCGTAAGTGGCTGACTGATAAAGACGACCGTTGCAACGCAAATCCCGAAAAAACACCGATTATGAAACCTGTAACATCAGACTATAAAGCATCGACCATTGCTTACAAAATGCCTTATGCCGATTTTCCGAAAGACTGCTGGATTACATTCCGCATTCATATCGACTGGACAATCTATGGCAAAGAGGCGGAAACGATTGTAAAACCGGGTATGCTCGATGTGCAGATGGACTATCAGGAAAAGGGGAAAAAGGTTAGTAAACACATTGTAGACAATGAAAAAATCATGATTGGACGTAACGACGATGATGGTTATTACTTTAAGTTCGGTATCTACCGTGTAGGTAATAGCACGAAGCCGGTATGTTACAATCTGGCAAACTATTCAGAGAGGTAATTAGTCAGAAGGTAGAAAGAGAGTGATATCCGGATGTCCTTTTGTGAGCATCCGGATATTTTTTTAGTTCTTTTACCGTTTATTTGTCAGCGCAGCAATGATAGTGATACCATTTTTACTGTCATAATTTGCTGATTGTAATAACGTTAAAAATGATAAAAAATAGGACTGCATCTAGTAAGTACGTGTCAGGTATGCAAAAAGATTTGTTTTTTTGCCGCTTGCCAAATGGCATATATAAAATAACTAGTGATGCAAATGATGAACAAAAATGGGTTTAGCCGATGTGCAGAGTTCTACATCGGTCGTTTGCGAAAGGAAGGAAGGCATTCTACAGCGCATGTCTATAAGAATGCTATCTTCTCTTTTAGCAAATTTTGTGGCACGTCCAATGTGTCGTTCAGACAGATCACCCGCGAGCGTTTACGACGTTACGGGCAGTATCTTTATGAGTGTGGCTTGAAGCCTAATACGATTTCTACGTATATGCGTATGCTTCGTTGTATTTATAATCGAGGAGTGGAAGCAGGTAGTGCACCTTACGTACCCCGATTGTTTCATGATGTTTATACGGGAGTAGATGTTCGCCAAAAGAAAGCTTTGCCTATCGGTGAATTACGTAGACTTTTGTATGAGGATCCCAAATCGGAGCGTTTGCGTCGAACACAGGCTATTGCTGCCCTGATGTTTCAATTCTGTGGAATGTCATTCGCGGATTTAGCTCATCTGGAGAAATCAGCTTTAGATCAGAATGTGTTGCGATATAACCGTATCAAGACTAGAACTCCGATGAGTGTGGAAATACTTGATACTGCAAAGGAAATGATTAACCGGCTTCGTAGTAACCAGGATTCTCATCCTGATTCTCCAGATTATCTGTTTGATATTCTTAGTAGTGATAAGAAACGGACGGATGAAAGGGCTTATCGGGAATACCAGTCTGCCCTTCGTCGATTTAACAACCGTTTAAAGGACTTAGCGAGAGCTTTACGTTTGAAGTCTCCTGTCACTTCTTACACACTTCGTCATTCTTGGGCAACGACAGCGAAGTATCGGGGAGTATCGATTGAAATGATTAGTGAATCATTGGGACATAAATCTATAAAAACCACACAAATCTATTTGAAAGGCTTTGGACTTAAAGAACGTACAGAGGTAAATAAAGGGAATTTATCTTACATTAAAAACTGTTGTGTAGGCAGGGTGAAAAGTGCAAAGTGTTAGTATTCAGAACTAAAGTATGTGTGTTACTTCTTAGGTAACGGAACTTAAATTTGACGCAAAGATAGACAAAAACATAAATAGTAAGCAAATATTCTTCCACTTTTTTTCGTTTTATCTGAAACATAGAGCAAAAAACTATCTGAACATGAAATAATCTTATTTCCATGCTCTATACTTTTTCATTGCCTAATTCAATAGTTTTCTTATTGAATATTAGGCTTTTCCATTTTCTACGCCTTTGTCATGTATGTGATTTCTATTTTCACTGTAGTATGCGTTTCGTGTATGTATTGTCTGTTACCTAAGAAGTAACGGATGAACATGGGGTAAAAAAATATGATTTTAACGAAACCGAAATCAGTAAATGCCGGGCCTAGTAGTGGGACAGGGGAAGGCGTAGCACACTCAAAACGCTGGTATGTAGCACTCGTTCGAATGCACCACGAGAAGAAAGTTGCCGAGCGTTTATCTAAGATGGGAATTGATTCTTTTGTTCCCGTTCAGCAGGAAATTCATCAATGGAGCGACCGTCGTAAGATAGTTGAATCTGTTCTTCTTCCAATGATGGTATTTGTTCATGCTGATCCATCTGAACGTAAAGAAGTTCTAAGCTTTTCTACAGTGAGCCGTTATATGGTGATGCGTGGAGAAAGTACTCCAGCAGTGATTCCTGATGAACAGATGGCTCGTTTCCGTTTTATGCTTGATTATTCAGAAGAGGCTATTTGTATGAACAGTTCTCCTCTGGCACGTGGTGAAAAAGTCCGTGTTATAAAAGGACCTTTGAGCGGCCTTGTAGGTGAACTGGTCAATGTGGATGGTAAAAGTAAGATTGCCGTTCGTTTAAATATGCTTGGCTGTGCCTGTGTGGATATGCCTATTGGGTATGTAGAATCGGCAGACGTTCATGTAGGCTAATTTTTCAAATTTGAATTGATCGATGAAAATACAAACGCTTTTTCAGACTTTTCTTCTATTTTTGATATTGGGAGTTTTTTCTCCTTTAATGGCTCAAAGCATGAGCGACTCCCAAGTTCTTGAATATGTAAAGGATGGCATCCGCCAGGGTAAAGAACAGAAACAACTAGCCTCTGAACTGGCACGTAGAGGTGTGACCAAAGAACAGGCAACTCGTGTGAAGCAACTATATGAACAACAAAACAATGTTAATGCTTCCAATGCAACGGGTACCGATGTCAATGAATCACGCCTTCGTGAGGAAATGAAAGAAAACACTTCCGATATGCTGGAAGACCATCCGAGCACTCAAGACCTCGCACGTGGCAATCAGGTTTTCGGACGAAATATTTTCAACACCCGTAACCTGACTTTTGAACCGAGCGTCAACATCGCCACTCCTTTAAATTATCGTCTTGGTCCCGGTGATGAAGTGATTATCGACATCTGGGGAGCCAGCCAGAACACTATCCGCCAACATATTTCTCCTGACGGCACGATCAACATTCAGAAAATTGGTCCTGTCAACCTGAACGGACTAACTATTGCTGAAGCCAATGACTATCTCAAAAAGACATTAAACAAGATATATAATGGTCTTAATAATGCGAATGATCCCACCTCTGACATCCGTCTGACTTTGGGCAGCATACGTACTATCCAGATCAATGTAATGGGTGAGGTTGTCCAACCGGGCACTTACTCCCTCTCTTCTTTTGCCACAGTCTTTCATGCACTTTACCGTGCGGGTGGAGTCAGTGACATAGGAAGCCTTCGCAATGTACAGTTGGTACGTAATGGCAAAAATATCGCCACAATCGATGTCTACCAATTTATCATGAAAGGAAACATTCAGGATGACATCCGGCTTCAGGAAGGGGATGTAGTAATAGTCCCCGCCTATGACGTATTGGTTAAGATCGACGGAAAAGTGAAACGCCCAATGCGTTTCGAAATGAAAAAGGATGAAAGCCTATCCACTCTTATCAGCTATGCCGGTGGCTTTGAAGCTGACGCCTATACCCGTTCCTTACGTGTCGTACGCCAGAATGGACAGGAATATGAAGTAAACACAGTCAAAGACCTTGACTATAGTGTCTATAAAATGCGAAACGGTGATGTTGTGACCGCCGAAGCCATCCTTAACCGCTTCATCAACAAACTTGAAATCCGTGGAGCCGTTTATCGTCCCGGCATCTACCAGTTGAATGGAAAACTGAATACAGTCCGTGAACTGGTAAACGAAGCTCAAGGCCTGACCGGTGATGCCTTCTTGAACCGTGCCGTTCTCTACCGCCAGCGTGAGGACTTGACTACCGAAGTTGTTCCAGTAGACATTAAAGCTATCATGGACGGTACTTCCCAAAACATCATCCTGATGAAAAACGATATCCTTTATATTCCTAGTATTCATGACCTGGAAGACAGAGGCAACGTCGTAATCCATGGTGAAGTAGCCAAACCGGATTCTTATCCTTATGCGGATAACATGACCCTTGAAGACTTGATCATTCAAGCAGGTGGATTGCGTGAAGCCGCTTCTGTAGTCCGTGTAGATGTATCCCGTAGGATTAAGAATCCTCGTAGTACAGTGGATAACGATACTATCGGTCAGATATATACATTCTCCCTAAAAGAAGGTTTTATTGTAGATGGAACTCCCGGCTTTGTCCTTCAACCTTATGATGAAGTTTATGTACGTCGTAGTCCGGGTTATCAGGCTCAACAGAATGTGGTTGTTGAAGGTGAAATTCTGTTCGGAGGCTCTTATGCAATGACCAGTCGTGAAGAACGTCTTTCGGACTTGATCAATAAAGCTGGAGGTGCAACGAATTATGCCTACTTACGTGGTGCCAAATTGACTCGTGTGGCCAATGCAAGTGAAAAGAAACGCATGGGTGATGTGATCCGCTTGATGAGCAGACAGTTGGGTGAGGTTATGATGGATTCTTTGGGGGTTCGTGTAGAAGACCATTTTACAGTCGGCATTGATTTGGAAAAGGCACTTGCGAATCCTGGAAGTACAGCAGATATTGTCTTGCGTGAAGGTGATGTAATTTCTATTCCGAAAAACAATAATACGGTTACAATCAATGGCGCTGTGATGGTTCCGAATACGGTTTCTTATATGGAAGGAAAGAATATAGATTATTACCTGAATCAAGCAGGAGGTTATTCTGAAAATGCGAAGAAGAGTAAGAAATTCATCGTTTATATGAATGGTCAGGTAACTAAAGTGAAAGGTAGTGGTAAGAAGCAAATTGAACCGGGTTGCGAGATAATTATACCAAGTAAAGCTAAGAAGAAGACTAATATGGGTAATATTCTAGGTTACGCTACTACATTCAGCACATTAGGAGTGATGGTTGCTTCTATAGCTAATTTAATAAAAAAATAACGAATACTTCTTATGGCTACTCTGCTAGAAGAAGAACTTGGAAAAGAAATGAAACAGAGACAGAATAACCATACGGATGAAGAGATAGAAATTAGTCTGATGGATATTTTTCGTAAGATTATTGCTATTCGTAAAGCAATCTATAAGGCTGCTGGCATAGGTTTGGTGATTGGTATTATCATTGCAATAAGTATTCCTAAAAAGTATACGGTTGAAGTAACTCTTTCTCCAGAGATGGGTAATGTTAAAGGTGGTGGCTTGTCAGGGTT
>OFMX01002486.1_pt1 | contig 10664 bp, 7 predicted proteins | sample 1541901 | NCBI WGS metagenome assembly OFMX01 (sample SAMN04209222, study PRJEB22552) | human gut metagenome | biome: gut; material: feces | host: Homo sapiens | place: USA: Oklahoma | reverse complement strand
CGCCGCCTTTTGAAAAAGGCGGGCGAAAACTTTTAGAAAAGGCGGGCAAAAACTTTGATTACTTGCGGGCGCGCTCGAGGATCGTCTGGAACGACGTGCCGTGCGGACGGTTGAACCGCCGCAGATGGTAGAGCTGTTCCGGATCGCCCGTGATGTAGTTGAGCTTCTCCTCGCAGGTCAGCGCCGCCGAAAAGCCCATCCCCTGGATCACCGGCAGCGCCTCCTTGCTGATCTGCCCGAACGGGTAGGTGAAGCAGGTGGGCGTCCAGTCGAGGAACGCCTCGCATTCGTCCTGGAGCTTGCCGAGGTCCTCCTCCAGCATCGTCTGGTAGGCCGCCAGCCCCTCGCCCGATTTGCGCATCGAGCCGTGGCGGCCGTTCTGGTTCTCGTGCAGGTTATAGGAGTGGTTCTGGATCTCCACGAGACCGCTGTCCCGCATCTCGCGCAGCTCGTTCCACGTCGAGTGGGAATAGCGGATGTGATGGTCGTCCACCGCGGAATACTGGTCGGCGTACCTGCCCACAATGGAATAGACGGCCTTGAAGTCATACTCCTGCAGGATGGGGAAGACGTATTCGTGGAAGCTCTCGTACCCGTCGTCGAAGGTGATCATGACCGGGCGTTCGGGCAGCGGCGCGCCCTCCTCCACATAGGCGAGCAGGTCGGCGATCACGATCGGGGTATAGCCTTCCGTCTTCAGGTATTCCATGTCCGACCGGAACTCGTCGGGGGAGATGGTGTATTTGTTGAGCCGCGCCTGTTCCTTGAGCACGTGGTGGTACATCACGATCGGCAGTTCGATCCCGTCCGGTTCCGCCGGCGCGTTCGCGGACACCGCCCGGACGCCCCGTACGGCGATCCCGCCCAACGCCACCGCCAGCGCGAGGGCCAGCGGCAGGATCGCCCTGTTGATTGCCTTCATTGCGTCACTTCCCAAAGCGTTTTCTTCTGCATATCTATGCCCCGCGCGCCTGTCCGTATGAGCATGGGGAATTTTTACTGGCAATCCGGACGGGAGTATGGTATACTTACAGCTTACACAGTGAATGTGAATTGAACAAAAGGAATCTGCACAACTTATGAAATTTGATCAACTGAAATTGATACCGCCCATCCTGCGCGCCGCGGCCGACGAGGGCTACACCGCCCCGTCCCCCATCCAGCAAAAGGCGATCCCCCCCGCGCTCGAGGGCCGCGACGTGCTCGGCTGCGCCCAGACCGGCACCGGCAAGACCGCCGCCTTCGCCATGCCGGTTTTGCAGCGGCTCTCCGCCCGGAAGCCCCAGCCGGGCGCGCCGCGCGTCATCCGCGCGCTCGTGCTCACCCCGACCAGGGAGCTCGCGCTCCAGATTTCCGACAGCTTTAAGGCCTACGGCCACTACCTGCGCCTGCGCACCGCCGTCATCTTCGGGGGCGTCTCCCAGAACCCGCAGGTGGACGAGCTTCGACGCGGCGTCGACATTCTCGTCGCCACTCCCGGCAGGCTCAACGACCTGATCGGGCAGGGCTTTATCGACCTGTCCGCACTGGAAATTTTTGTGCTGGACGAGGCCGACCGGATGCTGGACATGGGCTTTGTGCATGACGTGAAGAAGGTCATCGCAAAGCTGCCCGCAAAGCGCCAGAACCTGATGTTCAGCGCCACCATGCCCAAGGAGATCGAGCAGCTGGCCGCAGGCATCCTGCATGACCCGGCCTTTGTCAAGGTAGACCCGGTGTCCAGCACGGTGGACCGCATCCAGCAGAGCCTGTATTTTGTGGAGAAGGGCAACAAGAAGTTCCTGCTGCCCTGGCTCATCAAAAACCTGAAGCCTGAGGTGGTGAACGCGCTGGTGTTCAGCCGCACCAAGCACGGAGCCGATAAAATTGCAAAAGACCTGAACAAGCAGGGCATCCCCGCCGCCGCCATCCATGGCAACAAGAGCCAGACCGCCCGTGTGACGGCGCTGGAGGATTTCAAGGCGGGCAAGACCCGGGTGCTGGTGGCGACCGATATCGCCGCCCGAGGCATTGACATCAGCGAGCTGTCCCATGTGTTCAACTACGACCTGCCCGAGGTGCCCGAGACCTACGTCCACCGCATTGGCCGCACGGCCCGTGCCGGTGCCGACGGCACTGCCGTCAGCTTCTGTGCCCCGGAGGAAAAGGAATATCTGGCCGGGATCGAAAAGCTGAACCGCCGCCAGATCCCGGTCGTCTCCGGCCATCCCTGGGACGGCGTGCCTGCCCCTGTCAAGGCTGCGCCCCCGGTGCGGGGCAAAAAGCCCAAGGCGGAAGCAGAGCAGCCGGAAAAGCCCGTGAAGGCAGAGAAGCCCGCCAAAGCAGAAAAGGCAGCCAAGGCCGAAAAGCCCGCTGCCCCCAAGAAGGAAAAAGCGGTTGCTAAACAGCCCAGCCCCAAGAATACCGAACCGAAAGAAGGAACATCCATGGAGGAAAACCAGAAGCGTACTTCCGGCGGCCGCAATGAGAACCGCCGCTCCAATAACAGCCGCACCCGCCGCGAGGGCAATGCCCCGCAGCCGGCCAACCGCGGCAGCAACGCCCAGCCCAAATTCGACCCCCACTTTGTGAGCGCCCCGGAGGCTACTCCTCTGCGCCCGGTCAAAAAGGCTCCGGCTGCGCAGCCTGCCGCAAAGCAGACTGCTCCGGCCCAGAACGGCCAGCGTCAGCGCGGCGGTCAGCCTGCCCGTGCCGAGCAGCGCACCGACCGCAATGATCCGCGCACCGAGCAGCGGGCAGAGCGGAACAGCCGCAATGCTCGCCCGGCCCAGAACGGCCAGAGCCAGCAGGGCAGCCGCAATAACCGCAATGAAGTGCAGAGCAGCCGCCCGGCCCGCCCCGCCAAGAGCGAGGCACCCCGCGGCCGCAGTCGGAACACCGCCCCCGCACGGGACGAGGATCCGGGCCTGATGCTGATCAGCCGCCGCCCGCCCCAGCAGAAGTTCACCAACTTTGAAGAGTATATGACCGCCCACGGCGGTGCCACCGCACCCATTGAGGATCACACCGATGAAACTTGAGCCGTTTGCCCCCTGGCAGTGCCCGCTCTGCGGCGAACCACTGACCGGGGACACTGCCCTGAAATGCGGCAGGAACCACAGCTTTGACCGGGCGAAAGAGGGGTATTGGCACCTGCTGCCGGTGCAGAGTATGCGCACCAAGGCCCCGGGCGACAGCAAAGAGATGGTCGCCGCCCGCCGTGCCTTCCTGAACGCCGGGTATTACGGCATCTTCGGCCGGGCGCTGGGGGAACTGTGCCTTGCGTATGGTGTTCCCACCGGGGCAGATGCACCGCTCCACCTGCTGGATGCGGGCTGCGGCGAAGGCTGGTACGACCGCTGCATTGCACAGGCCTTTGCACAGGCGGGCCGGTCGGTGCAGCTGGCGGGCTTTGATATCGCAAAGCCTGCGGTGCGTCTGGCCGCAAAGGCACTGCCTGCCGCAAAATACGCGGTGGCATCCAGCTTTGCCCAGCCTGTCCGCACCGGATGGGCCGACCTGCTGCTCAACTGCTTCTCGCCCTTTGCACAGGAAGAGTTCCGGCGTGTGCTGCGCCCGGGCGGACGGATGATCTATGTTGTGCCCGGTGCAGAGCACCTCTACCAGATGAAGGCTGTCCTCTACGACACGCCCTATAAAAATCCGGTGCAGGAGGTGGCCTATGAGGGCTTCCGCCCCATCGGGGAGCGGGAAGTCTCGGGCAGCATCACGGTGCCTGCCGGGCAGCTGGAGGCGCTGTTCGCCATGACCCCCTATTACTGGAAAACGCCACGGGATGGCGCGGCCCGCCTGGCCGCCCTGCCCGAGCTGACCACGGACATCGCGTTCCGCTTCCTCGTGTTTGAAAAAGAGTGATTGAAAAGCCCCCGGCCTGTGAGGATACAGGCCGGGGGCTTTTTGCGTGCAGAAAACAGGGTCACATCGCGATCCAGCCCAGTGCGTTGGCGACCGAGCTGGCCAGGATGATAGCCGCGAAGATGGGGCAGAGATACCGGAGCATAAAGTTGAACACCGGTTTGCGGCGGAAGGGCTGACCTTCCCGCGTGACCTCTTCCTCGATCTTTTCCACACCGACGATCCGGGAGACCAGCAGGCAGGTGGCAATGGCCGCAATGGGCATCATCACCGAGTTGGTCAGGAAGTCGAAGAAATCGAGGAACTGCATCCCGAACACGGTCACACTGGCAAGGGGGCCGTAGCCCAGCGCGGAAAGGCTGCCCAGTGTGATCATAATACAGCCGATGAGGATGGTGGAGCGGGTGCGGTCCCAGCCCAGCTCGTCCTCAAAGGTAGAAACAGCACTCTCGGTCAGGGCAATGGAGCTGGTGAGGGCCGCGAACAGCACCAGCACAAAGAAGAGCACGCCTACGGCAGTGCCCATGCCCATGCTGGCAAAGACCTTGGGGATGGTAATGAACATCAGGGCCGGGCCCGCCTGCAGGGTGTCAGGGTCGCCGCCCGAAAAAGCGAACACGGCGGGAATGATCATCAGGCCCGCCATGATGGCAATGGCGGTGTCGAAGATCTCCACGTTTTCCGTGGACTGCTCAATGGACACGTTCTTTTTCATGTAGGAGCCAAAGGTCACCAGGATGCCCATGGCAATGGAGAGGGAGTAGAACATCTGGCCCATGGCGGAAACCACGGTCATCCACGAGAAGTTGGCCGGGTTGGGCACCAGAAAATACTTTACACCTGCCAGTGCGCCGGGCCGTGTGACCGAGTAGACGGCAATGACCACCGAGAGCACCACCAGCACCGGCATCATCACCTTGGAAACGCGCTCCACGCCGTTGCGCACACCCGCAAAGATGATGCCCAGCGTGATAAAGGTGAACAGCAGGAACGCGATCTCGGCCAGCAGACCGTTGGAGATGAAGCCGGAGAAATACCCGTCCGATGCCAGCGCGCTGCCGTGGCCGGTGAGATACTGGGCCAGATAGTGGATGACCCATCCGCCGATGACCGAATAATAGGGAACGATCAGGATGGGGATGACGGCGTTGATCCAGCCGCCGAACGCCAGCCCTTTCCCCTTGCCAAAATGGCTGTAAGCGCCCACCGGGCTTTTGCGGGTCATCCGGCCCAGCGCCGTTTCGGCAATGATCATGGTGTAGCCAAAGGTGACAGCCAGCAGGATGTAGATGAGCAGAAAAATGCCGCCGCCGTATTTTGCGGCCAGATACGGGAAGCGCCAGATGTTTCCCAACCCGACCGACGCACCGGCGGCGGACAGCACGAATCCGAGTTTGCCGGAAAACGCACTGCGCTTGTGTTGAGTTTCCATGTTTTTTTCCTCTTTTCCAGTTGATAAAATCAAGTGTAACATAGAAAAAACGGGATTTCAACGAATCGCAGGCGTTTCACCGGTGGAGAGATTTCAGGCGGAAGATGAAGAAAAGTGAATCACTTTCGGGTAAAGGGCTCCATACCGTGCTCCTCGGGGGTGTAGTATTCCATCAGGGAAATGTAGTTTTCCGGGTGGTGGCAGAACGCCGCGCGCAGAACACTGTCCAGCTCGCCCCGGGCGGTGAGCAGGCGGATGATGTATTGGGCCACCATCTGCACCACATCGGTCTCGATGCCGTAGCACAGGCCGACCGCCAGCACCGGGATAAGGATCTGCCGGGCCAGCAGGGGCACGTTCTGGCCGTACCGCTCAAGGATGGGGCGGCTCATGGTGGAGGCGGCCCAGACGCTGCCCACGATCTGCCAGTAATCGATCTCTTTCATGTGGGAAAGGCTCTGCAGCCGCTCCACGATCTCACCGTCGCTGAGGATGTAGCCATCGACCACCTCTTTTTCGGAGCGGAGAAAGGCACACTGGATCATGTCCATGATGGCGGCTTCGTATTTCTGGTGGAAATTTTCCCGGGAAACGCAGAACTTGGCCACGATGTTGATGAGGGCACTGGTGTCCTCGGCGGTGGCAAGACTGCTGATCACCAGCGGCGTGGGGCCGAATTCCGCCCCCAGTGCGTCCAGGTCGGCCAGCTCTTCGGTATTCCGTGTGGCGGGCAGAAAGCGGTCACAGCCGTTGCGGTGGTAACCCCAGGCAGCGGGCAGCACCCGGGCCACCGCGTCGCCGCTGGAAATGATGCTGAAGATGTTGCTCTCGGGCCAGTTTTCCAGCAGGGTGCCGTCCGGGGCGTGGTTGGTATCGAAATCCTGCTGCAGGTCAGGCCGGTCGGCGGCAGTCAGGGCTGCAGGCACCGCAAAACCGTAGGCATAGATGTTCTCCCGCCCCAGCTGGGGCAGCTCCCGGGCGATCTTTGCCGCCAGCAGATTTGCAATGATGGAACCGCGGCTGTAGCCGCCCAGCCAGAGCTTGAAGGCACCGCCCTGTCCGGCCCGGGCCAGATAGGCCTTGAGGGACGCAAACACCGCCGCCACAGGCGTGACAAAGCCGGTGTGCGCGCTGGTATCACCTGTGTGGAAGTTGCTGGCCCACTCGCCGCCGTAGCCGCCGCCCCGCAGGACAAGCGCCACAAGGGTGGTACGCTGGCCGTTCAGGGTCAGGGTCTTGCGGGCCAGCGAGTAGCCCACAAAGTCCCCGGCCCGGCCGGTGTCGAGGTCGTAATTGTAGAACAGCGCGTCCTCAAAGCCCAGGGTCTCGTAGGCGGCGGCAATGTGGGCTTCCCGCCCCACAGAGCCGTTGACCCAGTATTCCGCATCGCTGGCCACGGTGTTGGCCGCAGCGCAGACCAGACCCAGCGTTGCCAGCGCCAGCTGGTGGTCATATTGGGTGGCCGGGTGGGTGAAAAAGCTGTCGGAGTAATAGAACGCGTGGGTCAGGTCACAGCCGCTCAGGTCGCTGCGGATGCCGATGGTGTAGCGGCCATCCGGCACTGCATGGCCCACGGAGCCCTGCCCGGCGGCCTGGACCATCAGCCCGGGCAGCAGAGTGCTGCCGGCCGCAAACCCCAGCACCTTGCAAAAACTTCTTCGATCCATAATTTTTCCCCTCAAAAACCAGAATGGATTTTTTCTTAGTATACCGTATCCCGGGCGGGGATACAATCCAAAGTTTTCCGGGCGGCAAAAAACGGGCCGGTGTTGCGCACACCGGCCCGTTATGTTACACTGTTGTTCAGTCCAGATCCTTGCAGCACTCCACGATGTGGTGGAACATCTGCTCCACGGCGGGAGCCATGGCGGTGGGGCGCTGGACGGCCAGACCCACCACGCGATCCTCTTCGGGTTCGATGGGGTAGATCTTGACCGCTGCCGTGCAGTTGCGCAGCAGCATCCGGGGCATGATGGAAATGCCCAGGCCCGCCTCGACCATGGCAATGTTCGACTGGTCGTCGATGACATGGCAGCGGCGCTCCGTTGAGAGGGAATACTTCTTGAGGAACTGACGCATCTCCGCGTCGGTGGCATCCCACTGCACCACAAAGTTCTGCCCGTTCATCAGGGCGGGGGTCATCACGCCGTTGGGCGGCTCGGGCCAGTCCATGGGGGTGATGCAGAGCAGCGGCTCGTGGAACAGCTCGGTCAGAACAAACTCCTCCCGGCAGTTGTTGGAGAGGAAGGCAATGTCCACCTGACCGGTGCGCAGCCACTCCTTAACATCGTCGTAGGTGCCCTGATAGACCTCGACTTCGATCTGGGGGTAGTGGGCCATAAAGCCCTTGAGGATGCTGGGCAGCAGCCCGGAGCAGATCGAGTTGAAGGCACCCAGCTTGACCTTGCCCTTTTCCAGGCCGTTCAGGCGGGCAATGCTCTGCTGCAGGGCCTCGTCGCTGTTCAGCACCGCACGGATGGAGGGGTACAGCGAAGCGCCGTAGCTGGTCATGGTAACGCCGTTTTTGCCGCGATTGAATAAGGTAAAGCCCAGCTCAGCCTCCATCACGGCGATGGCGTGGCTGATGGCCGAGGGGGTCAGATGCAGCTGCTGAGCCGCCTTGTTAAAGCTGCCCTGCCGTGCAACTGCGTCGAAAATCTCATAAGAAAACAGCGTCATTCCCAATGCCTCCTTCCGGTCTGATCTGGTTCGGAGACGCTTGATCCTCTGTGAATCTTTTTCATCTTTGGTTTGAGATAGTTCAATTATCTTCTTGATTTTACTATCCTGCGCCCGTCCTGTCAAGCATTTTGGGCTGATTTGTGCACGCTCTGTGTAGATTTTGCCGCAGCAGACGGAGGAAATGCCACCTTTCCTCCGTTATAGTTCTTATAACGATTTTTTACAAACTGACCGAGGTGTTTTTTTATGACCGCACTTTCCCCGCGCTGCAGCTTCAGCGGCACCGCCCTTAAAACCATTGCCTGCATTACCATGCTGGTGGACCACATCGGCGCGTCCTGCATCGAGGCAGGCCTTTTGCTGCCGGAGCTGGAAAGGGGAGAAGTTTCCGGCGGCGCATGGGATCAGCTTTCGCTGTTCCAGCTGGACAGGGTCCTGCGCTTCACCGGGCGGCTGGCGTTTCCCATCTTCTGTTTTCTGCTGGTGGAGGGCTTTGTACATACCCACGATGTGAAAAAATACGTCCGGAGGCTGTTCCTGTTTGCCCTCATCAGTGAGGTGCCCTTTGACCTTGCGTTTTTCCGCACGCCCTTTGCACTGGACCATCAGAATGTTTACTGGACGTTGGCGCTGGGCGTGCTGGCCATGGCAGGTCTGAAGCATTTTGAAAAGCCGGACGGCTCTGCCAGCTGGAAAGGGCTCTTGTGTGCGGCAGGCTGCACGCTTGCGGCGCTTCTGGCTTGTACGGACTACAACGGCATCGGTGTGTTCATCATCTGTGCGCTGTACCTGACCCGTGGCGACCGCAAGCGGCAGTGCATCGTGGGAGCCGTGCTGTTTGCCTGGGAACTCACCGCACCGCTGGCCTTTGTGCTGGTCTGGTTCTACAACGGGCAGCGGGGCGCGTGCAGTCCGCTGCAAAAGAAAGCCTTTTACTGGTTCTACCCGGTGCACCTGAGCGTGCTGGCTGCGGTGACGAATCTGATCTTGTAACAGAAAGGCCGCTTTCACGGAACGAATTCCGAGGAGGCGGCCTTTTAGCTTCTGAAAATGGAAAAAGCCCGGTGATTTCAAAAGAATCATCGAGCTTTTTCTTGGCGGAGTAGGAGGGATTTGAACCCTCGCGCCGTTGTTTAGACGACCTACGCCCTTAGCAGGGGCGCCTCTTCGGCCTCTTGAGTACTACTCCAGAGCAAAGTGTGTTGCACTTATTCAATAAAAATGGCGGAGAGAGTGGGATTCGAACCCACGGTACGTTGCCGTACGGCAGTTTTCAAGACTGCTTCCTTAAACCACTCGGACATCTCTCCTCGTGGGCACCCGCACACGCCGTACCGAATGCCTATTTAATTTACCAGATTTCAGCGGCGCTGTCAAGCCCAAAATCAAAATTTCCGCTCGTTGTGCGCATTTTTGTGCGGAGCGACAACTTTTCTTCGAGAAAAAGCGGGATTTCCTCTTTACTGAAACATCTTTTTGTTGTATAATAAATACAGATAAAACCTTACCGGACCCGGTACAAGCAGAGGAGTGTTGAACAATGTCGTTTCCGGAGCTGTTACGGCAATGCCGAAAGCAAAAGCACATGAGCCAGGCGGAGCTTGCTTCCCTGTTGGGCGTGACTCAGCAGGCCGTGGGCAAATGGGAGAGCGGAAAGAGCTCCCCGGACCCCACCACCGTGGCAAAGCTGGCGGAGATCCTGGACACGACCGCGGACTATCTGTTGGGTCTGTTCGACCCCACCGCGGAGGGGCAGACCGAAGAGCGCTTCTTCGGCAGCTATGTGTACAGCCTGATCCCTGTCATCGGCACGGTCAAGGCGGGCTACGGCGCGCTGGCCTATGAGGAAGACTACGGCAAGGAGTATGCCCGGGTCAAGGACCCTTCCAGCTACTTCTATCTCGTTGTGCGCGGCGACAGCATGGAGCCCCGCATCCACGATGGTGACCTTGCCCTGGTGCACCGTCAGGATACGCTGGAAAACGGCGACCTGGGTGTGCTGATCTACGGTGACGAGGGCGAGGGTACCCTCAAGCGCTACCTCCAGCGCGGCAACTGCGTGGTGCTGCAGCCCTTCAACCCGGCCTATAAGGAAATGGTCATCAAGGGCGAGGAGCTCAACCACCTGCACATTGCAGGCCGTGTGGTGGAGACCAAGGCGAAGTGGTAAAAACGCCCCACCAGCGCCTGAAAGAGAAAAGCCATCCAGTATGGCTTTCTTTTTTATCCCCATTTTTCGGAGGTGCCCTATGGAACAGAGCCTGATGGATAAGCTGACGATCCTGGCGGACAGCGCAAAATATGATGTGGCCTGTACCTCCAGCGGCGCTTCCCGGGCAGCAGGAGCGGGCGGGGTCGGCAGCTGTTACGCCCCGGGCTGCTGCCACGCCTTTACTGCCGATGGCCGCTGTGTCAGCCTGCTGAAAGTGCTGATGACCAACTGCTGCTCCTTTGATTGCAGCTACTGCGTCAACCGCAAGTCCAACGATGTGCCCCGGGCCACCTTCACCCCCCGGGAGCTGGCCGAGCTGACCATTGAATTCTACCGCCGCAACTACATCGAGGGGCTGTTCCTTTCCAGTGCCGTGCTGGTGAGCCCGGACTATACCACCGAGCGGATGCTGGCGGTTCTGCGCCTGCTGCGGGGGGAGTACCGTTTCGGCGGCTACATCCACGCCAAGGCCATTCCCGGCAC
>OFMX01002485.1_pt1 | contig 10667 bp, 9 predicted proteins | sample 1541901 | NCBI WGS metagenome assembly OFMX01 (sample SAMN04209222, study PRJEB22552) | human gut metagenome | biome: gut; material: feces | host: Homo sapiens | place: USA: Oklahoma | reverse complement strand
GAGTGAGAGACCCCTTAGAGACGATGAGGTAGATAGGGCAGAGATGGAAGCACAGCGATGTGTGGAGTTGACTGTTACTAATCGGTCGAAAGCTTGACCTTAAAAAGCGGTTGGAATAGAAAAAAGATAGTTTGTGTGTAGTTTTGAAGGTACATGATAAGTAAGATAGATATAGAATATAATAGCTGTTATAGTTTGATGATTTTATAATCGTAACTATAACAGCTTTTTTTATCTCAGTCTTCTCGACTTGAATTTTAAGAATTCTCTGGCATGGATTCTATGTGTGATACAAGAATTTATGCCAGAGGCTTAGTAGATGTTTTAGGTTAGAGAAATATTTCCGTTAATTGTAGATATACGTACATTATAAAAAGGTTTTTCACCTAAAATACCAGTAATATTTTGTACATTTCCGGGTTTCTCTTTAATAGAAAGTCCCTCGATGTTCGAGTGAATAGAGCCTCGTTTGCTGATTCCATCAATCTTCATTCCGCAGTTTTCAGGAAGTGTAAGTTGAATATTTCCATTTAATGTTTCACATTCTACAATATTATTTAAAGAAGAGAATGTAGCCTGAATCGGACTGGATGAAGTAGCTAATTTGGCACCACCTTCGATACAGTCAGCGATAATTGTACCAGAAACAGAGTGTATATCCGTAAATCCCTCTGCTCGTGTAATGTGGATTAAACTGATTGAAGAAACAAGCCGGATTCGTGGAGCAGTGATCGTATTTAAAGAAATAGAACCTTCTGTTGTCTCGGCAGCAAATCGTTCTACATTCCAGTCGGCATCTGTAATGATATTGCCATATTGGGATGAAAGGAGCAATTCGCCATTGAAAGAATCCGGGAGGAAAATTTCAATACAGGTAGCGGGATTTACAGTTTCTCTTCGACCGTAACGTATGGTTGTTTTAAAACGATTCGCAGTAACTTTTGCATAATATTCACTTCCGGAAAGACCGTTAATGTATTCCTTAATTGTAAGAGTATCATCATCTGCTTTGTGTAGAAGAAGAGTCTCTGCCTGATACCCAATCTGTAATGTCTTTACAGAAGAAACGTCTAAAGAAAGAATATTATCTGGTTCTTTAGACAAAATTTCTATAAAATCTAAATTTTTCTCTTTACTGTTTTGCATAAATCCCAATGCCTCCTGTGCCATGTAAATTGTTGTAATGATTTGATTCAGCCTCAAATTCTGTGGATCCCAAAGTCAAACACTTTATCGTGCAAGCCCGAATGGAGTTTGGACCTTTTGACCCTGATATCATTTTATTATAAAATAGAAAAGTAAATATAGCAATATTGAATCAAAAATACTTAGTCTGGTATGGATATTTCCATTTTTATTAAAAAATTATATGGATTATTTCAAGTGTAAAATATGCAAGGAATTTGCATTTAAAAACAGGACAGGTAATATTAAGTAGTGTGGTGGACAAAAAAATACATAGATAAAAGAACTTAATTGTCAAAATAAGCATCAAAAAAGGCAAAATTACACTTTGACATAGAAAAATTGTCATGATATTATTGAAAAATATTGTAGATATATGTAGAAAATTGTACAGGCCATATAGGCTTTTCTAGAAAATTACAAGATTTTTTTTGGAATTGTACTTATATGTCCTTTTCCTTGGGATATTCTAAGATTGTACTATCATAACAGTCTGCTGCCTTCGGTTTGATATGCAGCAGGGTCTTATATTAATGATTTTCTATTTTAAAATCCATACTTTTTCATGTTGATTTTATACGATGTACTCTCGGAGTCTTTCTTGCACTTACTTTTGTGGCTGATTTTCTGCCAGTCGCACCCGAATTTCATCAACGTACGTACCGCGTACGCCTCAAAAATTTGGACACAACTGACAAAAAATCTTCTCACAAAATCAAGCACAAAAAGATTCCAAGAGTACATACGAGGGCAAAGGAGGAAAGAGATTGAATGCAAAGCAATTGGGCAGACGACTGCTTCAGATTGTCATTGTACTGATAGGAATTAGTTTTTGTACGTTTATTCTTACATATCTTGCACCAGGAGATCCAGTGCGGACAAGATATGCTGTGAGTGGTATGATTCCATCGGAAAAAGAATTAAACGAGGAAAGAGAAAAACTAGGATTAAATGATCCGATTTTAGTACAATATGGGCGATGGTTTAGTAAAGTTCTTCATGGAGATTTCGGAACTTCTTATTCGAATGGAAAGCCAGTAGCAGAGCTTTTATCAGAAAGATTACTTCCAACATTAAAACTGGCATTTGCGGCATTGATTCTTATGTTGCTATTTGCGATTCCGCTAGGGATGTTATCCGCAGTTTATAAGAATTCCTGGATTGATTATCTGGTCAGAGGAATTACTTTTCTTGGGGTATCGATTCCAAACTTTTGGGTTGGACTAATACTTTTATATGTAGTCGCACTGAAGTTTAGTTTACTTCCTGTTATTTCAACAGGAGAAGGATTTGAAAAGATTATTTTACCGGCAGCGACATTAGCTTTTGCAATGATGGGAAAATATACAAGGCAGGTAAGAACAGCAGTTTTAGAAGAACTGAACCAAGATTATGTTACTGGAGCAAGAGCAAGAGGAATGACAGAAAAAGAAGTACTTTGGAAGCAGGTATTTCCAAATGCATTATTACCATTGATTACCCTGCTTGGATTATCTCTTGGTAATTTATTAGGAGGTACGGCAGTAGTAGAAGTTATTTTCACATATCCAGGTCTTGGAAATCTGGCAGTACAGGCAATTAGTTCCTATGATTATTCACTGATTCAGGGATATGTACTCTGGGTAGCATTAATTTATATGGTAATTAATTTACTTGTAGATATTTCTTATACTTTTGTGGATCCAAGAATACGAAGAAGTGAGAAAGGGTGAACGTAATGCATAAAGTATTAGATTTTATAAAAAAGAATAAACAGTTTTCCTTTTTCTTATTGCTAGTTATATTGCTTGCTCTTATTACTATTTTTGCACCGGTAATTGCACCACAGGATCCTTATGTATCTGATTTAAAGAACGCATTACAGCCACCGAGCAGCGATCATTGGTTTGGAACAGACAAATTAGGGCGGGATATATTTTCCAGAGTGATTTATGCTTCAAGAAGTTCACTCCCGGCAACATTAATACTCGTTGTACTGATTTTTGCAATAGGAACTTTACTTGGAACATTAGCAGGATATTTTGGAGGATGGATCGATGCGGTTATTATGAGAATATCCGATATGATGATTTCTTTCCCAGGTATGGTTCTTGCTATTGCAGTTGCAGGTATTATGGGAGCTAGTGTAAAGAATGCGGTGATTGCGGTTGCTGTAGTAAGCTGGCCTAAATATGCAAGACTTGCCAGAAGCCTTGTCATGAAGATACGTCATGAAGATTACATATATGCAGCAATAGTAACTGGCTCAAAAACAAGCTATATTTTAAGAAAATATATGCTTCCAAATATTATTCCAACATTGATAATTACAGCCGCCACAGATATTGGTGGTATGATGCTGGAACTTGCCGGTTTATCCTTCTTAGGATTTGGAGCCAAAGCTCCGGCGGCAGAATGGGGACTTATGCTCAATGAGGGAAGAACCTATATGCAAAATGCACCATGGATGATGATTTATCCGGGACTGGCAATCGTTATCGTTGTTGTAGTATTTAATCTTTTAGGTGACAGTTTAAGAGATGTACTTGATGTAAGAGAAGAATAAAGGATTATATTAGTAACTGTATGGATTACTATGTATTTTAACTGCAAATGATACGATGCATTTGGTAGTCTGTGTAGAAATCAACAGTTATGTATAATAAATAACAAAAAAGGATAAAGAAAGGATAAAGAAAGGATAAGTTTATGAAGAAGATGAAAAGATTTTTAGAAATCATGACAGCTATGATCATGGCAGTTACCATGCTTGCCGGTTGTGGTGGAAACGGTAAAGGAAACAGTGACAGCACAGAGGGAAATACATTAAAGTTTGGATGTTTTTCTTACTCAGAATCTTTAGACCCGGCAAATATGATTAATGCAGCCTGGTGTAACAGCCGTTATGGTGTTGGAGAATGTCTCTTTAAGTATAAAGATGACTTAAGTGTAGAGAATACGATTTGTGATGAATATTCTACAGAGGATAATAAGACATGGGTATTCCACATCCGCGATGGTGTAAAGTTTTCTAACGGAAATGATGTAACTCCTTCTGCAATCAAAGCTTGCTGGGATGTTCTTTATGCTAACAAGACGGGTTCTTCTAATCCATCTAAGTTTATGGATTACGAATCAATTACAGCAGATGATGAAGCACGTACTTTAACAATTGTTTTAAAACAGGCAAAGGCTGACCTTAGAAAAGATCTTGCATATCCAGTATTCGTTATTCTTGATATAAGTGGAGATTATGATCTTGCAGAGAATCCAATCGGTACAGGCCCTTATGCATTAACAAGTTTTGATTCTAAGACAAAAGCAACTCTTGTAAAGAATAAATATTACTGGAATGGTGAAGTGCCTTATGATAACGTTGAAATTGATTTCTTAAGTGAAGATAATAAAGCAATGGCTCTCCAGAACGGTGATGTAAATCTTGTAGAAAATATTACTTCTGCATCTGATCTTGAAACTTTGAAAAAAAATGATAACTTTAATGTATCTATCGGACAGGGTGTTCGCTGTGGATTTGCGTATGTCAATGAAAAAGGTATTTTAAAAGACGATGCATTAAGACAGGCATTACAGATGGCATTAGATCATAAGACCATGTGCGAAGTTACAGTTGGCGGTTTATATACAGAGGGAATTTCCGTACTTCCTTCCAGTCTGGCTTATGGATATGATAATTTAAAGAATCCATATGAGTTTAATACAGATAAAGCCAAGAAACTTTTAGATGATGCAGGTTATAAAGATACAGATGGCGATGGAATCCGCGAGATGAATGGAAAGAATATCTCACTTAGATATATCACATATGAGAACAGAAGACTTTCCGACTTTGCACAGGCAATCCAGACACAGCTTAAAGACCTCGGAATTGATGTAAAGATTGATTCTATGAACGCAGATAAAGAGTGGAACTTGATGGTTGCAGGAGAGTATGATCTTTGTGATTCTAACTGGATTACTGTAGGTAATGGCGACCCTACAGAATATCTTGCAAACTGGTATGGTAAATCAGATGCAAACTTCTGTAATTACAAAAATGATAAATTTGACAAGTTATATGAGCAGTTAGAAACAGAATTTGATGAAGCAAAACGTGCAAAGATTATTGAGCAGTTACAGCAAATTCTGATTGATGACGCAGCTGTTGTTGTTCATGGTTATTACAACAGTTCAATGATCAGTGATAAGACAGTTACAGGAGCAGACATTCACACAGCAGATTATTACTGGCTTACAACAGAAATTGCTCCAGCGAAATAGGAGGTTTTTATGCTTAATGTTCAGGATATAACCGTAACATACAGCCAAAATCCAAGACCGACAATCGAAGGGTTTCATCTTCAGATGAAACCCGGAAAAATCTGCAGCATTGTGGGAGAAAGCGGTAGCGGAAAAACCACAGTAATCCGTTCTATTTTAGGAGTTTTGCCCGGCGGTGGAAAGGTAACCAAGGGAGACATTCTTTTTGAAGGAGAATCATTACTTCACTATTCTAAAAAGCAGTGGAGAGATTTAAGAGGGACTCAGATTTCCATGATTTTTCAGAATGCTGGGGCAATGATAAATCCTGTCCGCAAAATTGGGAGCCAGTATGTGGAGTATATCCGCGCGCATAGAGACATTTCCAAAAAAGATGCAGCAGATATGGCCATTCAGATGTTAGAAAAGATGCGTCTGCCGAATGGAAAGCGTATTATGGATAGTTATTCATTTGAACTTTCCGGAGGTATGTGTCAAAGAGTCGGTATTGCAATGGCTATGACATTTGAACCAAAACTCCTTCTTGCAGACGAACCGACAAGTGCACTTGATGTAACAACGCAGGCACAGATCGTACGTGAGATGATGGAACTTAGAGACACTTTTGGTACGAGCATTATTATCGTAACACATAATATTGGTGTTGCTGCGTATATGGCGGATAAAATGATCGTAATGAAGCAGGGAAAAGTTGTAGATTCCGGTGACAGAGAAGAGATTTTACATAATCCAAAGTCAGACTATACAAAGAATCTATTGCTGGCTGTGCCATCTTTAAAGGGGGAGCGGTATGTCTAAAGAAGAAAGACCTATTTTAGAAGCAAAACATGTGACAAAGAAGTTCCCTCTGGCAAACGGAAAAGAATTGATTGCCAATGATGATATCAGTTTGAAGTTCTATAAGGGACAGACATTAGGAATTGTAGGAGAAAGCGGTTGCGGAAAGTCCACATTTATGCGGATGATGGTACAGCTTGAGAAACCGACATCAGGAAAGATTTTTTTCAAAGAAAAAGATATTACAAAGATGAAGGGAGAAGAATTACGAGCAAACCGCAGAAACGTGCAGATGGTCTTCCAAAATCCTGCGACATCCTTTAATCCTAAAATGAAAGTGCGGGATATAATTTGTGAACCACTTATGAATTTCGGACTGATTAAGAAAAAAGAGAAAGATGCCATCGCAAGAAAGTATCTGGAAATGGTAGAATTACCAGGAGACTTTGTTGATCGCTACCCACATAATATGAGTGGCGGACAGCAGCAGCGAGTAGGCATTGCCCGGGCAATCGCTTTAGAACCGGAAATCATTTTCTGCGATGAATCAACTTCAGCCTTAGATGTTTCTGTACAAAAGACAATCCTTGAGCTTCTTGTAAAGCTGCAAAAAGAAAAACAGATCGCATTAGGATTTATCTGTCACGATCTGGCAATGATATCAAGTATAGCACACCAAGTCGCAGTAATGTATATGGGTAACATTGTAGAAATCCTTCCGGGAGAAAAGGTTACGGAAGAAGCGATGCATCCATATACAAAAGCATTGTTACAATCCGTATTTGATATTCATATGGATTTTTCAAAACCAATCGAGCCTCTTGAAGGAGAAGTGAATGGAGCGACAGGAGAACAAAAAGGCTGCCCGTTCCAGAATCGTTGTGCTTACTGCATGAAAAAATGTCAAGAAGAAAAACCAGAATTAAAAACAGTAGGCGAAAAACACAAACTCGCATGTCATCTAAAAAATACTAATTTGTAGATTTCGTATAGACGAAAAAAGAAACAATACCATATCCCATCTGCTCTGTAGTCGCTGTATTTAAGATGCTCATTCGCATCTTAAACACGCTCCGAAGCCGCATCTGGGATATGGTATTGTTTCTTTTTTCTGTGTTTTGACTCCAGAAGGAATGAATGAATTCAATATTCTACCACTTTCTTCTTGTGTTTGATTTGGAATTTTACATAAAAATCTCTTTGATTTTACATATTTTTGATAGATAAGGGAAAAGATTACGAATATAATGAACAGTATTAGTTTTAACTAATCAAAAAGGGAAATACCACAAGGAGTCTGACGAAAATGAATAAGAAATTATTAAATCAAATATATAATATTATATTTTATAGTTTCGCTATATGTAGCGCAGGATATTTTATAATATCTTCTATACAAAAAAATGAAGGTTTAAAATCTTCCGATATTATATATATTATTTTTGTAATTGCACTGTTAATCCCAAAGAAAAAAATCAAATTTAATATGCTGCGAATCATTCTTTTATTAAACTTGGTAGATATTATTTTTTATCATTCATTTCAAAATAATACATACTTCATTTTTTACTTTTCCTATATAGTGACAGGAATTTTATTTTCTCAAGAATATACTTGCCCTTCGTGCGGTAAAAAATACGGATGGAAAATTCTATTTTCCAATAAATGTCCACATTGTGGGGTTACTATTTGATTCATTGGGAAAGAGACAGACGAAAAAAGAAACAATACCATATCCTATCTGCTCTGTAGTCGCTGTGCTTAAAAGATGCTTGTCCGCATCTTAAACACGCTCCGAAGCCGCATCTGGGATGTGGTATTGTTTCTTTTTTCTGTGTTTTGGCTCCAGAAGGAATAAATGAACTCAATATTTACCACATTCTTCTTGTGTTTGATTTGAAATTTTACATAAAAATTCTCTTTTCTTTAGAATCTTATATATAATTCAGACCTATAATCTCGTTTCAGCAATATCTGTCTCCCTATCTTCAATCTACCTCTTGTTATTTAGCACAAATTTTGGTAAAATAACAGTGAAAGAATTGGGAGAAATGCCAGTATAACTGGCAAAGAAGAGAGAAATACAGAGAGGAGACAACGGTGTTAAAGGATTTTACAACTGAGTACAGACAAAAGCTTTGTACACCGGAAGAGGCGGTAGAAGTAGTAAAGAGTGGAGACTGGGTTGATTATACCAGCTCACTTGGAAAGCCGGTTCTTTTAGATCGGGCTCTTGCTAAAAGAAGAGATGAACTTTTTGATGTAAAGATTCGAGGGAATCTTATGGAGGGACCGATTGAAGTGGCAGAATGTGATGAAAGTCAGGAACATTTTGTCTATCATACATGGCATTGTTCTGCTTATGAGAGAAAGCTTTGTGACAGAGGACTATGTTACTATATTCCGATGGTATTTCACAATAATGCAGCCTATTATAAGTATTTTCTGAATGTCAATGTAGTAATGGTCAGCGTTTCACCGATGGACAAGCATGGATATTTCAATTATTCGGTAAATACCGGAGTAGCCGGACCTATCGTGCAGAATGCAGATATTGTTATTGTAGAGGTTAACGAGCATATGCCGAAGATCCATGGTGGATATGGGGAATGTATTCATGTGTCTGAAGTGGATTATATCGTAGAAGGAAGACATGAACCTATTACGACAGTCAGGCGCTATGCACCGACTGAGACTGATCGAAAGATTGTACAGAATATTCTACCGTATATTTGTGATGGATCAACCTTGCAGCTTGGAATTGGAAGTATGCCGAATGCAGTTGGTGAACTGTTTGCGGAATCAGATCTTAAGGATCTTGGCATGCATACTGAACTTTGCTCAGATGCGTACCTGCATTTATATAAAGCAGGGAAGCTTACCAATAAAAAGAAGACAATCGATAAGGGTAAGGGTGTATTTGGTGTGGCTATTGGTTCGGCAGAACTGTATGAATGGTTAGATGATAATCATGGTGTAGCAGCATATCCATTGGAATATGTGAACAGACCGGATGTAATTGCCCAGATTGACAATATGGTGTCCATCAATAGCTGTGTTTCTGTAGATCTGTATGGACAGGTATCATCCGAGAGCTTTGGTGCAAGGCAGATCAGTGGTACCGGAGGACAGCTTGACTTTTTAATCGGAGCATCTTCAGCCAGAGGGGGTAAGGCATTTATCTGTATGGGCTCTACGTATAAAGATAAAAGCGGACAGCTTTTTTCAAGAGTATTGCCGCAGTTTAATGGAGATATTATTACATCTCCGCGGAGTCAGGTATATTTTCTTGCAACGGAATATGGAGTGATCAACATGGAAGGGCGTTCAACATGGGAGAGAGCAGAGGGGCTTATTTCCATTGCCCATCCGGATTTCAGAGATGAACTGATTAAGGAAGCCGAAAAAAGAAAGATATGGCGGCGTTCCAATAAGAGATAGCCGCATATAAAGACAGGGGGACTTTATAATGAAGGTGAAACAGGTAACAGACACTTCTTTTAGAAAGTATGGAAAGATTTTAACAGGTATTGATTTCTCAGAGATTTATAATGTATTGGAAGAAATGGATTATCCAGAAGATATAGAATATGCAGCATCTTTCGGACCGTTAGAAGAACCAGAATTCCGCCAGAAATTATCTAACACACTTTACGGTGAACTTTCCGTAGAAATCGGATATTGCAGTGGACATAATAAGATGCTGAATGCATTAGAATATCATCGTTCTTCTGAGGCGAATGTTGCAGTAACAGATATTATTTTATTACTAGGCCAGCAGTCAGATATTACAGAAGACTTTACATATGATACAGCACAGTTAGAAGCATTTTTTATTCCGGCAGGAACCGCAGTAGAACTGTATGCAACAACACTCCATTATGTACCGATCGGAACAAAAGAGAACGACTACGCATTTAAGATGGGAGTTGTTTTACCATTTGGAACCAATTTTCCACTAGGTATAACACTTGGAGCAGAAGCAGAGAAAGAAAAATTGCCAGAAGAAAAGTTACTTTTTGCCAAGAATAAATGGCTTATCGCTCATGAAGAAAGTGGGGAAGAAGGAGCCTTTATCGGACTTACCGGAAAGAATATTTCTGTGGATGATCTGGTAATTTAATTACACTAGAGCGTGTTTGAAAAAGCCTTTTTCAAACACGCTCTAGACAATTCTTAAAAAAGAAGATACCCTATATCTGTGATTCTATCACTGCGAGGTGAATGTTTTCTTAAAAGCTTTACATTCAATCCTCATTCTAAAGCCACAGATATAGGGTATCTTCTTGCTTCGGGAGCTTGCTTTAGCGGGGTTAAAATTATAAATCATATTTGTAAACGAGTCAGATTTTATTCATTTAAAACCAGAGCTTGTCGGCATGCCCATTCACCTAGTCAACTACCCACGACCTAAAGGTCATGGGCTTGTAACTGCCCAGTCGTACTAA
>OFMX01002473.1_pt1 | contig 10729 bp, 7 predicted proteins | sample 1541901 | NCBI WGS metagenome assembly OFMX01 (sample SAMN04209222, study PRJEB22552) | human gut metagenome | biome: gut; material: feces | host: Homo sapiens | place: USA: Oklahoma | reverse complement strand
CCAACCGCTCCAAGCATAAGACGACCTGGTTCTATATCGACGAATTCCACCTCCTTTTGAAAGGCCAGACCGGGAGTTTCAGCGTGGAAATCTGGAAAAGATTCCGTAAATGGGGCGGCATACCATCGGGCCTGACGCAGAATGTGAAAGACCTGCTGGCCTCCCGTGAGATTGAGAATATCTTTGAGAACTCGGATTTTATCTACATGCTGAATCAGGCCCAGGGGGACCGGCAGATTTTGGCGAAGCAGTTGGGGATTTCCCCGCACCAGCTTTCCTATGTGACCCATTCCGGCCCCGGCGAGGGGCTTCTGTTTTTCGGGAATGTGATTATCCCCTTTGTCGATCATTTTCCGAAGGACACCCTGTTATACAGCGTACTTACAACACGGCCTGATGAAGTGGCAGGTGCATAAATTCCCGAAAATAAAAATGACTGGAGGTGATAACAGTGCCGCGGGACAAAGCATTTCAGAGGAAAAAGAAAGATGCCCGGATGCCGGCCCGTGATTCCCATGCGGAGGAACGGATGGACACCCGGCAGAGCGAACAGGATTTTAACCTGCTGCGGGCCAGGGACGCTCCTTCTTCCCCGGGAATGGCCCGGAGCCGGAGGTATGACACCGTAGCGCAACAGACGGCGGAAGGTACGCAGGATTTCACAGCGGATATGCCGCACCAGGTGGACACTTCCACGCCGGAACATTTGGCTGGCAGGGATTTGGACCATGAGCCGGTACAGGAACCTGAAACGCAAAGCCATTTGGAGCCGGAGCCTTCTGCACAGGAACCGCGCCGGAGGGATTTCAGATATAGGGATTCCCGGCGCGAGGATTCTGACAGCGGCAATTCTAATACAGGGCACTTTACGCAAGAAGAATCCGGCCAGACGGAACGCCGCCACCGGATGCATCAGCACGGCAACAAATACCAGCAGCGTTTCCAGGAGGCGGCAAAAGCCGAGGAACCAAAGGAGAAACCACCGGAGGCAGCCGAAGGGGAACCGAAACGGCCTTCCAAGCTGGAATTTACCGCTGACGAGCTCCCACCGGAAACAGCGGATAAGAAACTCACACAGGCCAGGCGGAAAGCGGAACGGACAGCGGAAAAACTGGAACAGGCGGAAAACCGCCTGCCAGACGGAAAGCCGAGCGGACCGCCCAAAAGCTGGAGCAGGCGGAGGGACGTCTGCCCGCCCGCCGTAAGCTGCGGATGGAAACATCTTCTGATTCTGATACGGGTAAGGCCGCAAAGCGCCTGAAATTTGAAAAGGAGGTAAAATCCCAAAGAACCCATGTCAAGGGTTCTGTTCCGATGCGCCCGGTAAAGGCCGGCACAAATATGGCGGTTGGTTACGCCCACAAGAAAATATATCAGGCGGAGGAAGAAAATGTAGGCACGAAGGCGGCCCACCGCACCGAGCTTGTGGGAGAGTCCGGGGTGCGTACCCTGTACCACCGCCATAAGACCGCGCCATACCGCAGGGTGACAAAGTTACAGCAGCAGTCAGCCAAGGCCAATGCCCGGCTTGCCTACCGGCAGACCTTACAGGACAACCCGGAGCTTAAGAAAAATCTTCTTGCCCGGATGTGGCAAAAACAGAAGATAAAACGCCAGTATGCCAAAGCAGCCAGAGAAGCGAAAAAAGCCGGAAAGCGGGCAAAGGACACCGCCGTTACCACAGAAAAAATCGCTGCCGGCGTGGTTCACGCTGTCAAGCGCCACCCGGTTATATGCGGAATCGTGCTCCTGCTCCTTTTGGTATTTTTCCTGATTACCTCCCTCTTTTCTTCCTTTTCTAATATTGGAACCGGAGGGCTGGGGAGCCTTGCCGCCTCTACTTATCTGGCGGACGATGCGGACATCAACAATGCGGAACTTATATATACCGAGTGGGAAACGGACCTGCAGATGCAGATCAACCGTGTGGAATCGGACCGGCCCGGTTATGACGAATACCGCTATAATATCGGCCCCATTGAGCATGATCCTTATGTTTTGATGGGGTATCTCACCTCTGCGTATCAGGATTTTACCTATGCACAGATCGAGAGCGTCCTCCGGGAGCTTTTTAACGGGCAGTATTCCTTATCCTTTTCAGAAGAAACGGAAATCCGCTACCGGACAGAAACAAGCATTGACCCGGAGACCGGCGAAGAAACCGAAGAAGAAGTGCCTTATGAGTGGCACATCTTAAATGTAACGCTTGCTTCCATGCCGCTTGAAAACCTGGTGGTTTCACGCATGGACGCAGACCAGAAAGAAATCTGCGAGATTCTATTGCAGACCAAGGGCAACCGGCAGTATGTGAAAAATGTGTTTGGCACCAACTGGCTGCCCTATGTCACCAGCTACTACGGCTACCGGGTGCACCCGATCAGCGGGGAAAAGAACTACCATACCGGCGTTGACATCGGGATGCCCCAGGGCACGGAGATTTTGGCCGGGCATGACGGCACGGTTACGCTGGCAGGAAACGCGGGCGGCTATGGCCTGTGCGTCGCCATTGAGGGCGAGGCTTACGAGGGGCACTCCCTTACCACCAAATACGGCCACTGTTCGCAAATCTTAGTATCTGCCGGACAGGAGGTAAAAGCCGGGGATGTGATTGCGAAGGTCGGCAGTACCGGAAATTCCACCGGACCGCACCTGCACCTGGAGGTATTGGTTGACGGCCAGTATATGAATCCGTTGTATTTTGCCGATACTGGCGATACAAGTGAGCGGCATTTGCCGGAGGTTTCAGCAGGCGGCGGAGGGAATTATTTCAATTATGATGTTCCACCGGAGGCCCTTGCGGATGAAAAATTTGCCGCTATGCTTGCGGAGGCTGAAAAGTATTTAGGCTATCCGTATGTATGGGGCGGCGCAAGCCCTTCCACTTCCTTTGACTGTTCCGGCTATGTTTCCTGGGTCGTCAATCACTGTGGTGTAGGCTGGAACTTCGGACGCCTGACCGCGGACGGGCTTTTAGGCGTGTGTACGCCTGTATCAAGTGCGGACGCAAGACCCGGCGACCTGATCTTCTTCCAGGGCACCTATAACACCAGCGGCGCAAGCCATGTGGGAATCTATGTCGGTAATGGAATGATGATCCACTGTGGGGACCCGATCTCCTACGCGAACATCAACACAAGCTACTGGCAGCAGCACTTTTATACATTTGGGCGTCTGCCCTGACAGATTGGAGGTAATAAATTGAACCCTAAGATTGAAAAACTGGAGAAAGAGATTGACAAGACGAAAAACAAGATTGCGGAGATGCAGGCCAGGCTCCGCGACCTGGAAAAACAGAAAACGGAGCTGGAGAATACCGATTATGTGGCGATTGCCCGCAGCTTCCATCTGACGCCCCAGCAGTTGGCCGAATTTCTGAAATCGCAGCAAGCCATCCCGTCAGGGGATGGCCCGCTTAAGAAACAGGAGGACATGAATGAGGACTAAAAAAATCTCTCTGCTACTGGCGCTTGTGCTTGTCATAAGCGCCATCGCTTTGCCCCTGACGGCTTATGCCGCTGGGGACAAAGATACCACGCCGCCGGAGCTTACGGTTTCCCTGGACGGCGGTACGCTGAAAATAGAAAGCAGCGACGACAATTCCGGCGTGGAGGCGGTCTTTGTGGACGGGAACCGTATCAATTCCCTGACCAATGGGGCGGCTACCGTCACCTTAAAGGATTATGCCGGCACAGGAAAACAGGTAAGCGTGTATGCCCAGGATTATGCTGGGAACCGCTCAAAGACCGTGAAGTTTGAAAATCCCTATTATGAGGAACCGACGCCCACGGAAAAACCTGCGGAAACGGTGCAGCAGAACCAGAGCAGCAAGCCGGTAAAACCGGCACAGGTCCAGGCTGCTTCTTCCGGCAGTACCAATCATAACGCCCAAAGCAGCAATTCAGGCAGTAATGCTTCCGGGAATGGTTCTAATGCGGGTACGAATACAGGCACCAATGGCGGCAGCAATACAGCCTCCGGCACAAATGGCGGCAGCTCCAATTCCCAGGAAGAAACGGAAACCACTTCCTCTATCCCGGATGGCGCGTTTACCCCGGAGGGAACCGGCACAGTGCTGGATGAAGCTACTGGCGAGGGTGACGATAAGCAGTTTTACACGATCACCACCGAGGCCGGAAATGTATTCTATCTTATCATTGACGGAAAGCGGAACGATAACAACGTCTACTTCCTGAATGGTGTTACCGAAACTGACCTGATGGCTCTGGCGGAAAAGAACGAGGGCACCATGAGCGTGATCCCGGCAGAGGACGTCTGCTCCTGTACAGATAAATGCGAGGCCGGCGAAGTCAATACCGCCTGCCCGGTCTGCAAGAACGACCTCAAAGGCTGCGCCGGAAAGGAAAAACCTGCGGAAACAGAGGAACCCGCACAGACCGAACAGCCGAAAAAGGACAACGGCAGCGCTGGCACGATTATCTTTATTATCGTTGCCCTGCTTGCGGTAGGCGGCGTCGGCTATTATGTGAAGATCGTCCGTCCGAAGCAGCAGGCAGAGGATGACGAAGATTTCGAGGATGACGGTTATGGCGAAGGCTTTGACCCGGATGAAGCCTATGGAGAGCCGGAATATCTCTCCGAAGATGATTTTGACGACAGGATCAATAAGGAACAGGAGGACAGCGAGTAAAGCTGTCCTTTACTATTTTAAGAAAGCGAGGATTTTTCATGGAGAAAACAAATACCCATTACCGCAGCGGCGTAAAGCGGCTGCTGGCATTTCTGCTTTGCGCAGTATGCGTCTTTGGGATGATCCCTACTCAGGCGTTCGCGTTTTCGCCCGGACAGAAAGCAAGCTCCTGGCTGGGTGATCAGTATGTGGGGTCTGACGGACAGCATTATTACAGCCCGGCGCCCTACACCTATCTGGTCTACAATTCTGACGGAACGATGGATGTGCGTACCAGCTCCGGGGGCAACGCCTACCGGCATTATATGCTGACAGCTTCGGATGGGAGCAGCCAGCAGGTCTATTGTGTGGAAAGCGGCATTGCCTATAACGCTTCTGACAATACCTATACATCGGAAAGCGGAACAAACAGCAATTACTTAAACCTGCTCCCTTCCGAGGCAAGACGGGGGATCACCCTCACGGCGATCTACGGCTGGAAACCCGGCGCTTCCCTCCCTGTGTCCGGCATTAACGAGGACGATTATAAAATGGCGACACAGATCATTCTCTGGGAGTACCAGCAGCAGCTTCGGAGCGACCCTTACAGCAGGCACGGGAACGGCCATGCAAACGCCAACCAGTATTTCAGCGTGATTGCCGGACGTCCTGCGGAAAAAGCCTATAACTGGATTCTTTCCCAGGTTGCTTCCCATTCCACGGTTCCCTCTTTTACTTCCACGAAGAAAAGCGAGGCACCGGAGCTGGAACTGAAATGGGACACGGAGAAAAAGGTCTATACCCTGACTGTCACGGACACCAATAACCTGAAAATCAATCTGGAGACTTTGAAAGGCAGCGGCGTTTCCATCACAAGAAACGGGAACAAGTACACGTTCACCAGTAAGAACATGATTATGAACCCTATCATTTTTGAATTCCGAAAGGACATCCCGGTTGCCAATGACATGCTGATCTGGGGCAGACCCGGCTACCAGACTATGATGACCGGTGCCAGCGACCCGGTTTCCTTCTTTGTAAAGATCAAGACCGAAACCTACGGTATCGCAAAGATCGTCAAGACCAGCGAGGACGGCATTGTGTCTGGTATTCCTTTCAACATTTCCGGCATGGACATTCTGGGAAATAAAGTAGATGAAACTGTCACTACCGGAGAAAACGGGCAGATTAAGGAAAAGCTGCTGCCCGGCACCTATCTGGTGAAAGAGCTGCCGGTGGACCGTTATGTGACCCCTTCCGCGCAGTATGTCACCATTGAAAGCGGCCAGACCTCCACGGTGCATTTCAGCAATATCCTGAAAAAGTTCCGCGTCCATGTGGTAAAGAGCGACGCTGATACCGGCACCGCCCAGGGCGACGCCACCCTTGCCGGTGCAACTTATGGCATTTATAACAATGGCGAACTGGTAGACACCTACACTACCGGGCCAGACGGCAGCTTTATGACCCGGTACTATGTGTGCGGCGATAACTGGACTATCCGGGAAATTGAACCGAGCACCGGCTACCTCTTAAACGATACAGTCTATGAGGTGGGCGCTTCCCCGACACTATATGAGGTGGAACTGAATACCACGGAGAACCAGGTCAAGGAAACGGTCATTTACGGCAATATCCAGCTTGTGAAGCATACGGACGATCTGGACCCGGATGTGTCCGGGGATGAAAATACGGACGAACCCAATGAGGGCGTCATTGAACGCCCAGAGGCCGGCGCGGTCTTTGAGGTTTACCTGAAGGCGGCAGGCAGCTATGACGCAGCAAAGGGAAGTGAACGCGACCTGCTGACAACGGATAATGATGGTTTTGTAGCTTCCAAAATGCTGCCTTATGGCCGTTATACGGTCCACCAGGTAGCCGGTGAGGAAGGGAAAGCGTTTATCCCAGACTTTACGGTCTTTATTTCCTCCAATGGACAGACTTACAGCTATATCCTGAATAACCGTACCATTACCGCAAGGCTGCGTGTAGAGAAATGCGACGCGGAGACCGGCAATATTATTCCGATAACGGGCACTGGTTTCCAGATCAAGGATTTGTCTACCGGGGAATTTGTCACCCAGGAAATCTATTATCCGAACCCGGAAACCCTTGATACTTTCTATGTATCGGATGAAGGCTGGCTGATGCTGCCGGAGCCTTTGCACACTGGCGATTATGAGCTTTACGAGGTGGCGGCGCCTTATGGATATGTATTATCCAGTGAACCGGTGCCGTTTACCATTGACGGCAGCGAGGCCGTTGTCACGGTTACGCAGTATAATATGCCGCAGAAGGGGCAGCTTACCATCACCAAGACCGGCGAGGTATTCGCTTCCGTCCAGGAGAACGATGGCCTGTACCAGCCGGTGTATGAAGTGGCCGGGCTTCCGGGTGCGGTCTATGACGTGATCGCGGATGAAGACATTTATACCGGAGACGGGACGCTCAGGGCGGCAAAAGATACCGTTGTGGAAACCCTTACCACAGGGGAGGATGGAACGGCACAGAGCGGACTTTTGTACCTGGGCCGCTACCGTCTGGAAGAACGCCAGGCGCCGGAGGGGATGGTCTTAAATACCCAGCCGGAATATGCCGAGCTTACTTATGCGGGTGAAACTGTGGAAGTGACGCAGACCGCCATCGGACTTTATGACGAGCGCCAGAAGGTGGCTGTGAGCCTGCTTAAAGCACTGGAAACAGACGAGCTGTTCGGGCTTGGCATGAATGAGGAATACAAAGATATTTCTTTCGGCCTTTATGCTTCCGCAGACCTGACGGCCCTTGACGGCAGCGTGATCCCGGCAGGCGGGCTTTTAGAAGTGGTTTCCATTGACCCGAATGAGGCGGGTGGCTATGACGCTTCCTTTGTCTCCGACCTGCCTTTTGGCAGCTACTATGTGAAAGAACGCACCACAAACAGCGCCTATATCCTCTCTGATACGGAATATCCGGTCATTTTTGAATACGCAGGCCAGGAGGCGGCGCTGGTCCAGATTCTTGTCAATGAGGGCGAAGCGGTTTCCAACGACCTGCTGCGCGGGCGTGTGGACGGCGTGAAAGTCGGTGAAAACCCGGAGGGCGGCGAAGATGTGAAGCTGGCCGGTGCGGTCATGGGATTGTTTAAACCTGATACCGAAGAATTTACCGAGGAAAACGCCCTGATCACTGTTGCCACCGGAGAGGACGGCAGCTTTGCCTTTGAGAATATCCCTTACGGCCACTGGATCGTAAAGGAAATTTCCTCTCCGGCGCTTTATACGGTAAGCCCCGAACAGCACCATATCTATATCGGTGTGGACGGCCAGCGCATTGAAATCAAAGTGGAAAATACTCTGATCCGCGGCAGCGTGCAGGTGATGAAAACCGAGGCAGTAGACGAGCCTTCTTCTGTGGAGAAGGAGGACAAAGATAATAACACCTTCCTGCGTTTCCTCTCCGGCGCGGTATTCGATCTGTATGAGGACACCAATGGCAACAAGGAATTTGATTCCGAAGATATGAAGATCGGTACCCTGAAAGAATCGGAGGCTGGCTACCACACCGCGGAGGGCCTTCTGGCAAAGGGCTACTTTGTGAAAGAAAGCAAGGCGCCAGAGGGCTACCAGCTTGACGAGAACGCCTACTACTTTGCCATCACAGAGGACGGCCAGGTGACGGTTGTGGAAAATGGCGAGGCCGGACGTGGCTTTACCAATGAGGCGTACCGCGGAAACTTAAAGATTACAAAGGATTCCAGCGACGGGCGTAAGGATGGGTTTGCTTTTGAAGTCAAGAATGCGGACGGCTCCTACTGTGAGACCTTTACCAGCCCGAAATCCGGCGTGATTGAGGTCAAAGGGCTGCGCGTTGGCATTTATACCGTAACGGAAATCTCCAACCGGGCAAGTAAGGACTATATCATTCCTGACGCTGCCACCGTGGAGATCAAGGCGGACGAAACCGCAACGGTCCAGTTCTTCAATGAAAAGCCGGAGAAACCGGCTACCCCGGATAACCCGGATAATCCGAAAACACCTTCCAATCCGTCCACACCGTCCAATCCGGGCAAAGCGGTACCGCAGACCGGGGATGACAATTTCATTTTCCTGTATGGCGGGCTTCTGGCGCTGGCTGTGATTGGCGGCGGGCTGTTTGCCGCAGCCTATTTCAAAAAGGGCAAGTACAGCAGAAATACCCCAAAGAGAAAAGCTGTTGGTATTGCGGTGGTTTCCCTCTGCGGGTTGTTGGCACTTGGCAGCGGGTTCCTGATGGTCCGCGACCTGAACCAGTATTCAGAGAGCGCCGGAGCCTATGAGGACATTTCGGCTCTTGTAGAGCTGCCGGAGCAGGCCGAAGCGCCGGAGGACGATAACACGGAAACGGAACCTGCCGGGGAGGACCCTTCTGTGGTCCTCCCCACAGTGGATTTTGATGTGCTTCGGGAAACCGGGCCGGACATCATCGGGTGGCTTACCCTTCCTGATACGGCCATTAACTACCCGGTCACGCAGACAGACGACAACGAGTATTACCTGCACCACCTGTATGACGGCACCTATAATAAGACGGGCTGCCTGTTTGCAGACTATGAAAATCAGGAGGATTTTTCGGACCGCAATACCATTATCTACGGACACAACATGCGGGACGGCTCCATGTTCGCTGCGCTGAATGAGTATGACGAACAGAGCTATTATGACGGACACCCCCAGATGTACCTTGTCACCCCTGGCGGCGGCTATGTCGTGGAAATTTTCACGGCGTTTGTGGCAAAACCCAGCGAGTCCGGCAGCGACACTTCTCCCTGGAGGCTTAGCTTCAAGGATGACGGGGCCTACACCACATGGCTTTCTGAAATGGCGGGCCGGTCTGTCATTGAAACCGATGTTACGGTGACTTCCAGTGATAAGGTGCTGACCCTTTCCACCTGTACGCCCGGAGGCGCGAGCCGCTTCATTGTCATGGGAAAGCTGGCGGCTGTAAACAATTAACAAGAATATGGGAAACCGGTGCGGGGGCTGTCTGCTCCCGCACCTGCTATTTAGGAGGATTTTTTTATGGTGAATGCCATTGTTTCGATACCCGGCTACATCCATCTGTACCGCTCCCTTTTGCGGTTCTATGATATGCCGGAAAATGAGGTCCGGGAAATGCTCTATCTTCTGAATACGGCGAACCTGGACTGCTACGAGTATTACCACCCGGAGCGTGATGTGATCCAGAGCGGGCCGGTGGCTTTTAGCGGCTGGCTGGAACATATGGACTGCCGCCCTTACCGGACAGAAGTACAGCTTTATAAATCCCTGCTGTTCTTAAAGCGCAGCATTGACCGGGATTTGATCGTGACCTCACAGCGGGAGGCGCTTCAAACCCTGCGGTGTATCATTTCCAACCTGGAATACCGCTTCTATAAGGCGTATGGCATGGAGATTGAGGACAAACGGACCGTGTACGGGGAATGTACCTACCGCCTGGTTCCCAGGGAGGACGAACCCAGCGTATGCCTGATGCACGACTGGATTTATCTGCCCTCTGCTTAAAAATGTCCCGAATAATACATAAAATTTGGGACAAAAAGTAGTATATGCTCTGCCCTTTCCCGGCAGCGGTTCTCTTCTTTTTTGAGATTGCTGTATAAATCCTGATCTGCATGGGAATACTATAAACAAAACTCTCGGAGCCTATTGAAAATTTGTCCCGAATAATATATAATATTCGAGACAAAAGGAGGTGAGCAAAGTGGCAAACGGATATTCCAGGCAGATTCAGGAGCGGATTGGCGCAGCGGCAGAAGGAACCGTTTTTGTCAATTCTGATTTTGCTGATATTGCTGATACGGAAACCATAAGACGGAACCTGAACCGGCTTACACAGGCAGGTACGCTCCGGCGGATTTTGAAAGGTGTTTATGAAAAACCGGAATACAGCGAAATGCTGAAAGAATATGTAGCGGCGGACCCGGAGGCGGTAGCAAAGGCGCTGGCCCGGAACTACCACTGGACGATTGCCCCCTGTGGGAATACGGCGCTGAACCTGTTAGGACTTTCCACGCAGGTAACAGCGGTATTGGTGCTATACTAAAAAAGTGGACAGCAAAAAGCGAAAGATGGTATAATAATA
>OFMX01002470.1_pt1 | contig 10772 bp, 9 predicted proteins | sample 1541901 | NCBI WGS metagenome assembly OFMX01 (sample SAMN04209222, study PRJEB22552) | human gut metagenome | biome: gut; material: feces | host: Homo sapiens | place: USA: Oklahoma | reverse complement strand
ATTGTAGAACCCATAAAGAATATGATTATGTCAGTAAATATAGAATCCTTGGTCGAGCAGGGCGTGAACGTCAAGATAGAAGTCTCTGCTGCAGACCTTAAGATGTTCGGTGAGGGAATCGCCGAACGGGCAATCATGGCATACAGGCAAGAGATAGAGAGCAAGAAACCCCAGGAGGAGACCTACTGCAATACACGTGAGGTGAGAGAACTCCTGAATGTGTGCGACGGCACGCTCAACCTGTGGGCAAAGCGTGGTTATCTCGTGCCCGTCAAGGTAGGGAACAAGAATATGTATGCTATGAGTGACGTACGCCGCATCAAGACAGGTGGCAGGAACGACACTGTAACCAACTATTGCAAAAGGAAGGAGGCATGAGCATGGGTATCGCACAGGAAATATGCAACAAGGTCATGTCGGAGGTACAAGGTATCAAGGACACAGGCTTTCCTTTAGACGCTTTCCCCGAGAAGGTGCAGACCATCATCCTTGACATGGTAAGGTACGAGAACTTCAAGGTGGAGTATCTCGCACCTGCCATGCTCTCGGCTGTCTCTTCTGCTTTGGGAGGAACCTACTATGTAAGGGTGAAAGGGCAATGGATAACCAATGCCGCACTATACATTATCATGGTGGGCAGACCGGGACTGGGGAAGACACCGCCTCTTGAAGCGGCATTCCAACCCATACGCAGGAACGACAATGCGAATATGGAGAAGTTCAAGACCGACATGGCTGCCTATCAGAATGCTGCGAAGGAGAGTAAAGGCGACTGCGGCATGGAGAAGCCGGTACTGGCACGCACTCTTGTTTCTGACTTCACGCCTGAGGCTCTGCTCCTCGCCCATTACAACTCCCCTCGTGGTATCACAATCCTGGTGGATGAGATCATGGGCATGTTCAATTCCGCCAACCGCTACAATAACGGACAGCTGATAGAGCAGTTGCTGACGGCGTGGAGCGGAGGCGCACTGGATGTGGTACGTGTCAACAACCCCATACCAATCCATATCGAGCATCCCTGCATCAATATGATAGGAACCACACAGACGAAGCGTATGGGAGAGCTGATGAAGAAGGGATATGAGGAGAACGGACTGCTTGACCGCATCCTGTTCGTATTGCCCAAATCCCCCGAAATATCGCAATGGATAGACCGGGATGATGACGGGGAAATAACATCATCGGCTGCGGCGCGCTGGGAGAAAATACTGGACAAGGTGCTTGCCTTGGACTATGACACCGGGACAGAAGAAAGAACCGCCCATGTACTGTCTATGGACAAGGAAGCCAAGGGGTACTTCTTTTCTTGGTGGAACGGGAAAGTGGAGCGTATCAACCGGATAGAGGATGATGCCGAGGTTGACAGCCGCGAGATGAAGCATCCGGCTCATGTCGCACGGCTGGCTCTGATTATCCAAGTCTTGCGTTATGCTGCCGATGAAAGCCATTTGCAGTTTGTGGATATGGTATCGGTGAAATCCGCCATCCGTTTGAACGATTATTTCGAGGATTCATACATCCGCATCCGTTCCTTCGTGGCAAACGATACTTGTGAAGACCCTCCCAAGATATTGATTTCATTGTTGCCTGATACATTCGATACAAAGACGGCCATTGCCATAGGCAAAGAATTACAGGGTGTCAGCGAGCGCACGGTAATGAACTACCTCAAGGAACTGTGTCGCAGCCGGCTTCTGCGGAAAGCCAAGGCTGGGCATTACGAGAAAATCATATATGAATCTGGAAAATCATCCACAACCGAATATGAATCATCAACCAAAGACTGCAATGAATGACACTCTGTTGCAGCTTGCAGTGTCTTCAGTTTTGCAGTTTGGGGTGTTGAAAAGCGGAAAATTCCTGCAAGACTGCAAGGACTGCAGACTGCAAAACGGTGTTCCGCTTTGCAGGAATTAAAAATACAAGGCCATGAGCGAATACAGATTCCATCTCCAGAAATACAGGCCGGGCAGCAAGACAGCCTGTCCCCTGTGTGGCAGAAAATCCTGTTTTACCCGATATGTTGATGAGGAAGCGCAGGTATCGTTTCCTGACAGTGTGGGCAAATGCGACCACATCAACAGTTGCGGCTACCACTATACACCGAAGGAGTATTTCCGGGACAATCCGCTTGTCAAAGAGACTTTAACCGTGCAGCAGAGGATTGGTGATAGTACGGCGACAGGAGTCAGGCCAACAGTAAAACCATCGCCCAATCCAGCACTGCAAATCTCTTATCTGCCCTCCGATTGGGTAGATCAGTCCATGCAGAGGCTTGACATCAACCCTTTATACCGATACCTTGCAACAGTGGCAGGCAAAGAGAAAACGGATCGGCTGTTCAATCTCTATAAGGTCGGTACATCCAGAATGTGGAACGGAGCGACCGTATTCTGGCAAATAGACATCAACAGTAATGTCCGTGCAGGCAAGATTATGGGCTATGATGCTAAGACCGGGCACCGGATCAAGCATCCGTTCAATCAGGTAAACTGGGTACATTCGGTCAAAAAGACACCGGACTTCCATATGAAGCAATGCCTGTTCGGTGAACATCTGCTGGCGGATGCTTCATCTTCGGCAAAGACTGTCGCCATTGTCGAGAGCGAGAAGACGGCATTAGTTGCCGCCCATTTTATTCCGGACTTCATCTGGCTTGCCACAGGTGGTATGCACGGATGCTTCAACAGCGAAGCCATGCAGGTGTTGCAGGGACGTGAGGTGATTCTATTTCCCGACCTGAAGGCTACGGAAGAATGGCGGCGCAAAGTCCCGATGCTGCAATCCGTTTGCAGACGTGCCACTTGTTCCGATCTGCTGGAGAAGATGGCGACCGACGACCAGCGTGAGGCAGGATTGGACATCGCCGACTTCCTCCTGATGGAAGATACTCCGCAGATGATTCTTACAAGGATGATAGAACGTAACCCTGCATTGCAGTTGCTTATTGACGAATTTGATCTGGCATTGGTCGAGTAATCCGAAGCCTTGCTTCGGGAGTTCGTAAGAAAGTCCATAACACAATAAGGACTTTTTGCCTGACAGCAACAAAGTCCCCTCTGCATCCGGCAAAATCCGAATCGGAGTGAGCAAGCTCAAACATCAATCATTTATCAAAAAACATTCATTATGACAACAGATAGGAAACAGGCCATGCACGTTGAAGCCGGCAAATCATTCAGCACAGCAGAAGCCAATGAGAATGAACGTCGTTGGAATGAGGACAAGATTGACAAGAAGAATCAGGATCCGACCAACCACTATGACAAGACCAGAATGAAACTGAATTTCGAGATTGGCCCTGACGGAAAAATCCATCCGTTGGGCTATCAGGAGAAACCGCTTGAAGTTCGTCTGCAGGAACGGCTGGATGCATTGGGGTGGAAACCCTTCAAGCCGGACAGCAAGATCCAACCGAATTGTTGTGCTAAGTTTATCTTCGGTGGCAACCATGACAGGACGCTTGCAATGGCGTTCGGAAATCAGACCGTCAGTCTGGAGAAAGATGCTGACAACAGCCACTTGCACCGATGTGAAGAAGTCGAACATTGGGCAAAGGATGTCTATGACTGGTGTGTCCGCAGATACGGACAGGAAAACATTGTCGGGTTTCAGGTACACCTTGACGAGAGCAGTCCACATATTCATGCTCTGATCGTTCCGGTCGGAGTCCGTCCCAAAAGCGGACGCGAATGTGTGATGTGGTCGGCAAAGTTCGGGAAAGACCGGTTTGAATACGGCCGAATATTGAAAGAGATGCACACTTCTCTATATGAAGACGTAGGCAGCAAATACGGCCTTGAACGTGGCGACAGTATTGACGGACGCAATGTACAGCACCTCCACAAGCGCGAATATATCCGCAAATTGACCAAAGAGGCAAAGCAAACGGAGAAAGCAGTCAAAGGGCTTCAATCCATGATGCGGCATCTGGAATCAAAGATTTTCAGTTACAGCCGCCAGCTTGAAGATGCGGAAAAGGAACTGGCTTCCGGCAGGATAACCCTCGACAGGTATGAGGTGCAGAAAGCGGATATACAGAAACTCATTGCCGAGTATCAGACCAAGCTCGAAGACAAAGCCGACAAACTCAACGAAAAGGAGCAGGAATTGGAACGGCTGACAATGGATGCTACAAAGGCTCGTTCAGTTGTCCAGCCCTTCCGAAACCATAAGGTTGACTTCACACCGCCGCGAATTACAGAGAAAGTTCCTTTGTTCGGTACGGACAAGTGGGTCGAACGGCAGAACCGGCACATCGCCAAGCAGTTTACCGAGATTATCCGCAAGATTGAATCACTGTATAGGAATGATGCAGCACGGCAGGTTGAAGCTGCCCAGCACAATACTTTGGCGGATTACGGCGAGTTCTACCGGCTGAAAAGGGAAAACCAGTCCCTTTCAGAGATCAACCAAGAACTGGAATCAGAACTGAATACATTGCTCGACCAATTGTCTGTACCGTCAATCCGCAATCTGATTTTTACCGTTGCCGATGCACTCGTCGGTGGCCAGCCTGTACCTATATCCTCTGGTGGCGGAGGAAATTCCGATTTGGATCTTCGCTGGGATGGGCGCAGACCGGACGAGGAGGAAGAAGCGTATCGGAGGAGGTGTTTGCTTCATGCTTCACGAGTAGCTAAATCTGTAAAAAGCGGATATAGGAGAAGGTAACCATCCCTTTTAGTGTGCTGTAGTAAGGCTACGGCACACTATATTTTAACTACACATACGCCCCATTATGAGAATGTGCCGTTTGAGGTGCCGAGTTCATGGGTGTGGGCAACTTTAGGGGAAATAAGTAATTATGGCGACAGTAATAATGTTTCTGTCACAGATATTGCTGATGATGAATGGATACTAGAACTTGAAGATTTGGAAAAAGATACAGCTTCCATTATTCAGATATTATCGAAAAAAGAAAGAAGCATCAAAGGTGTACGTCATAAATTCAAAAAAGGCGATGTACTATATTCCAAATTGCGTACATATTTGAATAAGGTATTGGTTGCTCCTCAAGCTGGGTATTGCACAACTGAAATTATTCCGTTCAATTCATATTATGGCATTTCAACACATTACTTGTGCCATGTACTGCGCTCTGCATATTTTCTTGATTATACACAGCAATGTGGTTATGGCGTAAAAATGCCGAGATTAAGTACAAATGATGCATGCAAAGGAATGATACCTTTACCTCCTCTTACCGAGCAACAACGCATCGTGGCTGAAATAGAAAGGTGGTTTGCTCTGATTGACATCATTGAAAATGGTAAAGGCGATTTGCAGGCTACCATCAAACAAACCAAAAGCAAAATCCTTGACCTCGCCATTCACGGCAAACTCGTATCACAAGATCCGAACGATGAACCGGCTATCGAACTACTCAAACGTATCAATCCGAAAGTTGAAATCACTTGTGATAACGGGCATTATCCCAAAGGATGGCAATGCACTATTTTAGGAGATATTTTTAATCACAATACAGGTAAAGCTCTTAATTCCTCAAACAAGGAAGGAATAATGAGAAGCTATCTAACAACATCTAACGTATATTGGAATGAATTTGATTTTACTTTGATTAAACAAATGCCATACAAAGAATCTGAATTGGATAAGTGTACTGTAACAAAAGGGGATTTACTAGTATGTGAAGGTGGTGATATTGGGCGATCGGCTATTTGGAACTATGATTATGACATTTGTATTCAGAACCATATTCATAGACTTCGAGCGAAAGGAGATTTGTGTGTAGCATTTTATTATTACGTTTTAGTGTATTTGAAAGAAAACAATCTTATAGGAGGAAAAGGAATAGGCTTGTTAGGGTTATCTTCCAACGCTTTGCATAAAATAAATGTTCCTTTGCCCCCTCTTGCAGAGCAACAACGTATAGTTCAAAAGGTAGAAGAACTATTCTCATCCCTTGATGATATTCAAACAGCCTTAGAAGTGTAATTGAATACACTCCTAAGGGCTGATGTGGAATTACCAGTTCACCACCTTGTCCACAATTTTTTGTTGTTCACTGGCTGTCCTCCGGAGATAGATACGAGTGGTTTCAATGCTCTCATGTCCCATAAGGTCAGCAAGTAGGGCAAGGTCATTGAATCGGTCAAGGAAATTCTTGGCAAAACGATGACGGAATGAATGAGGGTAAACAACCTCCTTATTCATTCCGTATTTTTCCGCAAAGTGTTTCAGCTGTTGGGCTATGCCGCGTGTTGTAATTCGGTCTCCGAATCTGTTCAGAAATATGTAGCCTGACGCAAGACCTTTTTCTTTGAGCCATTTCGTGGCTTCCATGCGTAAATTTTTCGGAATATACAGACGGCGTATTTTCCCACCTTTGCTGTAAAGATCAAGATGTCCGATTTGTACATGTTCTGCTTTGATGTGGAGCAGTTCACTAACACGCGCACCGGTAGCCGCCATAAACCATACGACAAAATACCACTCATCATAACCGTCCGCTTTCAGGCGCGTTTTGAGAAACTTGTAGTCGGCATCGCTGATTACATTCTCCAAAAAGTTTTTCTGCTGTACCTTGACGAATTTTACCTTAAGTTTCTCTTGTTTCGTAAATTCAAGGTACTTGTTGATACCTTGCAATCGAAGATTTACTGTCTGAGGTTTGAAGTTCTCAACCAAATACCCCTTGTAGGCTAACAGGTTCTTTTTGTTCACTTCCCCATAGTGGTTGAGGAAATACTGCACCGTCCATACATACGATGTTACGGTGTTCTTTGCCAAGTTTGTCTTGGCAAGATAGTTTCTGAATTTCGTTGTCATATTACATTGATTTATAATGAATATGACAACAATATAGTAGAACGTATCGGGCATTATGAGAACTTGCCGGATTCTTGGTGTGTTGTGCCCATGCAAGCACTATGTTCTTTGAACGATGGTGAAAAACAGAATGGTATAGAGAGAATAAATCTTGATGTCAAATATTTGCGTGGAGAACGCGATGCAAAGACGTTGACTGCAGGGAAGTTCATTCCGGCTAATTCTCTTTTAATACTGGTAGATGGCGAAAACTCCGGAGAAGTGTTCCGAACGCCAATTGAAGGCTATCAAGGCAGTACATTCAAACTGTTGACTATAAACAGCCATATGAATACTGATTATATTCTACAAGTCATCAATTTGCACCGAAAGACATTGCGTGAAAATAAGGTGGGTTCCGCTATTCCTCACTTGAACAAAAAATTATTCAGAGCTATAGAAGTACCGATACCATCATATCATGAGCAACTGCGAATTGTCAATGCAATGAATATTGCTTTCAGACATCTTGATATAATAATGGAGAGCTTATAAACTCTCCATTATTGTATCCAACTTGGCAATTGCTGTATGAACAGCATCTACAATTCGCTTTTGTTCGGATAATGGAGGCAAAGGAAATTTGATGCACTCTATAATGGATTTTGATACTCGTTGCTGACCGACTACGCCATTAAAGGTACCAACACAATGGCTTATAAATAAATCTGACTTGAAGAAGTATAAACCGTATTCTGGTAAAACACATTGTGAACGGAATACAAAAAGTTCCGTAGTACCTGCTCCTATACCATTAGGAAGTGAAGTAACAATCGCAGATTTTCGATTTTCTAAGCATGGTGAAATCTTGGCCACAACTATATCTCCTTCCGCAAAATGAGTAAATCCTTTCTTTATATCACCCCATAATCTTGGTTCAAATCTGAACTCATTAGAATAACCATCTGCAATGTTAGTCATAGGCACAAACCCTGCAATGACATCATCTAGAACTTTATTTTTAGGATTGATTGTAAATATACTTTTAATATCTGTAAGACACCAAGAATCCGGCAAGTTCTCATAATGCCCGTTATCACAAGGTGTGAAGTCGGGATTTATGCGTTTCAATAGTTCGCTGGCCGGTTCATCATTCGGGTCTTGCGGTACAAGTTTACCATGAATGGCGAGGTCAAGAATATTGCTTTTTGCTTGCTTTATGATGCTTTGCAAATCATCTTTGCCATGCTCTATTTGGTCTATTAAAGCAAACCACTTTTTTATTTCTGCCACGATACGTTGTTGTTCGACAGGAGGAGGTAATGGAATGTTTAAATTTCCAAGAATCGTTCCGTTTACATTTGGTTGTCCTATGCCTACAGAGCCTAATTCAATTTGCTCCCAATAATAACCAGACTCAAAAAATCGTTTTACATATTCCGGTAAAATCAAGTCAAATGTTTGTACTCGTATCAAATATGACGCATAAATAGCCTTTTGTCTAAGCCCATCAATTAAATATGATTTTCCAACTGTTGCTCCTGTTCGTGCAAATACAATATCTCCATCATGCAAAATGTATGAAGATACCTTATCCTCATCAAAATCTGTAAACGGAACAGTTCCCCAATCTACTTGATTATTTTGAATATCAGTTATGCGCAATAATTTGTATTTACCTTCTGATTTCGCAGATTTACTTACACCATATAAAATTGATTTTGATATGTCATTCACAGTTGTCCACACCCATGAACTCGGCACCTCAAACGGCACATTCTCATAATGGGGCGTATCGGAAGTCTTTGCAGCCTTTTTGCTTCGCTTGATTTTTCCTTCTTTAATCAACTGCTCTTTCTCCGCCTTGATGCGTTCGAGCAATACGGATGCAGGTTCATCCGTAGGGTCTTGTGGAACGAGTTTGCCACGAATGGCAAGATCGAGTATCTTTTGACGTAATTTCTTTGTATCCATATAGGCTATTCTTTGTTTAAGAACAAGTTGCAAAACTCATTCAGTTGCTGCTGCATACGTTCCTGCGGAATAAGAATGCGTTTATATTCGGCTATCATTGTCGGGCTCATACTTCGGCTCATAGCATATTCCACCACAACCCGGTCTACTTCCGGGCAGAGAATAATGCCGATAGAAGGGTTCTCGTTGGAGCGTTTCACATCTCTATCGAGTGCTTCCAGATAAAACTCCAACTGACCGAGGTCTCGCGGATGGAATTTTGTCTTTTTCAATTCCACTGCCACCAATGCCTGTAATCCGCGATGGAAGAACAACAAGTCGGCCTTGAAGGTAGACGAACCAATATTGAGGCGGTACTCTTGATCCATGAAGATGAAATCCTTGCCAAGTTCGAGAATAAACTGCTTCATGTGTTCTATCAAACCGTTTTTCAATTTTGACTCGCTATGCTTTTTCGGAAGATTCAGAAAATCGACAAACAGCGTATCCTTGAACATTATCGGGGCATTCGGATAAGCATTGAGTAATCCTTTCGACATATTGTTCTTGTTGCCCAATAAAGCCGTATATGTCTGATTGGAGATGCAACGTTGAAGTTCCCGTTTCACTAAATGTTCTTTATTGGCATAGAGTATATAAAACATCCGCTCTTCATTGCTTTTGCATCGGCATAATATCTCAATATGATTGGTTAAGGTAGTCAGTTCTAAAATCTTAGGCATTTGTCCGGTTTTTGGCTGGATGAATTGTGCAACCGGAAACTGCACAATTACAGCTACCTCCTGTGTAGGTTGGGCAGATTCAATTTGTGCAGTTCTTGGCTGCACAAATTCAGAGTTCAAATACTTTTCTACAATCGTACAGAATGTTTCCGATGAATATTCATCATAGAACATCACCATATTATAGATACTTCTTCGGCTATAGCCTTTAATGTCAGGTCTTCGAGAACGGATATATTCGGACAACTGCGTTACAACCTTGCTTCCCCATTCCTCGCTTTTCAGTTTGGCTGATACATATCTTCCGACATGCCACGCTGTGAACAACAGTTCGTTATTTACGGCTCTTGAAGCACGGCTTTTATGTTGGAGAATAATATCTATGACCTCTCCAAACTGCTGCTCCATTGATATGGCTATATTATCGTTTTCCATACACTCAATCTTCATTTATATTTGCGAGCAATTTTTCAAGTTCAGCCACAGCAGAACTTATCGTCCGGCTTTTATCTTTTATATCAGCCATCAGTTCAGCCAATGAGCGATCATCGGCTTCGCCGCCTTGCTTTATCCAAGTGATGTCAAGGCTCGTCTTGTCACGAGTAAGGAGGTCTTCTACCGGATATTTACGCCACCGCCCCTGTGGATTGTTCGCTGCATCGAAAGTTTCTACACGGTTGTTATAGCAGGAAACGAAATCATCCAAATGATGACGTTCAAGTTTGTTGGTAGCAAGCGTATGCTTTACATCTGTACGATAGTCGTAGAACCATACCTCTTTTGTGGACTGACCTTTTGTAAAAAACAATACATTGGCCTTTACGCCTTGGGCGTAGAATATACCGGTAGGCAAACGTAGAATTGTGTGTAGATTGAAATCTGTGAGTAACTTCTTTCGTATCGTTTCACCGGCACCGCCTTCAAAAAGTACATTGTCCGGCAATACCACAGCAGCACGACCTCCGGTTTTAAGCATCAACATCATGTGCTGGAGGAAGTTCAACTGGTTATTCTTTGTCTCTACATAGAAATCCTGACGGTTAATATCTACAGAGCCTGCCGGACGTGTTCCGAAAGGAGGATTTGCAAGTATTACATCCACGAGCGTAGATGGCTCTTTCTCCAATGAATCCTCGCAAACAATCGGGCTGCGGTCTGTTCCTACACCATGCAAATAGAGATTCATGGAGGCAAGTGTTACCACCAACGGCGTATTATCTACTCCGTGCAAGGCATTGTTACGCAAGAAATCACGTTTCTCCTTGCTTGCAGACTGAACTTTCATATAATCGTATGCCGTTA
>OFMX01002469.1_pt1 | contig 10773 bp, 8 predicted proteins | sample 1541901 | NCBI WGS metagenome assembly OFMX01 (sample SAMN04209222, study PRJEB22552) | human gut metagenome | biome: gut; material: feces | host: Homo sapiens | place: USA: Oklahoma | reverse complement strand
ATACAGTATAGCATTTCTGGTAAGACGGTTAAAGTGTTTTACTAGATTTTAGTATGATACACTGTTTCGCCAATTTTGGCCCCTCCCGCAGGGATCAGTTTTCCCGTAGCATCTTCAGCAAACACTGCCGTGGGCAAAAGCGTCACAGCCATGCAGAGAATCAGCAACAGGGATAATATGCGTTTTTTCATTGACTTTCCTCCATATGTTTGAAGTATCTATATAAAGCCCGCCTTGCGGCAGGACAGATTTTATCTGCCGTACAGCTTTTGCCGGCAGTCCCGGCACAGCCGCACCTCTGCGCCCCCGTGCGGGAATAGACAAACGCTTTCCACGTATGCCCCAGGGGGCACTGCCACCAGACGCGGCGGTGGCTTCCGGGCGTTACCATCTCCGGCGTCAGGTTTCCGTTGAGGGTCGAGTGCCACTGCGCCGCCACATCCGGCGCTTTTGCGGCAAGATCGTTGAACCCTTTCTGCACCATTTTCCCGCTACAGATGGGACAGCCTGTTCGTAATTTTTAGGGGCTGCCTCTTAGTGAGATAGCCCCTTCATTATATCACGGGTCGATTCTATCCGCAATAGCTATGCTGGCAAAACCTGTACTTTCCTTATTATTTTTTACAGTTTCTGCGCCCGTCTGAGAAATGTTTTGTGGGTAACGCTTATCATATTGAAACACTCCTTTCTAGGGTGTATCTGAAAACTCCCAACGCACCCGGACAGCGGATCTTTTCACGCTGCGCTGCACCATTTTTCCTTGAAATACGTCAGTATTCCTGCGAAAAAATGTCTTGCGCAACGCAAAAATCCCTCGCTGCCGGTCACATCATGAGTTTTCAGATACACCCTAAAAACGAAATGAAAGACTGTCCTGATACTCCGAGGGTGTTTTCCCGGTGATTTTTTTGAAGGTGCCGGAAAAATATGCAATATCGCGGTAGCCGCAGGCCTCCGCAATCTCGTAGACTTTCAGCTTTCCCTCGCGCAGCAGCGCCATAGCCTTCTGGATGCGGCAGCGCGTAAGATACGCGCCGAGCGTCATATCCGTTTCCTTTTTGAACAGGTGGCTCAGATGTCCGTCGCTCAGTCCCAGCTGCGCTGCCGCCTGCCCGACGGACAGATCGCCGCTGCCGCAGTTTTGCTCAAGGTACACCATTGCCTCGCGCACATAGCGGCTCTTGGGGCCGGGCTTCACGCCGGGAAGCGGCTCTGGCTGCGGTGCGGTTTGTGCGGCGATGCGCTTTTGCAGCGCCAGAACGGCGTTTTCCAGATCGCCGTCATGAAAAGGCTTCAGCAGAAAGTCCACCGCGCCCAGACGGATGGCCGTCTGCGCGTAGGCGAACGAATCGTAGGCGGTCAGAATGATGACATACGCGCGGCTGCCTGCTTCGCGCAGCCGCCGCACCATCTCCAGCCCGTCCATCTTCGGCATTTTGAGATCCGTGATGATAAGCGTCGGCTGGCAGTCCTCCGCGACGGCAAGGGCCTGTTCGCCGTTGGCGGCTTCGCCGACCACGATGCAGTCCAGCGCCGCCCAGTCTACTGCCATGACGATACCCTTGCGGATCATTTCCTCATCCTCTACAACCATTACCCGCATCATACGCCGGGCCCTCCCTTCGCGGGCAGGCGCGCAAGAATACAGGCGCCGCCGCCCTCCGGATTTTCAAGACGCAGACCGAACGCGTCGCCGTAATGCTTGCGCAGGATCGTGTCTACATTTAATAGTCCCAGATGTCCCGTCTGCGTTTCCGGCGGTTTGTAAGGCCCCAGAAGGTCCGGCGGGAAGCCGCAGCCGTTGTCCCGGACGCGGATCTCGAGCACGTCCTGCTCCGCAAGCACGGCCGTGACGGAGAGTTCACCGTGTTCTACACCGGAAAGGCCGTGCAGAATGGCATTCTCTGCCAGCGGCTGCAGGAGCATTTTCGGAACCATGCACGAAAGAAGCGCCTCCGGCACGGCTTCCGTGTATGAGAAGCTTTCCGACAGGCGGATGCGCTGAATCTCGACGTACCGGCTCAAAATCTCCAACTCCCGCCGCAGGGGGACAAATTCGTCCGGCGTGATGCAGAAGCGAAGGATATCGGCAAGATTCGTTGACATCAGCGCCACCTGCGGCACTTGATTGATTTTGCTGATCCACTTCATGGTGTCGAGCGTGTTGCACAGAAAATGCGGGTTTAGCTGCGCCTGCAGCATGCGGATCTGCGCGCGGTTAAGTGCGCGCTGGTTTTCCAACAGTGCCTGCTGGTTGTGCCGGAGGGCGACGACCATGGTGTTGAACTGCTGTGCCAATTCGCCCAATTCGTCATGCCGGCCGGCGGGAACGGGAACCTGCACGTCCAGATTATTTTTCCCGACCTGCCGGATGGCGTGATGCAGTCTGCCGATCGGTTGGAAGACCTGCCGGCTTAGCTGCAGGCTGAGTACGACGCTTAAAATGATGCAGGCCAGCGCGCACAGCACGCTCACCGAGTACAAAAGCCGGAGTGTTCCGGCGCTGAGCGGCTGCGGCTGCTGCAGGACGAGATACAGACCGGTTTCGGTATGCTGCCGCACGGTATAGGAAACGGCGTCAGACAAGCCCGTGAGCGCTTTTCCGGACAAAAGCTGCCCGCGCAGCGCGTCGGCAAGGCTCTGCGTCTGCGCCGGCTGCGTGCAGTAGACCGGACGCCAGCGCGCGTCGAGCAGCAGAAGCTCGTTCTGCGCACCAGCTGTGCCGCCGAGCAGCGTCCGCAGCTGCGTTTCCAGCATGCCGATGGTGAGATACCCGACCGGCGCGCCGTAGCGGTCGGTCAGGAGCATCGCAGCGTGCAGAAGCGGCTCGTCTGTGTCAGCCGGATCTTCTGCCGCGCTGCACACCAGAACACCGGTTCCGGCGCAGGCCGCCTCGTATAAAAGGCCCCAATTGGTCGGCAGCGACCGGATTTCGGGCGCTGTCTGTGTCGAATAGCGCCAGCGGCCGCTGATATCGTAAAGGTCAAAGCGTGCAAAGCTGCGCACGGACTCTGTAGCGTCGAACAGCTGGCTGTAGACCGCCGTGTCCTCCGCTTCTGCGTCAAACAGCGCCTGTGCAACGAGTGGATTGTGCTGCAGAGATGCGGCTGTCTGCAAAAAGCCGCTGTGCAGCGTATCAAGCGCCTCGCAGGAGGCGGACAGCTGCTGTTGGGCCGTCTGCTGGGCGTTCGACGTCATGCGCAGGCGGAAAATCTGCAGCAGCAGACCGGAGCACAACAGCATCGGCACCAGAGACACGGCCAGAAACGCCGCGTTCAGCCGCTGACGGAAGGAGGAAAAGTGAAGCCGCTTCATTGTTCCGCCTCCGTCCCGAGATAAAAGGCCCAACTCATCAGAATTGCTTCGCGGTGCTCGCTTGCCCAGCTTACGTCATACGCGACCTGACGAATGGCGGATAGTTCCGGCAGCTGGCTCGCGGGGCGCACGTCGCTGCGCACCGAGCGGCGGTAAAAATCAGACTGCAGCAGCTGCTGCACGTCGTAGCTGACGGCAAAATCGAGAAACAGCTTTGCGTTGTCGGGGTGCGGCGCGCCCTTCAGCGCGGCGCAGCCGTCCGGTACGCAGCTTGTGCCGTCTGCGGGGTAGACCATGGCGATCCCGTCCCCAGCAGCAATGCGCTTGCGCGCGGTCTCCTCCAACGTGATGCCGACGAGCGCTTCGCCGTTTGCAACGGCGGAAATGATCGCACCTGAACCGGACAGGAGCTTTCCGTCCAGGTTTTCCGCAAATGTTTGCAGCACCTCATCCGCGTCGCCGCCCAGCGCGCAGAGCATCGTCACGAGCGCGGTATAGCTCGAGCCGGAGACGGATGGATCGGCAAAGGCGATCTGCCCGCGCAGCGCAGGGTCGAGAAGATCGGCCCAGCAGCTGAGCTGTCCGGAGGACAGCAGCTTCGGATTGTAGACCAGCACGACCGGAAGCGAGGAAAACGGCGTCCAGCTGCTGTCCTGCGCACGGTACTGCGGCAAAATCTGCTCCGCGCCGCGGCAAACGTAGGGCTCAAACAACGCCCGGCAGGCTTCGAGACTCTCGACGCCGCCGCCGAACATCACGTCGGCCCGTGGTGCGTCCTGCTCCTTTTGCAGCTGCTCAAGCAGTTCGTTTGTGCCGCCCTGTACGACCTCGACCCAGATTCCGGTGCGCGATTCAAATTCCTTGACGATCGGCCACCAGACCTCTTTTTTGTGCGAGGTGTACAGAACGAGACGCTCCGATTCATCCGGCGCGTAGGCGGCTGTATCCTGTGCGGCGGGTGCGCAGCCAGTCAGAAGAGCGAATGCTATACATAATATCAGAATGCGTATGTGTTTCATAGTTTCCGTGTCCTGTAGCAGCGAGAACAAAACTCTCTGTTATTTTGCCCTGATTATAACACATCTCCGGCTCGGTTTTCATTGGATTTTTAAAATTATCGCAGAGAATCACAAATAATCGCAGATTTGTCCACTGTTCTTTTGTGCAGAAACACCGTAAAATGAGAGCATACGATGCAGAACTCCCGTTAGCTGCTGCACGAATTCAAATTTTATCAGGAGGAATATCAGAATGAAGAAGATGCTTGCGCTTCTGCTGGCTGCTGTGATGGTTCTGTCCATGGCTGCCTGCGCTGCCGCTCCGGCGACGACCCCGGCTGACACGACCGCTCCCGCAGAAGATACCCAGACGACCGAAACCACTGAAACCACTGAAACCAACGAAACCACCGAGGCTCCCGCAGAGGAAACGCCCGCTGCCGAGCCCGAAAATCTGACTGCGACCCAGCAGATCATCAAGGAAGCCGAAGGCATGACCCTTGAAGAGCTGGCGAAGAAGGCCATTGAAGAGTCCAACGGCAAGATGTTCTACGGCGTCGGCAACTCCAGCCGCGGCAAGAGCGCCCTGCCTCTGTTCATTGAGTATCTGCAGTCCATCGACCCCAGCTACAACATGGAGTTCGAGTGGCAGCAGCCCAAGAACAACAAGATCTTCGATCAGCTGACCGCTGACTCCCTGAAGGGCACCGGCACGTTCGCCATGACCCTCATTCAGGACGGCAACCAGATCGAGAGCAAGATGGTTCAGACCGGCATCCTCGACACCTTCATCCCGAAGGACTGGGCCGATGCCAACAGCACCACCGCCGATGCCTACACCGGCTTCCTGCCGCTGCAGACGCTCAACAAGGTCTTTATGTACAACTGCGTGGGCGACAAGACCTACGATAACTGCTGGGACTTCGTCGCCGAGGGCGAGCATGGCCTGTTCATGGACATCGACTCCGAGATCGTCGGCAAGAACTTCCTGTACATGCTGACCCGCGACGACTACGCAGCGTGGCTGAAGGAGTCCTTTGAGGCTCTGTCCGCTGACGAGCAGGCATACTTCCAGCCCACTATCGCAGAGATGGAATCCGAAGCTGCCGACCTCGGCCTCGGCGCTGACGGCGCTTACGCGCTGGCATGGATCAAGCTGTGGGTCGAAAGCTACAACGCCCAGACCGACGACGGCCCCATCTGCAACACCCTTGTCGACGCTTCCGCAAAGGATCAGTTTGGCCTTCTCGTTTACTCGAAGCTCCGCTCCGTCGAGGAGTCCAGCTCCGTCTCCGTCAACAACATCAAGGTCGCCGCGTATGAGGACGGCTATCAGGGTATCGGCGGCTATGGCTACTGCCATTACCTGTTCGTCACCGATAACTCCCCGCTGCCCTGGACGGCCTGCGCCTTCATCGCCTACATGACCTGCACCGCCGACGGCTTCTCTGCCTGGGGCAAGGACATGGGCGGCTACTCCTCCAACCCGACCGTGGCAGAGGAGACTGAGGCCAACTTCCATCACTCCATCGGCGGCATGGCCGAGGACGGCACCACTGTTGAATTCGCAGCAAAGAACGACCGCGGCTATGAATGGTGGACGACCAACGGCAAGCTCGTGCTCGAGGATCCGGAATACTGCGCAGACGTTGCATTCACCGTCGGCAGCTGGATCGAAATGCTGAGCAAATACTCCGCAGGCTGATCTGTCAACCAGCACCTTACCGGCGCCCCTGGATGCGCATCCAGGGGCGCCTTTGCAAAAACATACCCCATCATCCGCCCTTCAAACCTGAGAAAAGAGGAGGAAGCCATGAGCCGACCCACTACCCTCCGCGCAAGCAGATCCACGATTGTGCTCAATAAGGTCAAGACCTTCTTTTCCAAGCCGCACAACGTCATTCTGCTGCTGCTTGGCATTGTCCTGACCTTCACCACGGTCGCGCCGATCGTCGCCATCGTGGAAGATACCTTCAAAATTCACGCCGGCACCATTGACGCCCATCTGACCGGGCAGGCGTCCGGCTATACGACCGTCAACTACACCGACCTTTTCACCAGCCGCATGGCAAAGACGAATCTGTGGACGCCGCTTCTCAACACGGTGCTCCTCGCTGTCGGCACGTGCGTGGTGTCCATTCTCTACGGCGGGCTGTTTGCGTTTTTGATCACGCGCACCGACCTTGCGTGGAGAAAATATCTGAGCTCCATCTTTATTTTCCCGTACATCATGCCGCAGTGGACGCTGGCCGTCGTGTGGCAGAACCTGTTTAACTCCAACGCCGTCACCGGCACGTCCAACGGTCTGCTTGCCGCCCTGTTCGGCGTCAACATGCCGATATGGTGGTGCAAGGGCCTGTTTCCAAGCCTGATGGTTCTGGGCCTTCACTACGCGCCGTTCGCCTATATCCTCATCGGCGGCATTTTCCGCAACATGGACGCCAATCTTGAAGAGGCCGCGACCATTCTCGACACGCCCAAGTGGAAGACCATGTTCCGCATTACGCTTCCGATGGTCAAGCCCGCGATTTTGTCCACCATTCTGCTGGTCTTCGGCAGCGCGATGGGCTCTTACCCGGTGCCGCATTATCTGGGCCTGAGCACGCTGTCGACCAAGTATGTCTCGATGAACTCCAAGTATACGGGTGAAGCGAGCATTCTTGCCATCATCATGATGGTCTTCGGCGTGGCGATCATGCTTCTGAACCAGCTCTCGCTCAGAAGCCGCAAGAATTACACGACTGTCACCGGCAAGTCCGGCCAGATCTCCAAGATCACGCTCGGCAAAACCGGCCGCGTCGTCATCGCCTTGATCCTTGTGATTCTCACGTTCTTCACGAGCATCTTCCCCATCATTTCCTTCGCGTTCGAGACGTTCCTGCCGAATCCGGGCGACTATTCGTTCCTGTACACGGGCGACGCGTCGAACCTCACGACCAAGTGGTGGGTCACGGCGGAGAACGTCACCGAAAACGGCATGTACGGCCAGAAGGGCATTTTGTATAACGAGACGATCTGGCGTGCGTTCAAGGGCACGATCCTTGTCTCCGTGGCCTGTGCGCTGCTGGCCGGCTCCATCGGCACGATGATCGGCTACGCCGTCTCGAAAAACCGCCGCAGCCGCTGGGCGAACTATGTGAACTCCGTCGCCTTCCTGCCGTATCTCATGCCGTCCATCGCTGTGGGCGTCGCATTCTTCATCTTGTTTTCGACGGAAAAGCTGAACCTGTTCAACACCTACACGCTGCTCATTATCGTCGGCACGGTCAAATACATCCCGTTTGCCAGCCGCAGCAGCCTCAATTCCATGCTCCAGCTGTCGGGCGAGATCGAAGAAGCGGCCATCATTCAGGATGTTCCCTGGATCAAGCGCATGACCCGCATCATCATCCCCATCCAGAAATCCTCGATCATTTCCGGTTTCCTGCTGCCGTTCATGACGTGCCTGCGTGAGCTGTCGCTGTTCATGCTGCTGTGCGTGCAGGGCTTCATCCTCTCGACAACGCTGGACTACTTCGACGAGATGGGCCTCTACGCGTTCTCCAGCGGCATCAACCTGATCCTGATCGTGACCATTCTGGTCTGCAACACCCTCGTCAACAAAATCACGGGCGCAAGCCTGGATAAAGGAATCGGAGGTTAAATCATGCCTGAAATCAGATTAGAGCATATCACCAAGCGCTGGGGCAAGTTCTATGGTGTGGACGACCTGAATCTGGTCATTGAAAATAACGCGTTTGTCACCCTGCTGGGCCCGTCCGGCTGCGGCAAGACCACCACCCTGCGGATGATCGCGGGACTGGAGACCCCCACTAGCGGACGCATCACCATCGGCGACACGGTGGTATTCGACAGCGAGCTGGGCATCAACATCCCCGCCAACAAGCGGAAGGTGGGCTTCCTCTTCCAGAACTATGCCCTGTGGCCCAACATGACCGTCTACCAGAATATTTCCTTCGGCCTGTCAAACATCAAGGAGGAAATGCCGAAGATCAGCTTTGAGGCGAAAAACGCCGCCCGTCTGGCACAGATCCTCAAAAATCCTCAGGATGTGGTAAAGACTCTTGAGGAATGCCGGGATAAAAACGGCAAGCTGGACGAAACGAAGGCCATCATCAAGCTGATCGATACCTACACCATCTCCCAGTACACTGCCCAAAAGCTGTTCGGCTATCATTTGGAGCAGGGTAAGGACGTGTCCGCCGAGGTAAAGGCTCTGGAAGAAAAGGTGGAGGCCGCTCGAAAGGCTCAGCCCTTCAACGAGAACTTTGAGCTTCTCAAGGACGGCGAGGTGGAAACTGCTGTGCGCAAGCTGACCAAAGAAGAGATCGACCTGTCCGTGCGCCGGGTGTCCCGCATCGTCAAAATCAGTATGTTCATGGACCGCTATCCCGCGGAGCTGTCCGGCGGTCAGCAGCAGCGTGTGGCCATCGCCCGGACGCTGGCTCCCGAGCCCAGCGTGCTGTTCATGGACGAGCCGCTTTCCAATCTGGATGCCAAACTGCGTCTGGAAATGCGCTATGAATTGCAGCGGCTCCATGTGGAGACCGGCTCCACCTTCGTATACGTCACCCACGACCAAATGGAGGCCATGACGCTGGCAACGCAGATCTGCCTGATGAACAACGGTGTCCTTCAGCAGTATGCTGCGCCGCTGGAAGTTTACAATCACCCTGCCAATCTTTTTGCGGCAGACTTCGTGGGCAACCCCTCCATCAACTTTGTGGAGGCCAAGGGCTGGCAGCGGCCTGAGGGCAGCATTGAGCTGACGCTGCTGGACGGACACAAGGCAGTTTTCACCCCCGAGCAGCCATTGCAGCTGCCCCAGTGGTTCCACCGGCGGGACGAGGAGCTGGAAGCCCAGGCGCAGGCTCTGAAGGCCCGTGCGGGAGAGAGCGGCTACGTGGAAAAGAGCAACAAGGACGAGACCTTCCGCTACCACATCGCCAGAGTCAACGACGAGGACGACGGCATCCACGAGGAGCCGATGCTCACCAACGAGGATCTGGTGCTGGGTATCCGCCCGGAGTTCCTGTCCATCACCGGCGGTGGAAATGTGGAGTGCGAGATTTACGGTGCCATGCCCACCGGCATGGAATCTACCGTCAAGGTGCGCATCGGAGAGTATTTGCTCACCGGCGTGGTCTTCGGCAGCACCCTGTTTACCATCGGAAGCAAACACCTGCTGGATATCACCGGCAGCAGCGTGATGCTCTTTGACCGGTCAAGCGGTCGGCGCATCACCTCCGGCACCCTGAAGCTGCTGTGATCCGGGGACTGTTATTCGATCTGGACGGAGTTCTGGTGAACACGAACCCCCTCCACGCCCGGGCGTGGCAGGAGCTTGCCGAAGAATTGGGAATTCCCTTCACTCCGGCAGACCAGGAGGCCTTTCTGGGCATCAGCCGGGCACAGTGCCTGGAAATTCTGCTGAAAAAGGGAAACCGCTCCCTTTCGGAATCCGAAAAAGAGAGGCTGTGCACCCGGAAAAATGACCGCTACCGGGAGATGATCGGCACTTTGACCCCGGCAGCGCTGCTGCCGGGCGTGTCGGAATTCTTACGCGTTGCCCGGGCCGAGGGATACCGGACAGCTCTTGGCAGTGTCAGCAAAAATGCGGAGTTTGTCCTGAAAAAGCTGGAAATTACGGCGTTTTTTGACGCCGTCATCGACGGCAGGAAAATTGTAAACGGCAAGCCCAACCCGGAGGTGTTCCTCAAAGGAGCGGAGGCTCTGGGACTCCCACCTGAGCAGTGCCTGGTTTTCGAGGACTCAGCCGCAGGTATCGAGGCCGCCCACCGGGGCGGAATGAAAGCCATCGGCATCGGAACGGCCCGGCTGCTCCCGTCGGCAGAGCTGACCATCCCAGGCTTCTCCGGCATAATGCCGGACGCGCTTCTGGCGCAGTTGCTATAACACTTTTATCAGATTGATACCGTGTATCGGGGAACCTCTGAACAGTTCTGTTTCGGCTGGACAGCGAGTCTTTAGTCCCAGCTGTGCAGCTCAAAAAATGGGAAAAATATCCGCATTTTCATACTGACTTTCATTCGTGAGGATGGAAATTTTAATATGAAGATCATAAAGCGACGGGTATCCATGATTTTTCATTCCGAAAATTACGGATGCCAGATTGGAACAGGAGCATGCCGAAACCTATGCCCAGTTCAAATCCATCCGGGAGGATTCTCAGCAGCTTTGGAAAATTAAATTCTATGTGGACTCTGCCCGCAAGAATTTTGAACAGGCGCAGCAGCGCACATCCCACAAACAGGATCAGGAAATTTGATTCCTTCCTTCTGTCAGAAAGGGGATAAAAGCATAATTTCAACGGGCAGCATCTGTAATCACTTACGGATGCTGCCCATCTTTTCTTTTTTCTGTGTTGTAAAACATCACCGTTGGTAGAGAAGCGTCGCTCGCTGCTTGAACAGCTCCGCGCTTCGATAGTCCAAGCTCA
>OFMX01002456.1_pt1 | contig 10846 bp, 9 predicted proteins | sample 1541901 | NCBI WGS metagenome assembly OFMX01 (sample SAMN04209222, study PRJEB22552) | human gut metagenome | biome: gut; material: feces | host: Homo sapiens | place: USA: Oklahoma | reverse complement strand
CTATATACATAACCATGTATATGTATATTTTTGCTATTTACACATATTCGTTTATGGTGTAAGATATTATCGAGGTGATATGCTTGGATAAAGATTTAAAATTAAAGCAATCGAACAATTTAATACTTGCAACACATAGAATGAATATTCAACAAATGAGATTGTTTTTCTATGCTTGCAGTCAGTATCAAGGTGATTTAGATATAGAAGTTTCTATTGATGATATAAATCGTATTTTAGCTTATCAAGGTGGCAATCAACGAGAAATCATTAAAAACGCTATACCCACTTTAATGCAGAGCGCTCTAGTCCATATCGAAGATGAAAATGGAGAACGTTGGAGTATTGCTATAACCGATAGCTACATAAAAAACGATAATAAAACAGTTAAATTTACATTTAATAAAGCTGTACAAAAAGAACTAGAAGAACTTAGAGGGTACACTTGGTTATATTTATCGAATTTAACAGGAATGTCTAGTACATATGCCGTGCGTATCTATGAATTTTTTGCAATGCGTCTAGGTTCTCAAAACAAAAAAGATACGTTTGACTTTGATCTAAATAAACTGCGCATTTATTTAGATTGTACAAATAAACTTGAAGATTTTAGAAATTTTGAAAGAACAGTTTTAAAAAAAGCTGAAAAAGAAATTAACGAAAAAACAAATATTAAAATGTCCTACAAAAAAATAAAAACAGGACGTTCTATCACAAATATAAAGTTTACTTTTTCTTGGAAAAACAAAACCGACGTAATAGACGTTAAAACAAAGGTACAACAAGAACCAATAAACAATGCCGAACAAATTGAGTTGGAAGAATTTCTAAAGGAGTTTGAATAACATGGCCACATTAAAAGACAAAATGAAAATCAGTGCTGAAAAGAACCTCAAGGAATATGAAACACTTCTACAAGCACTTAAATGCTCAAACGTTCCAAACAAAGAACAACGAATAAAAGACTGTGAACACGCAATAAAAAAACAAGAGCAAATACTAAGTAATTTAAAACATTACTAAAAAGTTCGTAAAATACATTACGAACTTTTTTTTACCAAATGTTCTTCAGTCGAACCGCTGAACCATTAGAAATTATGAAAATGATAAATTAACTTTGAAAAAGTATAGTAATCGAGGACTTTTTTAGATTTTCGGAAACATAAAAAGCTATATATACCAAGGATTTCAAGCGAAAAAAGCTATGGTTTTGCTATGGTATATCTCCCATAGTAAAACCATAGCAAAAACCATAGTTAAAACCATAGTAGAAAACCAAGAAAATACATGCTAAAATACTATTGCAAGCCAAGGTCAAAGCTTGCTTAATTATGGACTGTTTTTATTAATCTTATCTAAACAAAAAAGGTGCTCTCTGCCCACTATGAATGACACCTTTTTTTTGTTTCTGCAGAACTGCTACAGTAAAAAATAATCGTGAAAAGTTTTTTTCATAATCAAAATGTAAAACAATTAAAAACTCTTTAACATAAAAAATAAAAATGATAAAATATTAATGCGGAAAACTCCAATTCCGCAATAGTGATATGTTACAATAATGAAAGTAAATTTTCATGCAAAAAAAGGCGTTGGGCACACGCCTTTTTTTGTAAAGAAACACAAATTATAAAACAAAACAAATTATAGCATGTAAGCAAAAAAAGAAGCTAGGGAAACTTCTTTTTTGCTTACGTTTTTTCTAGGAAAGGAATACGTTTAAGAATTCAGTGAGAATAACTCTACTTGAAGTATATCACTGAACAGATGCAAAATCAAATCATCGAATTAAGTTAAAATATGCTTTTCGATATAAGAAAAAAATGCTAGAATACTCATGCGGATTTTCCCATATATGAAATATCCCGAATCCGCAAAACATTTGTTAGCATTTTATAAATCAAAGAAAAAGCGTCCTTAAATTGGGACGCTTTTTCTTTATGTTTTTAATGTAATCAATTACTAAAAACAGCAGAGGAGGTACCGTTTTTAAATAAATAAAAGTGAAAACATAAAACTAAAGAGACATAGAGATTTTAAAATACCGACATAACTATTTTAACACCGTAATAATGGCATTTCAATTTCAAAACATGGTGTATCACAGTAGAAAATGAAAAAAACGCATGTTAAAATACATCTGCGGATATTGTAATAATCCGTAGACTGTTATGGATAGTTAAACGTTAGAAAACGCAAAAAAAGACGTAGTACCCTCTCCCAAAATGCAACGTCTTTTTTTGCTTTTAAAACACTGCAACGGCGAAAATGAAAATAAATGCTTTTTTTTCATGATGTGGACGGGTGGTCTAGGGTCCTAGAGCGTAGACCACCCGTCCAAAAAACGTCGATGCAGTGGGCAAAAACAACGAAATCATAGTACTGAAAAAGTGTGCCACAGTGGCACACTTTTTTCAAAAAAATAATAAAAATAATATAGACTTTCAGACGTTGAAACCATAAAAAAACGTGTTAAAATAACAGTGCGGATAAAATATATCTATTATCCGTAATCCATCATATTTAAAATACAAAAAAAGGTACACATGCCCGTAGTGCCTTTTTTTGTTTTAAATCTGTAAAAATGAGTATCGAAAAAGAAGAAAAAAAGATAAAATTACAATAAGGTTTTGTTTTGCTTTTGTCAAAAGCAAACGCAATCGGACTTTTGACACATTCGTATCAAAAGTCATGCGCTCTGCGAGGCTTATTGTTCGGTCTTGCCGAACATTAGAAGGAGGAATAAATATGAAATTTTCTATGTCAATCACAAAGGGTCTAGGTAACCAAAAACACAACAACCGAACGCAAAAGGAAACAACAAAAAACGTCAACCATGACTTGACGTTTTTAAACGTTACTCTGCTTGACGAAAACATTCGAAACGTTTATCACGAACTTTTTGATCCGTCACTTGAAAAATACAATGCCAAACAAAAACGCAGCGATAGAAAAATAAAAGACTACTATTCAAAGATAGCAAACTCAAAACAAGAAAAGCTATTCCATGAACTTGTAGTATCAATAGGGAATATCGACAATGCTATCAGAGGAGATATAGCCAATGAAATCTATACTGAATTCTTAAAAAGATTTAGTGACAACAATCCGCAAATGAGAGTGTTCGGGGCATATATTCATCACGACGAAATAGGCACAGTTCATATGCATTTGGACTATGTACCTTTCTCAGTCGGCAACAAACGAGGATTAGAAACTCGTGTATCCAACGATAAGGCAATCGAACAAATGGGATATAGGAACTGGACAGATTGGAAAGACAGACAGTTCGAAACACTTGAAAAGATATGTCACGGACATGGTATAGAACGGGTAAGTATGGATAATCATTCAAGACATATGAGCGTTGAAAGCTATAAAAAAGAGCAACGAATGATTGAAAATCTTCAGAACAGTCTAGAACACACACTAAAAACTCAAAATTTGCCCGTCACAGAACAAATCGAACCGCACGTAAACAGAATCACAAAAAAGAAAACCGTTCCATACAACGAATATTTAGCCCTTCTGGAGCATGACAAAGAGCAAAGCGACAAAATAAGTACGCTCGAAAAGCAAATCTTGCTCCAAAAGGCTCATATTTCCTCTCTAACGAACGAAAAAGAAAAATACAAACGAGATTACCTAAATACCAAGAAAAAGGCTTATATCGAAGAAAACAGACGTTTAGAGGCGCGTGTAGAGCAACTTGAGAATATAAATGACAGTTTAAGCTATAAATCGGGCGTTCAGAAAGAAAGACTAAAAGAAACTGAAAAAGCCCGAGACGTACTAAAAAAAGAACTGCATGAAGCAAGAAAAGAGAACGAACGTTTAAAAATCAGTATATACAGAATGAAAGACATTCTTGAGGATATGGAGTACGTCTTAAACAGAATCATATCAGTACCCGCTAACTTTTTAACAAACATGTATGATCGAATAAGTAAGATAAGAGAAAGAGTAAACAGACTATATCCTATTGGAGAAGTAAATAATATCGAGGATAGAAAACAAGTCGTAAGGCAAAGACAGACATATAGCAATGAGATTGATGATTTGATATACGTAACCCGAGAAGAAATAAAAGAATATCAAGCAAACGAACGAGAAAGAAAAATCGATCGTCAGCAAGACCGAGGAATGAGCAGATAATCAAGACACCCGTCTAATCAAAACGGGTGCCTTTTTAGTCATTATCGAGCGGAAAATAAAAACCGCTCGCCTTTTTATATCTTTATTTTTATCTTTTATTTTTTATTTTTTTTCTATATAAGGTTAATACGTGGGCGAATATACACAAAAGCGTGGACGAATATACACAAAAGCGTGGACGAATATACACATAATACGTGGGCGAATATACACAATACGTGGGCGAATATACACAATACGTGGTAAGAGTGTTGTTTATAGTCCACGTATATGGTATGATTTATCTAATGGCGAGGTGAATATATGCAAAGCGATTTAAAAATCAAGCAGTCTAACAATTTGATATTAGCTACTCACAAAATGGATATTCAACAAATGAGATTATTCTTTTATGCGTGCAGTCAATATAAAGGCGATTTAGATATAAAAATTTCTCTTGAAGAAGTAAACAGAGTATTGACTGAAAACACTGGCAACCGTGGAGGAAATCAAAGAGAACGTATAAGAGAAACTATTCCTACACTGATGAGAAATGCAATCGTGCATATTGAAGATGAAAAAGGTGAAGAATGGTGTTCAGCTTTAAGAAGAAGTAGGCTAAATAAAGATGATACTGTTATATTTACGTTTGATAAGTCAATTCAAAAAGAGTTGGAAGAACTTCGCGGATATACATGGATGTATCTGTCCAATTTGACGGGCATGACAAGTACATATTCAGTTCGACTATATGAGTTTTTTGCAATGCGTTTAGGTAACGCAAACAAATCAAGTAAATTTGATTATGATATAAATAAATTACGTTTATACTTAGATTGCACAAAAAAATACAAAGACTTTAGAGATTTTAATAAGCGCGTATTAGCTCAAGCTGAAAAAGAAATCAATGAAAAGTCAAACATACATATGAGCTATAAAAAAATAAAAACTGGTCGTTCCATCACTTCCATTTTATTTACTTTCAAGTGGAAAACAAAAGCTGATGTCATAGATGTTCAAGTTGTTGATCAACAAGAACCAATGGATCATACCAAACAAATGGAATTAGAAGAATTTTTAAAAGAGTTTGAATAGAGGGTTAATGCTATGGCGACATTAAAAGATAAAATGCAAATCAGTGCTGAAAACAACCTTAAAGAGTATGAAAAGCTACTGCACGCGCTTAAGTGTTCAAATGTTCCAAACAAAGAGCAACGTATAAAGGATTGTGAGCACGCTATAAAAAAGCAAAAACAAATATTAAGCAATTTAAATCATTACTAAGAAGTCCGTAAAACACATTACGAACTTTTTTGTATTAAATCGTAGTATTTTTTTCTAAAAAAATGATATAATATAGTCGTACAGAGAAGTGGTAGTAACCACAAAAAAAGAGAGGACTGCAATCCTCTCTTTTTTTTTAGTACCACTACCAGAGACTATGTAACTAGTCTTTTTTCTTTAACTCTACAACGATAAGGTAGAGTATCAACAATTCGATTATTGACTCTAGATTCATGTACAGAAAAGCGGCAGTGGCACTTTAGGAAAGTATTTATCATCATAAAATACCTCCGTTTTTCATTGTAACATTTCGAAGAAAAATTAACCATTAAATAAAAAAAGTAGATTTTAGCGAACTCATAACACTATTAGACAAAATAGAACAAAACAGTTTTATAAAATTAAAATTAAATATTTAACATTGTTTGCATCAAAGAAAATTCAGAAGAAAAATTCCTCTCTATATCGGTACTTTTTCTTCTGTAGAACTTAATAAACGAATACTTATATGATAAAATTAATTATGAATAATAAGTGGAAATATTTATAACATATAAAATTTATTTTAGAGAGGGGATTTTATGAAAAAAAAAAATAACAATTATCATTTTCACGATTTATTTAGCATTTATCTTCCTATATCCGTTGTTGAGAGGTTCAATCGCACATATTAACGGTTACCCTTCGTATTTTGAAAAAATACTTAAGTGTATAAACATAATTCCATTCTATTTTGATCACACTGTAATGCCGTCTGTTATTATAAAAAATATTATTTTTAAGATTTGCCTATTTATTCCAGTTGGTTATATGCTTTTCACAAAAAAACAAAATCAAATTCATATTGTGAAAATATTATTATTAATAGGATTTTTAAAAGAGACATTCCACTTATTAATTTTATACGGTTATTTTGATATAACGGATATTTTATATTATCTAGTTGGAGGATTAATAGGATATTATATACATAAAATAATATTCAATTTTCTTTTGAATAAATAATAAGAAAACGTTTTCGATTTGTTTGTTGATACTTTTTATAATTTAAAAAACTTTGAAATGGAGAACAAAAAAATGAAGAAAATCATTGCTTTTTTACTGGTGTTTACATTAAGTTTTGGTGCAGTAACAAATATTAGTGCGTTAAACAATAGTGCAGTATATTCATACTCTTATAAAGACTATGAAACCACAATTCTTAACTCTACCAATGAATATAATATCTGTTTTGAAATAGTAGAGAATGGTGAAAAAATAAAATTAGAGTATGATACAGACTTTAGATATGTGAAAGTTAATAATAATTATTACGATTTTAATGATTTTAATAATGCGGTATTATTACAATCCACATATATATACGACAAAAATCAACCTATTACAATTGTTGAAGCGTTAACCAATTTTTCAAAGATTGATATTGATAATATAAATGATTTAAAAAGCAACAAGATTTCAGTAAAAAATAATAACTCGTTAGCACCAAAAGCAGAGTATGGTAAGTTTTATTTTGTTGGAAGTAGGAAGAAGAGTATGCTGGTATCTTTAGCAAGTAGCGCTATATCTACTATTATAGCTTTTTTAATAACCAATGCTGCTGGTCTTGGTGTAGCGAAGGCAAATGTTGTTTCATTCATATCAGGAGTATTATCCTCTGAAGGGGTTAATTATTTTACTTCTGATGTATATTATAAGGTTTATCAAGCTATTTTAAATGTACATAATACAACAAAAGAAAAAAGAATTTTAGGTATTTTTCAACCTTTTAAAGCACAAGTTGTGTGGGATGATGCACACCCTTATTACAGGACGTTTGAAACACAAAGACCGAACAGTTAAACATAATATTTTAACTTTGTGAAAGGAAATGCAAAAATGAAGTGTCCATATTGTGGAAAAGAAATGGATAAAGGATTTTTTTACTCATCAAAATGGGATTATACATGGACTCCAGAAGGAAAAAAGCCTCATTATTGGAGAAATTTCCCAAAAGAATATGAAGTTGTTTTAAAAAAGGGGTGGGCTAATACACTGCAGATAACAGTATTTAGATGTGCAAATTGTAAAGTCATGATTATAAATGAAGATGATTGTTAGTATAAATTTCATTATGCTAAAATCGAATCGTTGATGTTCTACCTTATCGTTTCGTTGCAGAATAAAAAAATTACTATCAATAAATACAAAAAAGTTCGTAATGTATTTTACGAACTTTTTTTGTACCAAATTTTCTTCAGTCGAACCACTGAACCATTAGAAATTATGAAAATGATAAATTAACTTTGAAAAAGTATAGTAATCGAGGACTTTTTTAGATTTTCGGAAACATAAAAAGCTATATATACCAAGGATTTCAAGCGAAAAAAGCTATGGTTTTGCTATGGTATATCTCCCATAGTAAAACCATAGCAAAAACCATAGTTAAAACCATAGTAGAAAACCAAGAAAATACATGCTAAAATACTATTGCAAGCCAAGGTCAAAGCTTGCTTAATTATGGACTGTTTTTATTAATCTTATCTAAACAAAAAAGGTGCTCTCTGCCCACTATGAATGACACCTTTTTTTTGTTTCTGCAGAACTGCTACAGTAAAAAATAATCGTGAAAAGTTTTTTTCATAATCAAAATGTAAAACAATTAAAAACTCTTTAACATAAAAAATAAAAATGATAAAATATTAATGCGGAAAACTCCAATTCCGCAATAGTGATATGTTACAATAATGAAAGTAAATTTTCATGCAAAAAAAGGCGTTGGGCACACGCCTTTTTTTGTAAAGAAACACAAATTATAAAACAAAACAAATTATAGCATGTAAGCAAAAAAAGAAGCTAGGGAAACTTCTTTTTTGCTTACGTTTTTTCTAGGAAAGGAATACGTTTAAGAATTCAGTGAGAATAACTCTACTTGAAGTATATCACTGAACAGATGCAAAATCAAATCATCGAATTAAGTTAAAATATGCTTTTCGATATAAGAAAAAAATGCTAGAATACTCATGCGGATTTTCCCATATATGAAATATCCCGAATCCGCAAAACATTTGTTAGCATTTTATAAATCAAAGAAAAAGCGTCCTTAAATTGGGACGCTTTTTCTTTATGTTTTTAATGTAATCAATTACTAAAAACAGCAGAGGAGGTACCGTTTTTAAATAAATAAAAGTGAAAACATAAAACTAAAGAGACATAGAGATTTTAAAATACCGACATAACTATTTTAACACCGTAATAATGGCATTTCAATTTCAAAACATGGTGTATCACAGTAGAAAATGAAAAAAACGCATGTTAAAATACATCTGCGGATATTGTAATAATCCGTAGACTGTTATGGATAGTTAAACGTTAGAAAACGCAAAAAAAGACGTAGTACCCTCTCCCAAAATGCAACGTCTTTTTTTGCTTTTAAAACACTGCAACGGCGAAAATGAAAATAAATGCTTTTTTTTCATGATGTGGACGGGTGGTCTAGGGTCCTAGAGCGTAGACCACCCGTCCAAAAAACGTCGATGCAGTGGGCAAAAACAACGAAATCATAGTACTGAAAAAGTGTGCCACAGTGGCACACTTTTTTCAAAAAAATAATAAAAATAATATAGACTTTCAGACGTTGAAACCATAAAAAAACGTGTTAAAATAACAGTGCGGATAAAATATATCTATTATCCGTAATCCATCATATTTAAAATACAAAAAAAGGTACACATGCCCGTAGTGCCTTTTTTTGTTTTAAATCTGTAAAAATGAGTATCGAAAAAGAAGAAAAAAAGATAAAATTACAATAAGGTTTTGTTTTGCTTTTGTCAAAAGCAAACGCAATCGGACTTTTGACACATTCGTATCAAAAGTCATGCGCTCTGCGAGGCTTATTGTTCGGTCTTGCCGAACATTAGAAGGAGGAATAAATATGAAATTTTCTATGTCAATCACAAAGGGTCTAGGTAACCAAAAACACAACAACCGAACGCAAAAGGAAACAACAAAAAACGTCAACCATGACTTGACGTTTTTAAACGTTACTCTGCTTGACGAAAACATTCGAAACGTTTATCACGAACTTTTTGATCCGTCACTTGAAAAATACAATGCCAAACAAAAACGCAGCGATAGAAAAATAAAAGACTACTATTCAAAGATAGCAAACTCAAAACAAGAAAAGCTATTCCATGAACTTGTAGTATCAATAGGGAATATCGACAATGCTATCAGAGGAGATATAGCCAATGAAATCTATACTGAATTCTTAAAAAGATTTAGTGACAACAATCCGCAAATGAGAGTGTTCGGGGCATATATTCATCACGACGAAATAGGCACAGTTCATATGCATTTGGACTATGTACCTTTCTCAGTCGGCAACAAACGAGGATTAGAAACTCGTGTATCCAACGATAAGGCAATCGAACAAATGGGATATAGGAACTGGACAGATTGGAAAGACAGACAGTTCGAAACACTTGAAAAGATATGTCACGGACATGGTATAGAACGGGTAAGTATGGATAATCATTCAAGACATATGAGCGTTGAAAGCTATAAAAAAGAGCAACGAATGATTGAAAATCTTCAGAACAGTCTAGAACACACACTAAAAACTCAAAATTTGCCCGTCACAGAACAAATCGAACCGCACGTAAACAGAATCACAAAAAAGAAAACCGTTCCATACAACGAATATTTAGCCCTTTTGGAGCATGACAAAGAGCAAAGCAACATAATAAATACGCTCGAAAAGCGAATCACACTTCAAAAGGCTCAAATTTGCTCTCTAACGAACGAAAAAGAAAAATACAAACAAGATTACCTAAATATCAAGAAAAAGGCTTATATTGAAGAAAACAGACGTTTAGAGGTGTGTGTAGAGCGACTTGAGAATATAAATGACAGTTTAAGCTATAAATCGGACATTCAGGAAGAAAGGCTAAAAGAAACTGAAAAAGACCGAGACGTACTAAAAAAAGAACTGCATGAGGCAAGAAAAGAGAATGAACGTTTAAAAATCAGTATATACAGAATAAAAGACATTCTTGAGGATATGGAGTACGTCTTAAACAGAATCATATCAGTACCAGAAAATATTTTAACAAGAATGTATGAATGGATAAGCGGAATAAGAGAAAGAGTGAGCAAACTATACCCGACAAGAGAAGAAAAAAATATTGAAGACAGAAAACAAGCCGTAAGACAGAAGCAGATGTACAACAGTGAAATTGATGAACTGTTGTATGAAACCCGAGAAGAGGTAAAAGCATATCAGATAAAGGAACGAGAAAAGAATATTGCACGTCAGCAAGAAAGAGGAATGAGCAGATAATAAAAACACCCGTCCAATCAAAACGGGTGTTTTTCTAGTCATTAACGAGCGGAAAATTAAAACCGCTCGCCTTTTTATATCTTTATTTTTATCTTTTATTTTTTATTTTTT
>OFMX01002455.1_pt1 | contig 10852 bp, 8 predicted proteins | sample 1541901 | NCBI WGS metagenome assembly OFMX01 (sample SAMN04209222, study PRJEB22552) | human gut metagenome | biome: gut; material: feces | host: Homo sapiens | place: USA: Oklahoma | reverse complement strand
ACCGGGGTATGACAGGAAAAAACGGCGCGCGCTACTTTTTCCTCGTTGAACGCCCAAAGATCCTCGATCGAACCGCCTCCGCGGCCCACGATCAGCACATCCAGATTCAGTGCGTCCAGACGGCGGATGCCCTCCACGATGCTGTCCGCCGCTCCCTCTCCCTGCACCAGGGCCGGGTAGAGGATGATCTGGACAAAGGGATTCCGACGGAGTGCAATGTTTTTGATATCCTGCACAGCAGCTCCCGTCGGTGCTGTGACAACGCCGATTTTCTTTACATACGCAGGAATCGGCTGCTTGTACTCCGGGGCAAACATGCCCATCTCTTCCAGTTCTGCTTTTAGGGCCAGATACTTTTCGTATAAAAGGCCGGCGCCCTCTTTTGTGATCTCTTTTGCATAGATCTGATACTTTCCGTCCCGCTCATAGACGCTGATGCTGCCGCCGACAATCACGTTGTCGCCGTCCCGCATCGGGAAGGCAAGGCCGCGCCGCGAACCGGCGAACATGACGCAGGAAATCGTTCCTTCGGCGTCTTTTAACGAAAAATAGATGTGGCCGGACGGATGGTATTTACAGTTGCTTACTTCTCCGCTGACGTAGATCCGGCGGAGCATATAGTCCTGGTCAAAGATATTTTTGATGTATGAATTGACCTGGCCTACGGTGTAAACATTCTGGTTTTTATTTCTCATCTTCTTCTCTTGCCAGTTTTCCAAGAATACCGTTGATAAAGGACGGGGACTGGTCTCTGCCGAAGCGTTTTGCCAGCTCAACGGCCTCGTTGATGGCTACACCGACCGGAACGTCCTCGTCGAATTTCATCTCGTAAACAGCAAGACGCAGGATCGCCAGGTCTACTTTTCCCATACGGGTCGTTTTCCAGCCCTCGGAAGTACGGTTCAGCATCTCGTCGATTTCCGGGATGTGCTCGGTCACATGATGGTATTTCTCTTCCATATAGGTCTGATCTTTTTCGCTTACGGTTACTTCTTCATCCTCGTCGTTGTCGTCAGAGTACGTAAAGTAAAGAGACATCTGCTGCGGCATCTCCTCTTTCTCCTGGAACTCTGCGGTATAGAGAAGTTTAAAAATATTTTCGCGAAGTTTGCTTCTGTTCATCGTTTGTTTTAATTCCTTCCTGTATAGTTGACAAAAACCGCGGGGTGTAAGGGGTCGCCTTATTCCCTCGCGGTTCGTTGTTTTTTATTTCGTCTGTTCCATATTCACGCCTGCAATGGCTACATTGACATCGGAAACTTCCAGGCCTGTCATATTCTCGATCGCTGTTTTTACTTTTTCCTGTACGTTTTTGCAGGTTGCCGGAATCTCGTATCCATATTTGAGATTGAGGGCAAGATCCACGCAGACAACGCCGTCGAGTACATCAACTTTGACACCCTTGGAAAGATTTTTCATGCCAAGCTTGCTGACTAATTCGTTGGTAATATTTCCGGCCATGGAGGCTACCCCGTCCACTTCCGTTGCCGCAAGTCCTGCGATAATAGCTACCACCTCGTCTGCAATCTGCACGGTTCCGATTCCTTCGTCATCATATATCGTATAAGTGTTTCTTTTCTGAATTTTTGCCTCTGCCATCTTAAAAGACCTCCTCCTTGGCTGACTTTCTTTCATTATACCAAAAATAATCCGAAAATAAAAGGATTTTTTATTCTTCTTCCTGTGCCGCGCACCACTCGCGTGCCGCCGGCGTGTTGGCAAGGCCGCCCTGGCCGGTTTCGCGAAGGGTCGGATGCATCTGATCGCCGACTTCGCGCATTGCATCAATCACCTGATCCGGCGGGATGCGGCTTGAAATTCCGGCAAGTGCCATATCTGCCGCGGAAAGTGCATTCACGGAGCCAATGACATTCCGCTTGACGCACGGAACCTCGACAAGACCGCCGACCGGGTCGCACACGAGGCCGAGCAGATTTTTTAACGCCATCGCCGCCGCATGTGTAATCTGGGACGGAGATCCGCCTCGAAGTGCGGTCAGTGCTCCGGCCGCCATTGCACTTGCGGTTCCGATTTCGGCCTGACAGCCGCCGGAAGCGCCCGCAATGTAGGCCCGTGCCGCGACGACCTGGCCGATACCGGCTGCCGTGTAGAGCGCGCGCACAATTTCCTCATCCGGTGTTCCGTTCCGTTTCTGGTAATTGACCAGCACCGCCGGAAGAACACCGCAGGCTCCCGCGGTCGGAGCCGCAACGATCCGCTTCATGCAGGCATTCGACTCCCCCATTGCAAGGGCGGATGCCATCACATCGCCGACAAAGGAACCGCAGAGTGCTTCTCCGCTCTCCACATACGCTTTCATCGCCGCACCGGCGCCGCCGACCAGGCCGCTTCTTGATTTTAAGTTTCCGTCGTAGCCTGCATCCGCGCGTTTCATGGCCTCCCACATGCCGTACATGGCGGCAAGGGAATCCTCCCGTTTTACATTTCTCTCATTCATATCGTCCAGAAGGATGATCTCATCAAACGGCAGAGCTTTTTCTTCGCACTCCCGGACAATTTCTTCCAGTGAATTATAAGACATTGTCCTCTTCTCCTTCCGTCACGTTAATGTAGGTTACCTTTACGATGCCCTCGAGATGTTCCAGCCACTGCAGGAACTCTTTCGGGAGCGGCTGATCCATCTCCACAACCATGACAGCCGATCCGCCTCTTTTGTCGCGGTAGAGAGACATGTTGGCGATGTTGACCGATTTGTGTGCCAGCATCGACGTAACCTCCGCTACATGGCCCGGCTGGTCGAGATTGTGGACAATGAGCGTCGGGATCTCGCAGGTACAGTTGACATCCAGCCCGTCGAGACGGTTGATCATGATGCGGCCGCCGCCAAGGGAGCACGCCTGCACTTCAAGTGTCCTGCCGCTCTTTCCCTTCACCTCCAGAACAACGCTGTTCGGATGGGCACTCGTCAGATTGGCAATGCCGAACGAATAGGAAAGGCCCGCCGCATCGGCAATCTCAAAGCTGTGCGGGATCCGCTCGTCGTCTGCACGCATGCCGAGAAGACCCGCGACGAGACCGCGGTCCGTTCCATGGCCCTTTCCCGTTGCGGCAAAGGAACCGTACATCAGGATTTTTGCTTCCACCGGCTGTTCTCCGAGAAGCTTCTGCGTCATCCATCCAATCCGCACTGCACCCGCTGTATGCGAACTCGACGGACCGACCATCACAGGGCCCAGAATATCGAATAAGTTCATTCCTTCTCCTTTTTAAGCGGCATCCCGCTCTTTTGTTCTTAGTTTTTGCTGAATTCGGTCAGCACAAGGTCTTTGTTTCGATCCTGTACCATGCCGACACTCCACGGATTGACAAAGAGAAGCAGCGGATTTCCCTTGAGGTCCATGACCTTCTTCATATCGGATGTACCCTGAATACGGTCCAGGTTGATCTCCTCTTTGTTTGCGATCCAGCGGATGTGCTCATACGGCAGGTTCTCCAGACGGATATCCACGTTGTACTCGTTCTCCAGACGGTATTTTAAAACGTCAAACTGCAGGACGCCGACAACGCCGACGATGATCTCCTCCATGCCGCCTTTGTACTCCTGGAAAATCTGGATCGCACCTTCCTGTGCAATCTGGGAAATTCCCTTGACGAACTGTTTTCTCTTCATCGTATCAAGCTGGCGCACTCTTGCAAAATGCTCCGGCGCGAAGGTCGGGATTCCCTCGTATGCGAATTTTTTGCCCGGCATACAGATCGTATCTCCGATGGAGAAGATGCCCGGGTCAAATACACCGATGATATCGCCGGCGTATGCTTCATCAACAATATGACGGTCACTCGCCATCATCTGCTGCGGCTGGGAAAGACGCATTTTCTTTTCTCCCTGCACATGGAAAACTTCCATTCCGGCGTCGAATTTGCCGGAGCAGATGCGCATGAATGCGATACGGTCACGGTGTGCTTTGTTCATGTTTGCCTGGATTTTAAAGACAAACGCAGAGAAATCCTCTTTGACCGGATCGATCACGCCGCAGTCTGCCGTACGCGGAAGCGGCGGCATCGTCATCGTGAGGAAGTGCTGCAGGAAAGTCTCCACACCAAAGTTGGTGAGCGCAGATCCGAAGAATACCGGGGAGAGCTCTCCCTTGCTGACAAGCTCCTGGTCAAACTCTGCACTTGCGCCGTCGAGCAGCTCGATCTCATCCATGAGCTGTTCTTTCTGGTCCTCATCGACCACATCGAGAAGATGCGGATCGTCGATATCGATTTCTTCCTCGATACCTTCCTTCGTTCCCTTCATTGTATCGGAGAAGGTAAGGACTTTCTTTTTGTCACGGTCGTAAACACCGCGGAATTTTTTTCCGGAACCGATCGGCCAGTTGATCGGGCAGGTTGCAATGCCGAGCTCTTTTTCGATTTCATCGAGCAGCTCAAACGTATCATTCGCATCGCGGTCCATCTTGTTGATGAAGGTGAAAATCGGGATATGACGCATAACGCAGACCTTAAACAGCTTTCTGGTCTGTGCCTCGACACCCTTCGATGCGTCGATGACCATGACGGCGGAATCGGCTGCCATCAGGGTACGGTACGTATCCTCCGAGAAGTCCTGGTGTCCCGGGGTATCCAGAATGTTGATGCAGTAGCCGTCGTAATTGAACTGCAGAACGGAAGAGGTAACGGAAATACCACGCTCTTTCTCAATCTCCATCCAGTCGGATACGGCATGGCGCGCGGTCGCTTTTCCTTTTACAGAACCGGCGAGGTTGATGGCTCCTCCGTACAGCAGGAATTTCTCGGTCAGTGTGGTTTTACCGGCATCCGGGTGGGAAATGATGGCGAAGGTACGCCGTCTTTCAATTTCTTTTGTATAATCAGGCACGGTTTTATCTCCTTTGGAATCTAAAATCTTATTTACTATGTTTTCCATGTTTATGCTTTTTAGACATACTAATTTATTCTATTATATGCCACCATTCCTGTCAATCGTTATCTTGACAGTTCATTCATAATCGAAGCGTAAATCTTCTGACTCCGGTTTTCCCAGTTGCTGCAGATCTTTTTGGCCGCCTCCTCGGACGGAACCGTCACGACAATCTCAAAAATAGTCGTCTTCCGCTCTCTTGCCTGACAGCGGACCTCGTAGTCATCTCCCGCGGTCTTGTAGTAATCGGCCACAACGGACGCTTTTTTCCGCAGTTCATAGGAGTGTTCCTTCATATAGCGGTCGATTTCCTCCCGGATTTCCGGAGAGATCTCGTTTTCGAAGAAGGAAAGCGTCTTGCTGCCCTCCTCAGTCATGTGGTAGTACGAGGTGTTGCGCACCTTCTCGATCTCGATCAGCTTTGTATCCTGCAGCTCGCTTAACGCCTCCTGGAGATGAAAGTAGTTCGTGTACTCTTTTTCCAGGATAAAATCCGAAATCTGTGTATTTGACAGCGGAAAATTCACATTCTGCAGCATGTAGAGAATAATCAGTTTGTATAACGTAAAGGATGATTCAATCACGGTGTGTTTCCTCCTTTTTCTTCGTCCAGAAGCTGTCCCTGATACGCATGTTCTTCTTTCATGCGGTGATGCAGCTCATTTAAGACGGTGCGTTTTGCCTGGCTCCATGTTGGTGCAATCAGAAGATCCCCGGGGCCGTCTCCCGTCACACGGTGGATCACAAGATCGGGACGGAGGCGCCGCAGGCAGTCGATGACAAGGGTAAGATACGCATCCTGCTCCAGCACCTCAAATTTTCCGGCCGCGTAGTCCGCCGCAAGATCCGTGTTTTTCAGCACATGAAGCAGCTGAAGCTTGATGCCTGAAATGGAAAGTCCATTCAGGTAATCCATTGTTGCAAAGACTTCTTCCTGTCCCTCCCCCGGCAGACCGAGGATCGTGTGGACAATCACGGGAATCCCCCGCCTGTGCAGCTCGTTTACTGCCTGTTCAAAACAGGAAAGCGGATAGCCCCTTCGGATATACTGTGCCGTTTTTTCATGCATCGTCTGCAGTCCCAGCTCCACCCAGACCGGTTTGATCCAGTTCAGCTCTTCTAACAGAGAAAGAACCTCTTCCCCTAAGCAGTCCGGTCTCGTTCCGATCGAAAGGACCACGACCTCCTCGTCCGAAATTGCCTCCCGGAAAATTTTTTCCAGATATTCCACCGGCGCGTACGTGTTCGTATACGCCTGGAAATAGGCGATGAACTTATGCACCGGCCGCTTTTGCTGCAGGAGGGATTTCTGCTCCCGGATCTGCTCCGGGATGGATTTGTTTCTGTCCCCGGCAAAATCACCGGAGCCGCCCGCACTGCAGAAAATGCAGCCCCGGTCACCGCAGGTGCCGTCCCGGTTCGGACACGTCATCCCGCCATCGAGCGAGAGCTTGTACACTTTTTCCCCAAACGTCTTTTTCAGATAGGCGTCCAGCGAATAATACGGCTTTCCAAGCCAGTCTGTCATGGTTTCTTCCCCTTTTATTCGATGTCTTTTCCAATTTTTTTGAAGTTTTCCCGGATCTTCTGCTCATAGCCGTTCGTTCCAAGGTGAAGGAAGCGGCTTCCTAAGATCTCGTCCGGCAGATACTGCTGCTCGACGTAGTGATTCGGGTAATCATGTGCATACTGATAGCCTTCACCGTGGCCGAGTTTGGCAGAACCTTTGTAATGGGCGTCCTGCAGATGCGGCGGAACCGACGTCCGCACACTTCCGACCGTCTTCATCGCCGCAAAGACTGCCTCGTACGAAGAATTACTCTTCGGTGCACAGGCAACATACGTGGCTGCCTCCGCCAGAATAATCTGCGCCTCCGGCATGCCGACGCGTTCCACGGCAAGGGACGCGGAAACTGCTACATTTAAGGCATTCGGATCGGCAAGGCCGACATCCTCCGCCGCGCAGATCATGATGCGGCGGGCGATAAACTTGATATCCTCCCCGGCATACAGCATTTTAGCCAGATAAAAGACCGCCGCATCCGGGTCAGAACCGCGCATGCTCTTGATAAATGCAGAGATCGTATCGTAATGCTGATCGCCCGTCTTGTCGTACCGCACGACGCGCTTCTGGATGCACTCCGATGCCGTTTCGAGATCGATATGGATTTTTCCGTCCGCCTGACGTTCCGTCGAGAGGACGCCCAGCTCGATTGCATTTAAGGCCGCTCTCGCGTCACCGCCTGCGATGTCGGCGAGGAACTCTTTTGCATCCGCATCGAGCACAACGTTGTACGTCCCGAGCCCCTTTACCGGGTCCGTCACCGCGCGCTCCAGCAGTTTTTCGATGTCCTCTTTTTCGAGCGGCTTTAATTCAAAGATAATGGAACGCGAAATCAGCGCCCCGTTGACCTCGAAATACGGGTTTTCCGTCGTCGCGCCAATCAGAACGAGTGTGCCGTCCTCCACAAACGGAAGCAGATAATCCTGCTGCCCCTTGTTGAAGCGGTGGATCTCGTCGACAAAAAGAATCGTCTTTTTGCCGTACATGCCGATCCGCTGCTGCGCTTCTTTTACGACTTCTTCCATATCCTTTTTGCCGGCTGTCGTGGCATTCAGCTGGGTAAACTCTGCGCTTGTCGTGTTGGCGATGACGCGGGCAAGCGTCGTTTTTCCCGTTCCCGGAGGGCCGTAGAAAATGACGGAGCCGAGTTTATCCGCCTTGATCGCACGGTACAACAGCTTTCCAGGGCCGATGATGTGCTCCTGTCCAACCACCTCGTCCAGCGTTGCCGGGCGCATGCGCGATGCGAGGGGGGACTCTTTTTCCATTGTGGTTTCTTTCATATAATCAAACAAATCCATGTATTTTTCACCCCATTTTTCTTCCTGCTTTTTATCTTATCACATTTTGGCGGGTATCCTCAACCCCTTAATCTCGGATTCTCCGCAACTATGTTCGATGGAATCCGCGGAAGCTATTCTTCAATCAGCTCACGCACCGTCACAAACGTGTATCCCTCTTCTTTTAATTCTTTTACGATCCGCCGCAGCGCTTCCACCGTCGCGCGGTAACCGTCGTGCATGAGAATAATGCTGCCATCCTTCACATTCGGAAGCACCGCGCTGCAGACCGCCTCGGTGTTCTGGCTCTCCCAGTCGCGGGAATCCACATCCCAGAGTACCGGGATCATCGTCACTGCAAGATCCAGCCCCTCTCTCCATTCCCCGAACGGCGGACGGATATAGGCAGGATATTCCCCTGTGATCTCGTAGATTGCATTGCTTGTTTTCACGACCTCCTCCCTCGCTTCCTCTTCTGATACTTTCGTAAGCTGAACATGATGAAACGTATGATTTCCGATCAGATGGCCTTCCGCATGCATCCGGCGGACGATTTCTTCGTTTCCGGCAAGACACTGCCCCTGCAGAAAAAACGTTGCCGGAATTTCATTTTCTTTTAAAATTTCAAGCACCTCCGGCGTATAGCACGCATTCGGCCCGTCATCAAATGTCAGCGCCGCACGGTGGGGCATACTTTTTTCTGCTTCCGCCGCTGTCTCTTTCGCGCCTTCCCTTTCACACCGTGCCAGCTCTGCAAACAGAATAGCCGCCATTATCACAGCCAGAAGCGGCAGAGGAACGTGCCGCACTTTTCGGAATCTCCGCATGGTCTGCCCTTCGCACTTTCTTCTGCATTCCCTGTATTATATGAAAAACAGGAGAAAAGATGCCGCACCCGGCGGTTCTTTTCTCCTGTTTTTGTTCTTTATGTATCCTGCACCTGAAGAATATACGTACCGGACGCAGTATCCTGGTAAACGATATCTCCGATGGACTGCAGCAGCGATTCGTTCAGCGCATCGCCGTATTTCTCCTTTTCTTTGCTTCCCACAAAAATGTAGGTCACATGATACTGCTCCAGCAGGCGCAGCACCTCATTCGTATCGGTCGAGGTGTACATCTGTTTCACGTCCCCGGCGCGGACATTTAAGTCTGCGGGATTCCCTCTCCAGAGCCATTCATGGACATACCATCCAAGCACGGTCGGAAGACCGGTCATTGCGGAAACGCGCTCGTAATCGCTGTAGCTGTCGCCGTTCGCCTCAAGCACAACCGGCTGTCCTTCTATTGTTTCATCCAGCCAGCGGATGGCACCTGCGTCCTCGGAAAAGACATTTTCCAGATACGCTGTCGCATCGAGTCCGCGGTACTCGGACAGATCGAAAACATTTCCGAACCAGGAGTACACGCTCGTTCCAAAATAGCCGAACGTCCATAAAAGCAGTACCAGCCCGATTCCGCCGAACACCTGCAGAATCCGCTCTTTTTTCCAGATCAGGAACCGCGTGATGATGTAGCTCATGCAGATACCGAACAGGATAAATGCCTGATACGTCAGCTTGAACATCGTGTTGGAGCGCGCATACGATTCTTCGTAGATATCGCGCACATAGACGAGCTCCGGAATGATGATAAGGCCGATGGCACAGAGACCTAAAATACCGATCACCATATCGCTCACCGCAATCTCTCTCCAGAAATTACAGAAGGCAGAAACTTTTTTTGGCTTTTCTGCCGTTTCTTTTTCGCCCGGCTCCGGTTTTTTCTCTCCCAGAATCAGGGCAACGGCCTGCTCTTCCACCTCTTCCTGCGTCTTTCCATCGGCAAGTACAATCTGTCCCTGCCGCTCCATGCCCGGAAGATGACAGTTTTTCCGCCATGCTAGCAGAACGGCTGCGATAAACAGCACAACGAGCACCGTCGGAAGGCCCCAGAGAATCGCCAGCTGATACAGCATCGAATGGTGCTTGGCAATGCCGACACCGGAAACCATCGTCTCAAACTTCATTGTAAACGGAAGGGCGACAATCGTTCCAATTGCAAAAACTTCTGCAGCCTGCAGGAGAACCGTTCCGATCGTCTCTTTCGCCCGCGCGTGATACCGGTACAGCGCACCGTACAGCGCAAAGCCTGCAATCACGACGAAATAGATAACAAAATCCCAGTAGTTGGACCAGTGGAACACACCGATTAGAAAGCCCGCCGCGATGATCTGCGGCTGAAGCAGAACGTCTTTTAACGACCATTTCCACTCTTTTTCCGGATCACGGCAGGTATTTTTCACGTAGGAATATAAAAGGCCCAGCACCAGCAGGACGAACATGACATTCACCACATGGGCATGCAGGTCGCCGAGCACAAAGGAATACGATGGAAACTCATGAATCGTGCGGTCATTTTCCACAAGCGGGTCATACCCGATATAGCGGGTCGAACTCGGGAACCAGTAAGCCGATTCGTTCAGTCCCAGCCACTGGCGGATGCAGCCGTAAATCACATAGTGCATATTTCCTGCAAGGGAAACGGCGCCTCCCGAAAGAAGACCGCCAAGCACCGGTGCAATCTGGCTTTTATTGCCGCCCTCTTTCCGGATGCGGTGGCACGCACGCGACTCTGCCAGATGGTAGGTGATCGAAAACGGCAGAACAAACGCGAACGATGCCACCATCGTACGCATCAGATGGTACGTCTGCTTTACATCCGTGAAGGTAATCTTCGTCAGAAATACGGCATAGAACTGGCCGCCGTAATAGTAGTTAATACCGCTTCCGCTGTACCAGAGATCCTCTGCCGGAACGGCGGTGCTGCGCATCATGGCCTTCATAAAACCATAATCCATGAACTTCTCGGTTCCATATGCAGCAGGGCGGAATCCTGCCAGATATGTCCACATAAGAAATGCAAGGAAAAACAATAATTCTTCCCAGTAAATCAGAGAAATCCTGTCAACTGGAAAACATTCTGTCTTTTCTTTTGATTCCTTTCGAAGAAGGAAAAAACAGATAACTGCGCATAGGATTGTTACAGCAGCACAAGTCAGGGCATTAAAAGGGATTAGTCTGATAGCTGTCAGAAACCAGGTAAGAAAACCTGTTGCAGCAATCGCCAGTACCTTAGAAA
>OFMX01002449.1_pt1 | contig 10881 bp, 10 predicted proteins | sample 1541901 | NCBI WGS metagenome assembly OFMX01 (sample SAMN04209222, study PRJEB22552) | human gut metagenome | biome: gut; material: feces | host: Homo sapiens | place: USA: Oklahoma | reverse complement strand
ACAGTATTCCGCCGTTTCCGGTACCTCGATTGGCCGAAAAATCTCTCGCTCACAGCTCTTGCCGATTTAATCAGAGTTTCCCTAATATCAGTAACTTGCCGCTGCGAAAGCAGGGGCTATTTTTTATGGAATCCTTGCCGATAACTGTCAGGACACCATCTTTGGCGGCTTTGCGCCCAACAGTCAGACGGCGGAGGTGCTGTCCAGAAATCTGGGCAGCCGAACGGTTCTGTCCGGCTCTGTGACTCAGGGCAAGGACAGCAACTCCCAGTCCCTGCAAATGATGGAGCGCCCCCTCATGTCCCCGGATGAGCTGAAATCCATGCCCAAGGGCAGCTTCGTGATAATGAAAACCGGCACTCATCCCATGAAGACAAAACTGAAGTTATTCTTAGACTGGGGAATCCGATTTGATAAGCCTTTGGAAATCCCTGACCGGGGCAGCCGCCCGGTGCATTACGCGGGAAAAGCGGAACTGGAACAGGCGATTCTTTCTGGATGCCCGCTGGTATATTCCGAGGAACTATTACCACCAAAGACAACGGTGAAACCGGTGCCGATCCCAGAGAAAACAACGCTCAAAACATAACAAAAACGGGCGGGGCATCTCAGCCCCACCCGTACAGGAGGAAACAATATGCATGATTTTACAAAGCTGTACCGTATGGATCTTCCCCACAGAGCGATTTCTGTGTACATCTACCTCGCCGACCGCGCCAATAAAGACGGCATTGCTGGCCGTCGATTCCAACTATTGCCAAAGATTTGAAGCTCTCCGAATCCACCACCCGCCGGGCCATTCGGGACTTGCGGAAAGCAGGGGTGATTCAGACAGAGCAACGGTACCGGGGGAACGGCAGCAACAGCAGCCTGCTATATAAACTGAACTAGAGCCTGTCCGAAAACTGTCAAAACGCCTAGGCGGCGGCTATTTATTCCCTGTGTGATATCATTTTTCATAGGAATACTGGATGTATTCCTATGGAAAATGGATTTCGCAGAACAAAAATACTGCGCTGTTGGTCGTTCTGCCATTTTTTAGATACGGCCTAAATGGAAAAACAATATGAGCTGTTACAATGATGTAACGGAATCTCTCACAACCAGCTTCACATCCAGTACCATGGACTGAGCGGGAAGAGACGGATCGGCCAGACGTTGAAACAGGGTTGATACAGCGAAGTGTGCCTTCTGATTAAGGTCCTGCGCAATCGTAGTGAGCTGCGGAGATATTTGACGGCATATCTCTAGGTTATCAAAGCCGATAACGGACATCTCCTCCGGCACGGACACCCCTCCCGAGACGAGCCCCTGCACAACATAGGATGCAATCTGATCGCTTGTGATGAAGATTGCGGAAAACTCTTTCCTCATGGGTGCAATGTGTTTACCCAGAGCGACAATTGCGTCCTGACGCACATCCGACTCAATCTCAAAAATATGCTCAGGGCTGACCTCCATACCATTCACACGCAGAACGGAGTTAAAGCCGTCGAAACGATGTCGGATAACACCATTATATTTCATGGTAGGACCGATAAATGCAACGCTGCGATGGCCTCGAGAGATAAAATGGTTTGCAGCAAGCTGCCCACCCTTAAAATCGTCAATTCCGATATTTGAAAGCTGACGCACGTTGCTGTAGCTGTCGACAAAGACCATCGGCACATCGCATACAGAATACATGGCTTCTATCTCGTCATCAAAGAGGCCTAGGAATATCGCGCCGTCCACATTCCAGGTTCGCAGACTCTGTAGAATATCCTGATGGGACTTCATAATGTTCACCATCGCATAGTAGCCGTGCTGTTGAATTTTCCGGATCATTGCCCCCACCATGGCAGAATAATATGGGTTCAGCATTGGATTTTCGTTTTCCTCGCCACGCATAATAATTGCGATGATGTTGGTTTTGCTTTTTGCAAGGCTTCTTGCAGAGGCGTTAGGAACATACCCCATTTGACTAATGATCTTTTGCACGTGCTCTGCCGTTTCTTTTGAGACCTTAGTGTAATTGCCGTTTACAATATTTGAGACGGTCATAACGCTGACTCCGGCTTCCTTCGCAATGTCCTTCAGTGTAACCATATATTCAAACTCCACTTGGTTTAAAGATAAACTAATAATAAACCAACAATTAAAAAAATGCAAGGTGCTGAGAAAAAAACTAACAGTATTGACGTAGATAGAAATTTCAATAATTAGTTTAGCGATAAACTAATTATTTGCTTCGACCAAGGGGGATGTGCACAAAAATGCGGGTTAATTTTGTTGCTTTACAACAAAATTAAAGTGGCTATATAGTTTTCTGTTGACAAACACATTGAAGAAATGTATTATACAATTAGTTTAGCGATACACCTAATGACGCTAACAACAAAATGAAATGGAGGAACAAAAATGTCAAAGAAAATCATCACACTTTGCCTCGCTCTTGTTATGGTTCTCAGCATGACGGCCTGTAGCGCACCTGCTCAGACCGCTGAGCCTGAGCAGACGGCTGAACCTGCAACCAAAGCTTCCACAGCCGAAACACCCACAACAGATGCGCGCCCCGTTATTGGCTCAGCTATCCAGTATGACCCCAATGTTCCCATTAACGACGGCAAGGACATCGAAGTAGAACTCTGGTTCTGGTCCGGTGCAGCAAATCTGTTCCAGTCTCTGGCGGATCAGTACACTGCAATTCACCCCAACGTGACCATCACTCTCGTCGAGAATCCTTGGGATGATTACTTCACCAAGCTGCCTCTCGCTCTTCAGGGCAACGATGGTCCCGCAATCTTTAATGTGCATAACAGCAAGCACGACCTGCTCATCGACTACATGGCTCCCTACGATATTCCTGTCGAAGATATGGAAGCGGACTTTGTCGGCGTTTCCGGCCACCTTGTAGACGGGAAGGTCTACTATACTGACTACGGCCTTATGACCGCAACCATGTACTACAACACCGACATGTGGGCAGCTGCAGGCCTCACCGAGGCTGACATCCCCACCACCTGGGACGAATTCCGTGAAGTTGCCAAGAAGCTCACCATTCGCGACGAAAATGGCGACCTTGTTCAGGCTGGCTTCAGCTACAATGGCGGCATTCAGGGCGACGTTCTCGGTATGCAGTACCAGTACGGTCAGAACCTCTTCAATGAGGATGGCACCGCTTCCATCAATAACGAGGCCATGAAAAAAGTTATCACCCGTCTGCACGACATGTACGTCGTTGATGGTGTCTGCGACTACAGCTTCGGCAATAACTCTGGCGACAACTTTGGTCAGGGGCTGGTTGCTATGTACCTTGGCTGGGGCTTCATGACCGGCGTGTTCAACAACAACTTCCCCGATACCCACTATGATTGCTTTGAGATTCCCACAGTTGATCCTTCCAACACTTACGCGTACCACAGATACAACGGCGAGTCCACCTTCGGTATCAACAAGAACGCTCCTGCCGACCAGCAGGCCGTTGCTCAGGACATCGTTCGCTTCTTCCTTGCAAACGACAGCATCCAGAAGGAATTCTGTACTCAGAACGCAGTATTCCCAATGAAGATTTCTCTGCAGAGCGATGCAGACCTGCTTGCTGTTCCCAGCATCAAGGTTCTTGCAAAGCACATTGACCGCTACATTTGGCCCGGCCCCATGCCCAGCACGCTTGAGGACAATATGAAGATTGCTCTTGAAGAGATTTTCTACAACGGCAAGGACATCGATACGGCTCTTGCTGATTGTGAAGCAGCTATCAACGAAGACCTTGCAACTCTCGATTTTGAGTCTCGCGAACCCCTTTACAAGTACGCAAAGTAAGCTATACTAATATAGAGGGCACCGGCAGTGTCATGTCGGTGCCCTATTTCCCTTGAAAGGATATGAAATATGAGAGGAAATATAAGACTGAATAATCCTGCTCAGAGCAAGAGCGAGATCGTAATGCGCAACATTGTTGTTGCAGCACTCGTCGTTTTCTTTCTCGTCTTCTTTATTCTCCCTATTATTGCTGTGCTGTTTGGCAGCTTTTACAGATGGAATCCGCTGAAAAACCAGATGATCTATCTGGGACTCGGCAATTGGAAAAAGGTCTTTACGAGCGATCTGTTCTGGCTATCCATGAAAAACACCTTCGGTTTCGCAGCTGTCGCAACTGCTTTCCGCGTGATTATCGGTCTTGCGCTTTCATGTGCCATATTCTCCAAACTAATTAAACACAAGTCCCTTTATCGCATACTTTTCTACCTTCCCACAATTACCCCTCTTGTGGCGGTAACGTTTGTATGGAAGTTCATATTTGATCCTCAGATTGGCTTTCTGGATCGGATACTAAATTCGAATATCAACTGGCTTTATGATGGCCGTTATGCCATGATAGCCATTCTTATATTGACAATATGGAAGGATTTCGGCTATGCGGTTATTCTTCTGCTGGGTGCAATGTACTCGCTGCCCGTGGAGTGCTATGAGGCCGCAGAGACCGATGGCGCGACTGCATGGCAGAGATTCAGATTTGTAACACTGCCGCTTCTTAAGCCCACGATCGTTTTTATAGTAATCACTTCGCTTATTTCCTATTTCCAGACCTATATCCCGGTAATGGTTCTCACAGGAGGCGGGCCTGGAACTCAGACATATCTGGCATCTTATCTCATCTATCAGGAGGCTTTCTCCAAGTATAATTTTGGATATGCCTCGGCACTATCCTTTGTGCTGTTTCTCTTTATTGCAATACTGACTGCGATATCCTTTAGGATTTCGGGTCAGAACGAAGGGCAGGTGTAAGAAAATGAAGAAGTTAAGTTCTGTGTTCTTAAACGCCATTTTGCTGTTCTTCTGCCTCCTGGCAGTGTTTCCTTTTATCTGGATGCTCTGCTCATCCTTCAAGACCAATGCCGAGATCAGCTCCCTGGCACAAACGTTGTTCCCGCAGCATTTTTCTTTCCAGAATTATTCTGATGTGCTCAATAAGTTTGACTTCTTCCGGTATTTTGGAAACAGCCTAATTTACGCGCTGCTAATTACGGTCATAACCGTGTACACAAGCACCATTGCGGGCTATGTGCTCTGCAAATACAGATTCAAAGGGCGTGATGCGCTGTTCACGATGATCCTGATGACGATGATGATTCCCGGTGTCGTTACCCTCATTCCCAGATACAGTATTATGCAGTCACTGAAATGGATCGACACTTATCAGGCGCTTATTGTTCCGAGCATCTTCACTGCCTTCGGCATCTTTTTGATGCGTCAGTCCTGCGCAGTTATCCCCAACGAGCTCATAGAAGCGGCACGAATGGACGGAGCAAATGAGTTCTATATTTTCCATCGCATCATCATTCCCCAGCTGAATAACGCCATCGTTTCCATGTCTGTTTTCCAGTTTCTTTGGGCGTGGGACGACTACCTCTGGCCGTTCCTTATGATCCGTGATACGAAGAAACAGCTCCTGCCTGTAGCGTTAAACCTCTTCAGCGGGCAATTTTCCACGGATTATGCCGGCCTATTCGCCGCAACAAGCATCGCAATCATCCCCGTCGTAATATTCTATATCATTTTCCAAAAGAAGTTTATTGCAGGTATTTCCTCGTCTGCAATCAAGGGCTAAGGAGGTTTTTCTATGGCTGTCAATACTTCCAAATTCTACAGAAATCAGGTCATGTATTCTATTTTCGTGCGCAATTACAGTGAAGAAGGAAACTTCAGTGGCGTTAGAAAAGACCTTGACCGCATAAAGGCACTTGGTACCGATATCGTGTGGCTTTTGCCAATCCATCCCATTGGCAAGAAGGAACGCAAGGGTGAGCTAGGCAGCCCTTATGCTATCTCTGATTACCGCAAGATCAATCCCGAGTATGGAACGATTGATGACCTGAAGCAACTTGTCACCGACATTCACGCGCGCGGCATGAAGTGCATCATCGACGTTGTATATAACCACACGTCTCCCGACTCCTGGCTGGCCAAGAATCATCCAGAATGGTTCTATCACAAGCCGGACGGATGTTTCGGCAACAAGGTGGGGGAATGGCTTGATGTAATTGATCTTGATTACAACAATAGGGATCTCTGGGATTACCAGATAGAGACGCTCAAAATGTGGGCTGGTATTGTAGACGGCTTCCGCTGCGATGTTGCCCCGTTGATCCCTCTCGAGTTCTGGCTGAAGGCAAGGGAAGAGGTTGCGAAGGTCAACCTCGATTGCTTCTGGCTGAGCGAGTCCGTTGAACCCGTATTTACCATTGCAAACCGCGCACGCGGAATGGTGAGCCTGTCCGACTCGGAAGTTTACCAGGCATTCGATGTCAGCTACGAGTACGACATATATTATCGCTTCAAGGATTATCTCAAGGGCAAAATTAGCCTTGCTCAGTACGCAGAAGACATCAATCGACAGGAAGCTATCTATCCTGACAACTATGTCAAGCTCCGCTACCTTGAAAACCATGACAATGCAAGAGGTGCTTTTCTAATTCCGGATGAGAAGAAACTCCTCGTCTGGACTGCGTTTATATACTTCCAGAAGGGTATGACGCTTCTCTACGCGGGGCAGGAAAACGGCGTAAAACACCTTCCTGACTTGTTCGATGCAGATAAAGTGCAGTGGAACACCGGCAAGGATTACTCCGCACTTATGTCCCGCCTATATGAGATCAAAAAAAGCCCCGTCTTCGCAGACAGCACCTATGAAGTTAAGGCACTACCCGGTGACGTGCTCGTAGCGACCCACTCCAAAGGCGGTGATAGATACATCGGTATCTTCCCCGTGACCGGTGAAGCCTCTCTTATCGATATAGATCTTCCGAACGGACTGTACACTAACCTTATCAGCGGCGAGAACGTTGAAGTACACGCAGGAATGCTTGCTGTTGATGGCCGCGCGATTATTCTTAACCTTCCCGGTGCAAAGGAGTAAACTCGTATGTCTTATGACATCATAAACGGCAAAAGCAACGATATGCAGTGTGTGACCGGTGAGCATTATAGAATTACTGTGCTCGCATCACGAATGCTACGCCTCGAATACTGCGAAAGCAATATATTTGAGGATAGGCCTTCTGTATTTGCATGCTGCAGAAATTTTGATGCGCCGAAATTTGAAGTCTGCCGTCATAATGGCAAGCTGGAAATACACACGGAATATCTAAGCCTGTTTTACGATGAAAAGCCTTTCTCCGCTGGCGGACTTTCTATAAAAGTTAGAAGTGAGACTCGCGGCATCTATAGCACTTGGCACTATGGCGATAAGCTGCGCGAGAATCTCGGCGGCACTGCACGCACACTTGACATGGCTGATGGCGAGATACCGCTCAGAAAAGGCATTCAGTCGCGTCTTCAGGGATACAGCGTTATTGATGACAGTGATTCACCGCTTATTGAGAGCGACGGAGCCATAATGTCTCGCGCAGAAAAAGCAATCGACCTATATTTCTTCGGTTACGGCCTTGAATATCAGGCGGCTCTTAATGACTTTTTCGGACTCAGCGGAAGGCCGCCTATGCTGCCACGTTATGCTCTCGGCAATTGGTGGAGCCGTTTCCACGCCTATTCCGATGACGAATACCTGAACCTCATGGACAGATTCCGCGCCGAGCGGGTACCGTTCAGTGTAGCTGTCATGGACATGGACTGGCATATTACAGATATAACAGCCAAGCAGGGCAAGGGCTGGACGGGATACACATGGAATAAAGAGCTGTTTCGTGATCCAAAGAATTTCCTGAGCCAGCTCCATTCCCGCAGCTTAAAATGCGCTCTCAATCTCCATCCCGCAGAGGGCATACAGCCCCATGAAGAGCAGTACGTCGAGGCCGCCGTGCGCATGGGGCTTGACCCTGCGTCCGGTCGGGATATCCCCTTTGATATGTGCAGCAAGGATTTTGTCGATACATATTTTAAATGCCTCTTAAAGCCCCGTGAGGACGAGGGCGTGGATTTCTGGTGGATCGACTGGCAACAGGGTGACGCATCCTGCATTGACGGCGCAGACCCTTTGTGGCTCCTGAATCATTTTCATACTCTCCACAGTGCCGAGATAAACCAACGCCCGTTGATTTTATCCCGCTACGCCGGCCCCGGTAGCCACCGTTACCCCATCGGCTTCTCCGGTGACACGATCATCAGCTGGGACTCTCTCCGCTTCCAGCCTTATTTCACAGCTACAGCTGCGAATATCGGATACGGCTGGTGGAGCCATGATATTGGCGGACATTGCGCCGGAACATACGACGAGGAACTGACTGTCCGCTGGGTACAGTTCGGTGCTTTCTCACCCATCATGCGCCTGCACAGCACATCTAACATCTTCAGCGGCAGAGAACCGTGGAACTATTCTGGCGAAGTATGCAGCATACTGAAAGCCTTTCTGCGTCTGCGTCATCGCCTTGTTCCCTATCTTTACACGATGAATTTCGAGTCAGCAAGACACGGTATTATGCCTCTGCGCCCTATGTATTACCTCTATCCCCGTGCAGAGGAAGCCTATCAGGTTCCCGACCAGTATTATTTTGGCTCACAGCTCATCGTTTGCCCTATTACCTCGCCCGTAAGTGCGGAGACCGGCATGGGGAGCGTTGCTGCATGGCTGCCAGGGGGCACTTATTACGACTTTTTCACCGCACAGAGATATTCCGGGGGCGGGATGAAAATCCTGCACAGGCCCCTTTCACAGATACCCGTCTTTGCCAAAGCCGGTGCGATTGTGCCTCTTACAGGTGAACAGGAAGCTGAACGTTTTGGTGTAGAGCTGCCTGAGGCCATTGACGTGAATGTGTTCTGCGGTGATAGCGGCGAATACACCATGTATGAGGATGACGGCAGTGATGAGCATGCTGCCTTGACGCGGTTTGAAGTCAAGTGGAGCGAGGATGCAATGCGGTTTTCCATTAAGCCAGATGAAGACAGTTTCCGTGTAAGACCCGCGATGCGCCGATACAGAGTGTGTTTCTACGGCATAAAAAACAGCACAGTCAAATCCGACGTTGCCTATGAAAAGACTTACGATACAGAAAAAAAGGTGCTGACCGTTACATTTGGAAAGAACAGTGACAAAATTGAGCTGCAAGTGCTCAATGCTGAGCTTGCCGATATTGACCGCAGCAAGAGGATTTTCAAGCTTTTACAGCACTGCAGGATCGGTTACGAACTTAAAGAAAAGATATATAACTGCATTTGTGCTAAAAAGAACCCGGCAGCAGTAATTCATGAGCTGCAATCTATGGCATTGTCTCACGATTTGATAGGAGCGCTGGCAGAGCTCGGTTTTGAGTGATTACGAATGTAAACGCACGGAGAAAACCGTGCGTTTATTATAGGAGAAGTATATGTATAAAAGAGTATTTGACATTCATGCGTGGAAGCTTTCCACCCATGCTTTCAATGAAGGGGATATCCGCCTTTATGAGAGCCTAACACCCATCGGTAACGGCTACATGGGCATGCGCGGCAACTTCGAAGAGGGCTTTTCCGGCGACAGCCATACAGGGACATACATTGCGGGCATCTGGTTTCCAGACAAGACTCGTGTGGGCTGGTGGAAGAACGGATATCCGAAGTATTTTGGCAAAGTTATCAATGCAGTGAATTTTGCAGCAATAGGCGTTGAGATCAATGGAAAAACGGTTGACCTTCATACCTCCAACTTCTCGGATTACTATGAAGAGTTAGATATGCGCTCCGGCCTGCTTACAAGAAGCTATACTGTTGACAGCGTGAAGCTCACGTTCCGGCGTTTCTTCAGTATCGTTGAGCGCAGGACTGCCGAGTTTCAGCTTATCATAGAAGGGAAGGCCAATGCGCAGCAGAATCTTTCAATGCCAGAGCTATGATTCTGCCCTGAGCATTATTGGAGATTATGTGAATATCACAGACAAAGAGCAATCTGTAGAACTGTCCATGGAAATGAATTAAGGCAACACCGCATAAATACCAAAATCCGCATTATACAATAGGCGTCGAATAAAAGCTGTGGATAACCTCTGAATTTTTGTCCGCAAAGGCGCACTTACTCAAGCTGCCAGACAGGGCCTGTCAGCTTGTACATACAGTAAAGGTGATTTCAGCGGATCATATCAGGGTGTACCTGAATGACGGCACGGAGATTGATCAGATGGTCGGCCCTTGACAGATGGCGGAATCGTGGTATAATGAACATAGAAAAGGGCGCTGCCGATAGACGGTTAGCTCCCTCGGATTGCGATTAGTAAACCGCCCGGTTGGGGAACTTGGGGCGGTTTACTTCTTTTTTGTGATCGTAATGATCAGACCGGCAAAGGAAATGAGTACCAGTAAGAGCTGGAACAGCTCTTCATATGTAACCACATTCACATCACCACCCCCTTCCGGCAAGGACAGGGGGCAAAGAAGGATCACCCCCTGTTGTCAGGGGGCCAACCGCCTACCGCGGTGCGTCGCGCAGCGAATCAGAATTCTCTGATTGCCGGTGGCAATCACACCATTATCTAAACTGGCAGCGCCCGGTTCCAGATGGAACCATGAATATTCTATCAAATATCAACATATAAGTCAAAACATATTTTCGATATTGCCAACTGCTCGTGCGGTTGGCATTTTGTTTTTTGGTGTACTCTTAACCAAAAGTAGGTAACAGCGCTCGCTCTGCTTATTTGATTTCTTGCTCAATGTTGTCAAAGAGGTCGTCATCGAAGAACTGCCGCAGGGTAATCCCCAGCCCGTCGCAGAGCTTCTGCAGGGAAACGACACCGGGGTTTTTGCTCTTAGAGTTAAGCATGCTGTAAACCGTGGAGGGGGATACCCCGGAACTTCCGGCAAGAGCATTGATGGCGATGCCTCTTTCCTCACATAGTGCCAGAATTCTGGCGGCGACTGCTTCTTTGGCGTTCATAAATCATCATCCTTCTGTACGATATATCGCTG
>OFMX01002438.1_pt1 | contig 10917 bp, 9 predicted proteins | sample 1541901 | NCBI WGS metagenome assembly OFMX01 (sample SAMN04209222, study PRJEB22552) | human gut metagenome | biome: gut; material: feces | host: Homo sapiens | place: USA: Oklahoma | reverse complement strand
GCCAGGGCTGCGATGAGGTTGCTCTGACCCTGCTGGACGTGCTGGACTACATGGAGAAGATCCCCATGGTCACCGGCTACAAGCTGACCGACGGCACCATCACCAAGCGCTTCCCCATGGGCATGGCTCTGGACACCGCACAGCCCGTGGTGGAGTATCTGCCCGGCTGGCACTGCGATATCACTGCCGCCCGCAAGTGGGAGGATCTGCCCCAGGAAGCCCGCGATTACGTTGAGTATCTGGAAAAGGCTATTGGCTGCAAGATCACCTACATCTCCGTGGGTGCCGAGCGTGAGGCCTACATCCATCACAACGTCTGATCCACGCCACAGAACCCGCCGCATTGAAAAGGAAGCGTGACTATGTTTGATATCATCACGGACAGCGCCTGCGACCTGACCCCTGAGACGGCCGCAACACTGAATATTGAGATCATCCCCTTCTATGTCTCGCTGGACGGTGAGCACTACCGCAAGGAAGGCAAGGAGATCGCCGTGCGCGATTTCTACCAGTTCATGGTAGATAACCCCTCGGCCTACCCCAAGACCAGCCTGCCTTCGCTGGAGGATTTTGAGACCGCCTTCCGGGCCCATGCCGAGGCGGGCCGCCCGGTGCTCTGCATCTGCTTTACCAGCAAGATGAGCGGCTGCGTGGGCAGTGCCCGCAATGCCCGGGAGCTGGTGCTGGAGGATTTCCCCGATGCTAAGATCGAGGTCATTGACAGCACCGCCGCCACCGTGACCGAATCCATCGTGGTGGAAAACGCGGTGGCCATGCGGGATGCAGGCTGTACGCTGGACGAAGCCGTGACCTGGCTGGAAGCGGAAAAGATCACCAACCAGATCTTCTTCACGGTGGGCAACCTGGACTACCTCATCAAGGGCGGGCGCATCGGCAAAGTCACGGGCCGTGCTGCCAATATTCTGGGCATCAAGCCCATGATCCTGTTCAAGGAGGGCGAGATCTTCTCCGCTGGTGTGGCCCGCGGCCGCCAGAAGAGCTTTGAGAAGGCCCTCGACCTGCTGATGACCTATCTGGCCGAACACAACGGCACGCCCGATGACTACTGCATCACGGTGGGCTACGGTTATGATGCCGACGAGGGTAAGCGGCTCTGGATGCAGACCCGCGCCGCCCTGCGCGCCAAGTACCCCACCTGCGAGTGCAATGTGGTCCTGCTGCAGATCGGCTGCACCATTGCCGTGCACACCGGCCCCTATGCGCTGGGCATGGGCGTGATGCGGCGGTGGAAAAAACAGTAACTCCCTCAGTCGCCTCCGGCGACAGCTCCCTCTAGGAGGGAGCCTTACGGCAGCGAAAAGCCTCCCTCTGAGAGGGAGGTGGCATTGCGTCAGCAATGACGGAGGGAGTTCCCACATAGTAAAAAAGAAGCCCCGACGAATGTCGGGGCTTCTTTTTGTTTTTCAGCCTTGATTTTTACGATGCACGATCACAGAAGACGGTGACACGGGTCTTGCCGCCATAGGTGCAGGTGTACAGCACCAGGGCGTAGCCGCTGTGTTCCACTTCCTCCACACTGTGGGGGTCAAGCACTTCGACCTTATTCACGACGTACTCATTCACGATGCCGTCCATATCGGTGAAGGTGACGCTGTCCCCCACTGTGAGGGAGGCCAGCTTGCCGAAATGGCTCTCGTAGTTGTGCGCCGCAATGACCAGATCATCGGTGCGGGAAGAGCCGAACTGGCGGCAGGGGGCGATCTTCAGGCGGGGGTAGCTCCACTCGCTCATCACCGGCAGGTCAATGCCGATGGCGGGAATGGAGATCTCACCCACATATTCGTTGCCGTCGATCTCCACCACCGGGAGCTCGGGGTCCAGGGGGCCGCTCTCTGCCTCCGGTTCCGGGGTCTCCACCTTCTGCTGAAGGTCGGCCACCACGGTCTGGGCTTCGGCACCGGCGTGGGCATCCTCGTAGCGGTTGTAGGCGTACAGGCCGCCCGCCGCCAGCAGGAGCACCACACCCAGCACGATACAGACAAGCCCGGGGGATACTTTACGCATTCTTTTCACGTTTCTTGCTGCGCTCCATCAGATAGGCACCCACGGCCACCAGCACCAGACCGCTTGCCGTCAGAACAGGGATGGGCCAGTTCAGCTGACCGGTCTGGATCAGTTTGGGGCCTTCGGCCGGGCGGGCATCCGCCACCACGCTGGCCGGGGCGGTGGGCTCCGGTGCACTAGGGGTGGTGGTTTCAGTCACGGTCGGGCGGGCATCTGCCGGGGCCGGGTTCTCCGGCGTGGAAGGGGTGGGCGGGGTGACAGGATCAGGGTCATACGGGTCCGGGTAGTACGGGGTCTCGATGGCCTTGTAGCTGTTGTTGAAGGTGATGCTGCTCACCTTTTCGTCCATCAGGTCGGCCTGTGTGTGCACGGCCATCCGGGCCACCAGCTTGTCGTTGTCCCACACCACGGAAACGCGCAGATAGTACACGGTTTCATCGTAGGTGCCGCGGGTGTTGACACCGGCGCGCTGGCGCACGGTGTAAACGTAATAGCCGGGCTTGGTGTAGTTGATGGGGCCAAAGCTGCCGGTCTCGCCGTCGGTGATCTCCAGAGTGGTCACCTGGGGCAGGGGCGCATTGTCCACAGCCTCAAGTTCCACAGTCAGTGTTTCCTTTGGGAGAGGTGTTTCCCCCGTGGACTGAATGGAAACCGGAAGCTCCTGCAGCTGTGTATGCTGGTCAGCCGCAGTGGCCGCAAATGCCGCCGGCTGACACAGGCAGAACCCCAACGCAAGCGTCAGGAGTGCTGCCGCGATTTTACGGAACCTCATTTCATCCTCTCCTTTATGAATCCGACGCGGACGGGATCATCCACGCCAGAAGAATGGTGCGTGCATCGGTAAACTCCGTTGAACAGGTGGACAGCGCCAGCACCTGAGCGTCATCGCCCGCCGCTTTCATGGCGGCCAGCGTTTCGGTGTTCAGGTTCAGGGCGTTCTCCTGCGCAAAGGTGTACAACCCCTGCAAGTCGCTGTCCCAGCGCTGCGGATCGAAGATTGCATTCTCAGACGCTGGAACCAGCAGACATGCAAAGGTTTTAAGATCATAGGTGCGGTCGGGCAGGATCAGCTCACCGGTGGTGTTCTCTGCAAAGAACTCTGCGTCCTTGTACAGATCCAGATCACCGAACATCTTGCTCTCTTCCATGTGGTGACCATACAGCAGAGAGTAAGGGTCGGTGAAGTTCTTGTCGCAGTTCACATCCAGAAAGATGCTGCCTGCCAGCGAGAAATCACCGTAGACATCGGTGTTCACATAGGTAAAGTTGTCCTGGCCCTGTACCACAGGGTAGTCGATGGCGGTGTTGTCCAGTGTGACCCACGCGCAGACATCCGGGTTGATGCCCAGCAGCTCCTCAAAGCTCGCGCCGTTATCCGCGCCCGCCTTGGGCTTGAACTGCAAAAGCTCTGCCTGAACATTGTCTGCGGCGGCGTACACCTGCGAGTTGTCCCACAGGGCATAGGCTGAATACGCCCCGGCGACCACCAGGAACAGCACGATCACCGTGCTCACCAGAAAGTCGGCTGCCCTCAACGCTTTTCTCTGCCAGTTGATACAGCCCACCTCCGGTTAAGCATTCTAATTGATTGGTTTTCGGATGGATACGCCCTCTCAGGCGCTGCGCGCCAGCTCTCCCAAAGGGAGAGCCTACGCATCTAAGTGGTCAGCTGCTGCATCCGGTCGAGCCACTTTTGCCTCTCCCCTTGGGAGAGGTGGCAGTGCGGAGCACTGACGGAGAGGGCATGGACGCGAGCAATTACTCCTCGTCGCGGCGGCGCTTGTTCAGCATCAGGGCCACACCACCAATGGCAACGATGGCCAGCATTGCAATGTAAGGTGCATTGTCCAGCACAACACCCATGTCGGGGGAATCAGGATTGGTGTTCTGGAAGGCTGCAGTCACGTCAGTATTATTAACAGTACCCTTGATCTTAGTAGTCTCAGTGGTATCAAATGCAGTATCAGTAACAGTAACAGTGTACTTCACTTCGTCAACAGTAACAACAACAGTACCATTATCTACCTGAGAACCATTCTCGTAAATTTCGTACTTAATGCCAGCAGGCAGGTTGGAAAGGTCGAGAGAATCACCGTGCTGCAGAGTAACAGTATACTCCTTATCCAGTTCCAGATATGCGTTCTTATCGATATTAGTAGTGCTGTCCTTAATAGTTGCAGTATCGCTCAGATCAGTAACCTGAGGTCCTTTATACAGGCCAGTGTCAGTATTGTTCTTCAGGTCATCTGCCTTAGTGAACTTAATCTTAAAGGTAAAGTCCTTGCTCAAGTTGCCAAGTGCACCATGAACAGTCTTGCTCAGCTTCAAATTCTGAATGTTGCCGTCACCGTACTTATTCTTAAACGCTTCGGTTGCCAGAATCTTATTGCCGTCGGAATCCTTCAGAGCAACAAAATAGCCAAACTCAGCAGTAGCAGTGGCATCAACTTCCTTTGCGTTGACCTTGCTGATAACCATCGTCACAGTACCACGCTCAGCAGTCACAGACTGGTATGCCTTGTCCATGCTCTCAACGATGGTAAAAGTATACTTACCAACAGGCTTGCCTTCAGTCAGCTTCGCAACATCCAGCTTAAAGGTGCCAGTATAGACACCTTTATTGTTTTCGCCACCGTTAGAAGTATAATTACCCGCGTTAAATTCCACCGATTTAGTATCCAGTGCTGTACCGGTAGTTGCCGTACCCTCATAAACATTAAAGTTAAACTTCATGCTATCGGGCGCAGTACCATTAGCAACCGTCAGAATCTTGGTTAAATCAATTTCAGCCTTACCATTAACCGGCACAAACATTTTTGCATTGTATTCGCCAGCCGTGCCGGGATAGGTAGCATCAACACCAGTCGTCGCAAACGCTGCGGTTGCGCCGACGGTGAGCATCATGGCGGCAGCCAGAACGCCCGCGAAGATTTTCTTCAGTTTCATTGTTATTCCTCCCTAGTAAGAAATAGTTCGTACTTCTGTGCCGCGGCCCAAACTCCGCGGTTCACAGGCAGGATGCCGGCAGCTTCTTCCGGCTTCCGTGGTATTACAGACTGCGTCGCCGCAGTAGTGTAATTACTTTTGCTTGCACATCCTCCAGCGGAACCGGGCCAAAGTCCCGGCTGTCCTCGGATTGTGTGCGGTAATCGCCCAGCACAAAAAAGCAGCCTTCCGGCACCGTGTAGGGGTACTCCAGCGCGTCTTTTGCGTAGGTGGGGTAGAGGATCTCGCCGCTCTGCACCGCGCCGTTCACCACAAGGGTGCCGCTGTCGTCCAGAGCCACAAGGTCGCCCTCGCGCCCAAGGATGCGGCCCACCCGGAGCTTGCCGCCCTGGGTGTAGACCACAACGTCGTTTTTTGCGTAAGTTTTTTGCAGGCGGTAGCAGATGAGCAGGTCGCCATCCTTTACCGCGGGGAACATGCTGCTGCCCTTGGCCTGCGTGAGCAGGAACACCTGCGTGAACAGCACCCAGGCGCACAGCAGGATCACCACAACGCGGCCCAGCAGGCTGATAAAATCCTGCCGGTTCTCAGCGTCCAGCCTGCGGCGGCGCACCGCCCGTGCCCCCAGCTTCAGGGCTTCATTGTCCAGCGGGTGCATCGGAATGCGCCTCCTTTGGGGTAGCGGGCTCACCCGGATCAAACCTCTCAGTCATGGGCTTCGCCGTGACAGCGTCCGGGTTGCGGCTCCCAGCGTCCGGGCTAAACCTCTCAGTCACGGGCTTCGCCGTGACAGCTCCCCTAGTAGGGGAGCCCTTGGCAAAACTGTCAACTTCGGTGGGAGCCAGGTTTACGTCCCCGGGTTCACCGGTGCCGGATGCTTCCGGCTGCGCAGCACCTGTCTTGCCTCCCCTACTAGGGGAGGTGGCAAAGCCGTCAGGCTTTGACGGAGAGGTTTCCAGCAGCACATTGTACCTTGTGCGCTCGGCGCGGATGGCGGCTTCGTACAGGGCGTAAAGCTCTTCCAACTTCTTCCACATTGCCGCTTCGTCCACGCCGCCCAGCAGGTTCTTGCGGAATTTCACCGTCCGGAACCACTGGATGATCGCTTCCTGCTCCGGGCTGATACAGCTTTCCTCTGCACCGGCCAGCCGCTGGGGCGCTTTCTTCTTCGCCATGCGGTCAGCCCCCTTTAGTCATCTTCCTTACGGCGCTTGCGCAGCATCAGCAGGGCCACGCCGCCAGCCACCACAGCAAGGATGACAATGTAAGGCAGGGTGTCGAGGAGGACACCGGTGTCGGGGAGAAGGCCACAGTGGTTGGTGACAATGATCTGGTTGTTATCTACTTCGATTCCAGAATCATAGGCCACCGCGTCACCGTCAGCATCCACTGCCGTGTCCTCGTCCATGCTCAGGAGCATCAGCTCGGCTTCATCTGCATTACCGGCTGTGGCGGTGTTGGCAACTGCAACATAGGTAAATTTCACATCACCGCCGCCGTCCTGTTCAGTCGTATATCCGGTGGCAGTGACTTTATAGTGTGCACCGGGAGTTTTTTCCGTTACCTCAATGGTAGCACCAATGGGCACATTTTCCAGCGTTACAGAATCGCGGTGTTTCAGGGTAATGTTGGTCAGGTCAGAAACCGTCTGGTCTCCCTTCTTGGCTGTCACGCCGGTGCAAGCAGCATTGTTCTGCGTGATGCTCACATTAAAGGCAAATTCCTTGTTGGTATCACCCAGCAGACCGGTGACCTGCTTGGTAATGGTAACATTGGAGGTTGCTTTCTTGTAGTGTGCGTAGAAGTTCACCACACGGTCGCCGCCGTAATTGGTCAGCTCGTCCTCGCTAACTTTGTAGGGCCATTTGGTAATGGCAGCGGTCTCATCTGGGCCGGTGCCAGCATCGTTTTCAGGATACCAACCATCAAAGACCCACTTTGAGCCGTCCTTCTCATTGATCTCATGCGGAACCGTATCGTCGTTTACATATTGAATTACAGTGTTGGCCTCATTGTCCTTCCACAGGTACAACTTACTGTTGACAGTTGTATAACCACTTTCGCCGGGTTTCTTCACGTTGAACTTTGCGGTAAAGGTCTTATCACAAGTCACCGTTACGGTACAGTCAATGTGCTTTCTCGGGTTAGTAGGGTCGCTCTCCCAGTTGTCCTTAGAAATCTTGTGGGGAGTGATGGTAAAGGTAATGTCGCTTGCTTTCAGTTGTTTAACAATATCGTTTGCTTGCGCTTCAGAATAGCCATTATCCGTATACATTGTAACCAGCTTACCCTTGTACATTTCAAAGATCATGTTTTCAAGGGTAGCACTCTTTCCGTTATAGGTTACATCAGTCTGCCGGAAAAGATTACCCGGCTCAAGCACTCTGGGGCCGTTATACGCCGCACCATCCGGCCAGTACTTAATGTACTGCTTCGCTGTATCACTATCGGCACCGCCAATATTCCTGAAGAAAATGTTTCTGTTTCCTGTCCATGTAGCACCGTTCAGGTCACCAAGCTTTGCATGTTCGCCACCTACCGTCACAACGCCGGTCCACATAGTAGTGTCGTTAGAGTCCGGTTTTGCCTCAGGGTCATACATAATGTAAAGGCCAGCTTTATCATACCAGTCCTCAACGGTAACGGTGAAAGATTGCGAACGCTCCTCAGGATCACTCCAAGAATACTTTTTGTATTCATACTTGTGAATAATCGTTACCGTTCCCTTGCTAACACCAGTAATAGTAGCCTTATTGTCCTTGTAGCTGACAGTTGCAACACCACTCTCACTGGAGCTCCAATAATGGTTCTGTCCGGATTTTCCATTTATTGAAATCGTTTTATTAACCTTTACAGTATAGCCCGTTTCATCGGCATAAGATGTCCGCTCATCCAGCAGTTCAGTATCATACCCATCCGTCCGCACAAGCACAAAGGGGCTGAAGCCGGAGGTTTCAAAGGTCAGGGTGCCGTTGGTATAAGTAAGGACATCCAGAATCTCCACATTGCCATCAGAGGTCTGGTGGAGCACTTTCAGCGTGTCGGCAGTTGCACCTTCCATTTCCGGCAGTTTGTCCAGACCGGAGACGGTAACGGTGGCCTTCTGGCCCTTGGCCAGCTGCACCTTTTCGCCCTTGGCGTTCTTGGGGGAGATCTTCAGGCCCAGAATGGGCATCATTTCCCCAAAGCTGTCCTCGTGGCTCTCATAGAAGCTCTCCATATCGTCATCGCCCATGTGGATGACGCTGAGGCTATGGGCGGCAGAGGGCAGATTCTTCACCTCTACCGGCAGGGTTGTGGTCTTCAGTTCGCCGTCCTCGTCCTCGTAGGAAGCAGAAGCCTTGGCGGTCAGATCCACAGGCACGGGGTTCTTGTCCACCAGATCCTCGTGATCCACTTTCTCTTCCTCATCGGAGCCCACAGTGCCGTCCTTCCATGCGGCGTAGACGTTCACGGTGGTGGTCTTGTCGTCCAGAATGTTGCTGGTGGGGTCGGTGAGGTTCAGGCGCACCCGGTTGCCAAACTCGTCCAGCGTGTACCAGTAGTCAAACTGCCGCAGTTCGCCCTTGGGGTCCCGGTTGGAGGAGGGGTTCTCGATGTAGCTGCCGTAGTCCGCGATGGTCTCTGCCCGGGGCACAGCCTGAATGAAGTACAGGTTCCACAGAACCTCACCGTTCCGGGCCAGATACTCGCTCTCCGTCATATTGTTGATCTGTGCCTGAGCGGTAATGTCCTGCAGGTCGTTGGCGTTCAGCTCCTTCAGCCAGAAGCGGTAGACCACCATATCCTGCAGTTTTTTGATCTCGTCGCCGGAAACGACCACTTTGTCATCAGGCTTTTCCACCACATCGTCCTCGCCGGACCACTGGGTCTCGGGTTCGGGGTCGGTACCGGTGCTGGAGCTGGGGCCGTACTCAATGACGGTGCCCCACTCTGTTTCCTTAACGCTGGGGCCGCCGTCGAGGTTGTCCTCGCCGCCTTCCACAGGCCGGGTGGCAACTTCGTCCTCGCCAAAACCGGCAGCTTCGCCTTCATCGTATACTTCGCGCGGCTCACCGTCGTCCACGGCAGGGAAATCGTCGCCGAAACCGGCAGCTTCCTCCTCGCTGGTTCCGGGGAGTTCTTTCTCAACCTGAAGATCGCTCAGACCCTCCGTTGCAAACACCGGCACAAGGCAGGTGCAGATGACCGCAAGCGCCAGACAAAGCGCAAAAACGCGCTTCACCAGCCTATCTTTTTTTCCGTGATGATTTTTCCGCACAGTGGAGCCCTCCCTGCATCATAGTATTTTTGGCAAAACCGGAGGGAAAGAGATCCGACTTTTGTCGTTTTTCTTTCCCTTGGCAGGTTATTTTTACCAGACACATCATTATTATAACAATAGCATGTATATCCAGTATTTTCAATAGTGAAATTTTATTTTCCCTTCCCCTTTTCAGACAAAATATTCTGCGATATACAGCACGTTATGAACCGCCGTAATATATTGCGGGGAGTAGAACAGTCCGACTTATCCGCACGCCCGCCGCATTGATATATCACGCAGTTTTGTGTTGTATCTTCGCAGTTTCACTCTCTATAATACATGAAATGCAGATTCCTTTCACTTTTTTTCGGGATTTTTTGAAAAAAGTTTTCGGAGCCCTCTCAGTCAAAGCCTGACGGCTTTGCCAGCTCTCCCAAAGGGAGAGCCAATTGCGGCTCGACCTTCAGCGGCATTTACCCCCCAAAAGCCTGCCCAAAGCTCCCGTTTCCCTTGCAGATGCGTTGGCTCCCCCCTCGGGGGAGCTGTCGAGCGAATGCGAGACTGAGAGGGCGTGCCTCACCAAAAAGCGCCCCCATCACTCAAAGGAGCAATGGGGGCGCTTTGTCCTATTACAATGGGTTCCGCTTATTCAGCCTTGGGGGCTTCGGGAGCCTTTGCTTCCTCAGCCTTTGCGGCGGGCTCTGCCGGAGCGGCAGGAGCGGCAGCGGGCTTCGGAGCCTGCTTCACCACGGGCTTGGGGGGATTCGGATCGTCCTTCAGCGGGAAGAGGATGATGTGCTTGGGGCACTTCTGGGCGCACATGCCGCAGCCCTTGCACTTGTCGTAGTCGATGCGGGCCACGCCGTCCACAACGTGGATGGCATCGAACTTACAGGTGCGCTCGCACATGCCGCAGGCAATGCAGGAGGTGGTGCACAGCTTGTTTGCCACAGCACCCTTATCCTGATTGGAGCACATGACCACGGGCTTGCGGGGGCCGCCAGCGTCGATCATAATGACGTGCTTGGGGCAGATGTTGGCGCAGGCACCACAGCCGGTGCACTTGTCCTTGTCCACCTTGGCCACGCCGTCCACAATGTGGATGGCATCGAACTTACACACCTTGGTGCAGTCGCCCAGGCCGATGCAGGCAAAGGTACAGGTCTTGGGGCCGCCGTACAGGGTGGCAGCAGCGGCACAGGTCTGGATGCCCTTGTACTCGTAGCTGGGCTTGCAGTGCTCGGAGTTGCCCTGGCACTGGACCACAGCCTTCTTCTCCACAGCGCTTGCCTCGCCGCCCATGATCTTGGCAATGGCGGCGGCAGCCTTGGGGCCGCCGGGGGCGCACTTGTCGCAGGGAACACCGTCCATAACAACGGCCTTTGCGTAGTCGGCACAGCCGGCGTAGCCGCAGCCGCCGCAGTTTGCACCGGCCAGGCAGGCAGAAACTTCTTCAATACGGGGGTCTTCCTCAACCGCCATGAACTTTGCGGCCAGCACCAGAACAACGGCACCGATCGCGCCCACGATGGTACAGAGGATCACAGCAGATACAATATTCATAATCCTGTTCCTCCCTTACAGCGTCACGTTGAACAGGTTTTCGACGAGACCGCCGAAGCCCATAAAGGACAGGCTGGTGATGGCTGCTGCGATCAGGGTGATGGGCAGGCCCTTGAAGGGTGCCGGGGGATCGCAGG
>OFMX01002425.1_pt1 | contig 10969 bp, 9 predicted proteins | sample 1541901 | NCBI WGS metagenome assembly OFMX01 (sample SAMN04209222, study PRJEB22552) | human gut metagenome | biome: gut; material: feces | host: Homo sapiens | place: USA: Oklahoma | reverse complement strand
CCTCATGGTGCGCCGGTATTGTTGGGGCGTGCATGGGACAAGGGGCGAGGCGCTTGGCCGATACTCCCTACCGCAGTTCTTTTTCCTGCGGAGCCACTCAGGCCTCCCGGGTATGACAAACATAACAATGTCAGGTGTGCCGTGCTCTTGGACTCCGGCGTGTTTTCCCGGTCTTGCAGTTAGCGACCGTTCCTTGTTGATGACCGCGGAGGCACATGGCCATCCCACACAATTGATTCTATGACGGAGCTCTATCACTTCACGCTTTCGCATTACGGCCTTCCTGCTCTCTGTCCTACGCTTAAACGTCATTGTTGGCCTTTGACGCTCCAAGGACTCGATACTGGTGGCTTGCCAAGCCTTACCAGGCCGGATTCCCACCGGCTATATGCTTGCCACCGAACCGGCGCACACCCCCGTTTCTTTCATTATATCAGAATATCAGAAGCGGGGGTGATTTTGTGGTTTTTTGACAGCCTTCCTTGAGTCTTACTTTGCAAGTACAACGGAAATTTCCAAAAAGAAATGAGGTGACGCTTGTATGCGTCACCTCATAACGATTGATTTGGTTGATTTTTAGAGGGTTAGGTTTATCCAAATTAGTATAACACTTTTATTTTCTGTATTTTGAGGGAGTAAATCCATAATACCTTTTGAATATTTCAATCAATCTACTGGGGTTGGAGTATCCAACAATTCTTGAAATTTCCGCAATGGTGAGGTCGGTCTGAATAAGCATATGCTCGGCTACAGAGATCCTTTTCCTCTGAATGTATTCAGTAATGGACATATTATAAACTGACTTAAATAGCTTTTTCATTTTGCTTTCACTCATACATGCAATGGTGGAAAGCGTCTGCAACGTAATATTAAAACTGTAATGTTCGTCCATGTAACGCGTTAGTTCATCTAATGCCTGCAAATCTGTTTTGTTAATGGGCTGGCCATTCTCTTCATTTAGTCTGTTTTCTTTCAAATATGAAGCAAGATAAGAGATGATTTCATATATTTTTGCTTCTACTGTAATTCTGGACGCTTTCATGGAAAGCAGATACTCATATAGGCTTTGCATAGCATGATTGACATTTGGTAAATAGAATTTCCCTTTTTCTTTGAAAAAATCAGAAAAGTTCACTTCAAGATCACCGGAAATTTCCTGGAGATACTGATCAATAAATTCCTGGTCAACCTGCACGGTAATACATCTTAATGGAATCTGAGGATGATAAATAGCTTTATACTTTTCAGATGGTTCATAGCAACGCAATGTATTCGGAGAAATATTTTGATACGGATAGAATTCATCTCCTGCGCCACTAATATAGAGAGCAAGTACATAACCAGACCCAATATGTTCTCCGACCATAGTTTCCTGGTTAAATCTTATATCTGTCGCTGTAATGATGAAATCGTGGTGAACCTCACTCGTCCATTGAAATCCGGTTCCATATTTTGGGTTGATCTTATAATATGTTCCGTACTCTATTGGATTCTTTATCGATTCAACAAAGAAATCATCTCGTTTAACTTCTATCATTGGCTCCTCCCAAAGATACCTCGTTTAGATTTATTAATACCTTGTTTAGACTTTATATCTGTTTTGCCCTTTACAGTTAGCTACAACTAATTATAATGAAAGAGTTGATGTATGTCAAACCGTTTTTAAGCAAAAAGAGGTGTATATTTGAAGTCAATGCGCAGTTTATATAAAAAACTATTTCATTATGTCCCAGATAAAAGAATTTGGGCATATTTCTCCATGGCACTATCTGCCGCTGCCGTCTGCTCATATATGGGAGCATATTGGTTTCTGTGGCAGTCCATTGTGTCTATTCTGGTTATTCCCGTATATGAGAAGGCTATGTATGACGCAATTATTGTAGTCATACTTATGATTTTACGAGGCATTCTCAACATTGCATCGGCAACGTGTTCCCACTACTTAGGCTTCCGGCTTGAAACAAACTTAAGGAAAAATGGGCTTCATAAATTATTGGATGCCTCTTCTTCCTTTTTTGACCATAACAGCTCTGGAGAGATTCGAAAAATTATTGATGATAACGCAGCAGAAACACACAAAACAGTGGCCCATTTGATTCCGGACAACGTCACTGCTGTTATGACGCCGGTGTTAATGTTTGTGCTGATGTTTGCAATAGACTATCGCCTTGGTATTCTCCTGATCCTTACAACTGTGATTGGTGTTCTTCAGTATCGTAAAATGTCCGGTGGTACTGAATTTCTGTCTGGCTATTCAGCGGCGCTTCAAAAAATGAGTGCGGCAACAGTAGAATATGTCAGAGGAATGCAGATCATAAAAATCTTCGGTGTAACTGTACAGTATTACAAAACTCTGATTAACTCGATCAAAGAGTACAAACAGTACGTCTATCAGTATAGCCTCAGCTGTAAGAATCCCTACGTCGGATTCCAGGTTCTGTTCAACGTGTTTTATGCTTTTGCTGTACCAGCCGCAGTTGTATTCATCAGCTATGGAGAACCTGCTATGCTAATCCTGGCAAAGATTGTTTTCTTTGCTGTGTTCTCCGGAGCTGTATTTACTTCTTTCACATCGATCATGTTTACGGGGCAGGATAACTTTGGCGCACAAAATACGCTGAATCAGCTTGATGAGCTGACTACTTCTATGGATCAGGCAAAACTTCCACATGGAAACGAAGAGACCTTCCAAGATTTCAATATTGAATTTCGTCATGTTGACTTTAAGTATGATGACAACTTCGTGCTGAAGGATTTCAGCCTGACACTTCATCAGAATAAAACTTATGCGCTCATCGGGTCTTCCGGGGGAGGAAAATCTACCATTGCAAAGCTGATTTCAGGTTTTTATCCTGTCGATGGCGGCGAAATTCTGATTGGTGGAAAGAACATTCAGAGTTATTCTGAAAAAGCTCTCATTCAGAACATCGCATTTGTTTTCCAGCGCAGTCAATTACTAAAGACCTCAATTTACGAAAATGTCCGAATCGGAAATCCTCAGGCAACACGGCAGCAGATTATGGATGCACTTGACGCAGCGAACTGCACATCCATCCTTGACAAATTCCCCCAGCGGGAGATGACCGTCATAGGGGCAAAGGGCGTATACCTTTCCGGTGGTGAGGTGCAAAGGATCGCCATTGCAAGGGCTATTCTAAAGAATGCGAATATCGTCATTATGGATGAGGCTTCTGCAGCTGCAGATCCGGAAAATGAATACGAGTTGCAGCAGGCTTTCCAAAAACTGATGAGGGGCAAAACAGTTATCATGATTGCACACAGGCTGTCCTCTATTCAGAATGTAGACCAGATCCTGTTTGTCCAGAATGGAAAAGTTGTGGAACAGGGAACCCACAATGAACTGATGGCCTGCAATGGACGTTATAAGGATTTTCAGGATGTATACTGCAAGGCAAATCAGTGGAGGTTGGCATGATAAAGACATATCTAAAAAGAGCCTTCCAGCTGAGTGATTCGGGTGTGAAGGGCCTTGCAAAATCAATCTGGTCATTCTTTCTCTATTATGTTTCTTTTGTACCGCCGATGATCTGTGTTTTTCTGTTTGCAGACAGGCTGTTGAATGGAAATACCGGGAAACCGCTGGTATATCTCCTGTTTATGCTGGCAGCGACCCTGGTGATGTACTTAGTTATTAACTATAACTATAAAACGACCTATGATGAAACCTACCAGGAATCTGCAAATTTAAGAATTGATCTGGCGGAACAGCTTTCCAAACTGCCCCTATCCTATTTTTCAAAGCACAATTTGTCTGACCTTGCTCAAACAATCATGGCAGATGTGGCTTCGATTGAGCATGCTTTTGCGAACGCAGTGGCTAATTCCATAGGGTTTGCAATTTACTTTTTGGTTATCAGCGTAGCCCTTCTGATCATGAATTGGAAATTAGGTCTCTGTGTATTGCTTCCCGTTCTTACTTCTGCTTCGGTTCTTTTCCTGACAAAGAAACTGCAGGTCAGAGATGTAAATAAACATTATGATAAGTTGAGAGATATTTCCGAAAGCTTTCAGAATGCAATCGAACTGAATCAGGAAATTAAAAGCTATGGGTTGAAAGAAAGAGTAGAAGCTCAAATGGACCAGCAGTTGGATGAGTCAGAAAATCTTCAATGGAAAGCTCAGATCACCCAGACGATTCCTGTTACAATCGGCCAGACTTTATCTATTCTTCCTATTGGAATCACGGCGACTGTTGGCCTTTCAATGCTCGCCTCCGGTCAGGTAAGTATCCTGATTCTTCTGGGCTATATTATTATGGCGGCGAAACTCAGCGGGGCCATGGGTGGTGTTTTGCTCTATCTGACGGAAATCTTTTATTTGGACGCAAGAATTGCCCGGATTGGTGAAATCAAGAATCATGAACTTCAGGGCGGAGAAAAGGCAGTCCTTTCAGATTTCAATGTAGAAATAAAGGATGTTTGTTTTTCCTACCAAAAAGACACCCAGGTGATTCGCCATGCATCCTTTACGGCGGAGCAAGGACAGGTAACCGCATTGGTCGGTCCCAGCGGCTGCGGAAAAACAACAATGCTTAAGCTCATCAGCAGACTATATGATGCAGATTCCGGTACCGTTCAGATCGGAGGAACCGACATACGAGAAATTCACACTGATAGCTTGTTCAAGTATGTTTCCATTGTTTTTCAGGAAGTCATTCTATTTAATACTTCTATTATGGAAAATATTCGCCTTGGGCGGCTGGATGCTTCTGACGAAGAAGTAATACGAGCTGCAAAACTGGCTGGTTGCAATGAGTTTGTCAGCCGTCTGCCAGATACCTACCAGACAATAATCGGGGAAAATGGAGCCAAACTCTCCGGCGGAGAACGTCAGCGGCTGTCCATTGCCAGAGCAATCCTGAAGGATGCTCCAATTATCATTCTGGATGAGATTGCTGCATCGTTAGATGTGGAAACAGAAGTCCAGATACAGACTGGATTAAATCATTTGATTCAAGGCAAGACCGTGATTGTTATTTCACACAGACTGAAGTCTATTGAAAATGCAGATAAGATCGTCGTTATGAAAGCAGGTACGGTAGAAGCCTGTGGAAAACATGCTCATCTGCTGAAACAGTCGCCCACATATAGAAAGATGATTGAAAAGTCCAATCTGGCAGAGAAATTTAACTACTAAGCAGGTTGCCCTTCAGATGCAGACCGCACTGAAGGGTAACATAAAGGCATTTGGTTAACCATGTCTAACTGATTTCTGATGTGAGGAGGTGCATTATTTGAAGAAATATATTGGAAAAAGGATCATTAGCTTCCTCATTGTGCTGGTAGGCGTCAGCATTCTAAGTTTTTTGTTGATTGCTTGGTCCGGAAAAGATCCTGCAGAAATTATTGCACACCGAGGCGTATCCAATCCTACGCCGGAACAGATTGAGATGATTCGGGTGGAAATGGGATTGGATCAACCTCTCCCTGTGCGATATATTCAGTGGCTTTCCGGAATGTTTACAGGAGAACTTGGGACTTCTTTGACCACTCATCAACCGATTGTAAAGGATCTGCACAAGTATCTGGCTACGACCACATCTCTTGTAGGGATGGCCATTCTATGGATTATCGTGCTCACCGTTCCGATTAGTTTGCTCTGTGCCAGAAAGCGGAACCGCCTTTTCGATCAGGTTACCAGAGGCATTACTATCTGCGGTATTTGTGTGCCAACTTTCTGGCTGGGATTCCTTCTTCTACTGTTCTTTGCGATTCATCTGAAATGGTTCAGTGTCTTACCAAGTCCAGGTTGGAGGGGCTTTTTACTGCCTTCATTTGCCCTGGCGGTTCCCAGTTCGTGTTCACTCATCCGAATTATGCGTTCCTCTCTTCTGGCTGAATTATCTTCTGATTATGTTCGGTTTGCAAAAGCCCGTGGACTATCTGCCAACAGAATTCTGGTATGCCACATTCTGCGAAATGCCTTACCGCCTGTTGTTACAATTTTCTTTCAGCAATTCGGCTTTCTAATTGCCGGAGGGGCAGTAATCGAAAGTGTTTTTTCAATCAAGGGAATCGGAACTTATCTGGTGGACAGTGTGATTGCAGCAGATACGATTGCAGTTTCTACCTGTATAGTCGTCATTGCAGCAATTTTTGTCGTCGCAAATTTCATGGCAGACATAATCAACCGTCTGCTTTGTCCATGGATGGTGAGGGAAGAAAATGATACATAAGCTACTCAAAAGGCCGCAGGCAATCATCGGTCTGTGCCTGATTGCTATTGTGATTGTAATTGCGATTGCAGCACCTGTTTTTTCGCCTCACGACCCTGAATTGGTGAATTTATCGCAAAAGTATGCTCAGCCTGACGCAGAATACCCTCTTGGAACAGATCAATTGGGCAGGTGTACCTTATCAAGGCTGCTGTATGGAGCCAGATATTCCATCGGAATCAGTTTACCTGTGCTGCTGATTTTGTCTGTGATTGGTCTGATTGTCGGTACTTTTAGCGCCTGTGCTGGAAAAAAAGCAGACCATTTCATTACTATACTCTGTGATGTGTTTATTGCTTTTCCTTCTCTTATCATTGCTATTGCTGTCATAGGCGTTCTGGGGAACGGACTCCAAAACATTGCCGTTTCTGTTGTGATAGCGACCTGGGCTTGGTTTGTTCGTGTTGTCAGATCTTATTCCGTTCAAGAAATGGGTAAAGATTATATCCTGGCAGCCCGGATTTCTGGGTGCAATACAGGAAAGCTGGTCTTCAGACATCTGATTCCTAACATTCTGCCACAGTTTCTTGTGTATGTTTCCACTGGTGTCGCTTCTTCCATCATTATGGTTTCCAGCTTTGCTTTCCTCGGACTTGGCCTTCCCTCCGGCACACCGGAATGGGGTGCCATGTTAAATGATGCCAGGACAGCGCTTTACTCTCATCCGGAATTGCTAATCTATCCAGGCTTGTGCATCTTCGTAACGGCAGCAGGCTTCAATTTATTTGGAGAAGCACTCCGTGATATTCTGACGCCGGAGGAGGACAGCCTATGATGCCATCACTTATGATTGATCATTTAAGCATTAATCTTCGGTCAGGCACGGATAACTTGGTTTCTGAAATATCCTTTGCAATCAAAGAAGGAGAGTCTTTGATCTTGTTAGGCCAGTCAGGCAGCGGCAAAACAATGACCTGTAGTGCGGTGCTAAACTTATTGGACCCTAAAAAATTTAAGGTGTCGGGTTCCGTTTTCTTCGGCGAGACTGATCTTTTGAATTCGTCAGAAAAGCAGAGACGAGGAATATACGGAAACCAGATTGTCTATATCCCGCAAAATCCAATGACTGCATTGGACCCTTCTATGCGTATTGGCAGACAGATGGATGAAACGCTACGGATTCATTCCGACAAATCCCGCCAGCAGCGTTACAATTATATTCTGCGGCTTCTGCATGATGTAGGCTTAGATGATCCTGACAGGGTATACAGAGCATACCCCCATATGCTTTCCGGAGGAATGCTTCAGCGTGTCATTATCGCAATGGCTATGATGCTTGATGCAAAATTCGTGCTTGCCGATGAGCCGACAACTGCTTTGGATGTGATTCACAGAAATGGAATCATAGATTTATTTTCGCAGATGAAAGCAAATGGAGTTGGGATTCTTATGGTAACTCATGATTTCGCAACAGCTCTTCAATTAGGTGGAAACGTGTTGGTGATGAAAGAAGGAAAAATTATAGAATCCGGTGAAGTTCAATCTGTCTTCGATCATACCACAGAACCTTATACAAGGTCGCTGATTGAAGCTTACTCCCTTTCCTGTGCTTTCACGAAAGGGGCGGAATCATGATTAAAGTCAACAACCTATCAAAAGAATTTCACGAACAAGGCACAAGCAACGAGCTTCTGGCCGTTGATCATGTAGATTTTACTATTCAGAATGGTTCATTTTGCGCTTTGGTAGGAGAAAGCGGATCTGGTAAAAGCACTTTGGCTCAACTCATGTGCGGTCTTCTGGTTCCATCTTCTGGAGAGGTACTGTTTGAAGGAAAAAACATTTCCCTCTGCCGGGGCAAGCAAAAGCAGGTACTGCGATCTAAAATACAGTTGATTCTTCAGGATGGCAAGGGAGCAATGGACCCTCGCTTTACGGTATATCAAATCATCGCAGAGCCAATTCGCAATTTCAGAAAACTCAGCAAAAAGGAAGAAGAACGGGAAATCAATGATCTTCTTACCATGATGGAGCTTCCCGAAGAGATCAAGCTGCGAAAAGCTCATGAGCTATCCGGTGGACAACAAAAACGTGTATGTATTGCAAGAGCGTTAGCGGCTCAACCGGATGTGTTGATTTTTGATGAAGCAGTCAGTGGGCTGGATGTCCTGGTTCGTAAACATATTCTTGATTTGCTGAAGCGACTCCATCAGGAGCGAAAAATGACTTGCTTTTTCATTACCCATGACCTGGACGTTGCGCTATATCTTGCAGACCATGTGATGGTGATGCGCTGCGGTAAGATTATCGAAGACCGTACATTTCACGGTTCGACAGACTGCTTTACACATCCGTATACCAAGCTTCTGCTGCATTCTATTGCTCCATATTTGGGTTAAACCATTCAATAAATACGTATACCCTGCTGAAAAGCATGATATAAAAATAAATAAAGGAGATTTTGTACATGAAATTGAAAAAACTTTTAGCTTTCGGACTCGCACTTGTGATGTGCCTTGCTATGGCAGCTTGCGGCACGAACCCTGACGAGAAAGCAGAGCCGGCCTCAATCACTGTCACCGAGAATTGGGACTTTTCTGTAGGCTTCTATCCTGTCATCACGCCTATGGTATCCAGCACTTATGGTGCCGGATTCTGGAGTCGTAATTTTTACAACACTCTGGTAAGCTACGATGATAACGGGAAGATCCAGGGCGAGTTGGCTGAAACCTGGGAAATCAGTGATGACGGCAAGACTTACACCTTCCATCTGCGCGATGGTGTCAAATTTTCTGACGGTACTCCTCTGACTTCCGAGGCAGTAAAGATGACCCTTGAAGCAGTAGTAACCCATCTGGGTCCCCAGAATGGTGCCTTCGGTAAGCTCACTACTTTGTTTGACAAGCTGGAAACCCCGGATGAAAAAACTTTTGTAATGACTTTGAAGACCCCTTATTACGCTGCTCTTGACAATCTGACCATGGCGCTGCCTCTTGGTATTGTGAATCCCGCAGCCTTTGAAGGCGGCGTAGAAAAGGCTTACGAGAATTGCGTGAGTGCAACTATGGGTACTGGTCCCTATATGTTTGACCGGGTCGAGGGAGATACCTATACCTTTATCCGCAATCCCTACTACTGGGGCGAAGCTCCTGAAGTGGACGAGTTCAAAGTCAAAGTGATTCCTGATAATGCTGCAAAAATTCTTGCTCTGCGCAACGGCGAAATCGATGCAATTCTCGGCTCCAGCAGACTTAGCGCAGAAGGTTACACGGAAATTTCCCAGGATGCCGCTTTCGGTCATGCCATGGATGACAGCACCAACCAAACTCGTTATCTGGGTATGAACCTGAATAAGGCTCCCTTTAATGATCCTCTTGTAAGGGAAGCAGTATCCTACGCTGTTAATCAGCAGGAGTTGGAAACCTCTGTTTTCGATGGTCTGGAGACTGCTGCCGAAACCCTCTTTACGAATGAAAAGCCCAACTGCGGTGTGGAGGTTAAGACCTATCCTACCGACATGGAAAAGGCAAAGCAGCTCATGAAGGAAGCCGGCTATGAGGATACCAATGATGACGGTATCCTGGAGAAGGACGGAACTTCTCTCGCCATTCATTTCAACTATTCTCAGAGCCTTGCAAGTGTTGACAATGCAGTTCTTTCTATTGCAGCTTCTCTTAAAGAACTTGGCTTCGATGTTACTATTGATGCAGTAGACATGAACACCTGGTATGGAGCCTTGATGGCTGGCGAATATGATCTGACCTTCTACAATACTGCTGGCGGTTCCTTTGACCCTGCAACAGATATGAGCAATATGGCTCCTGGCGCTATGGGTGATCCGATCCTCTGCCAGTTCTCTGCTTTCTTTGAGAATCCTGAAATTTTCGCAGAATTGGACTCCACTTCTGATTCTCAGCGTGTGCAGGAAATCTATGGAATGATTCTGAATGGTATTGCAGATCAGAATCTTCTGGTGCCTGTAACCGGCACTCACGATCTGGCTCTGTGGAATACTGATAAGATAACTGGCTATGACTTCTACACAGATGCCAGCTACGTAGACATTGCATCTGTTCATGTGAAATAATGTCCAGCAGTGTGGCTGAGGCGGTTACAAAAGAGAGACTTCATTCTTCAGGAGAAGACTATCTAAAAGCCATATTTATTCTTGAAGCGCAACATGGTTCAGTTCGTTCAGTAGAGGTTGCTGAGTACATGAATGTATCTAAAGCGAGCGTTAATCATGCAGTTAGGCACACGCGAAATCAGGCACATTATTTTGAATAATCAGGTTGTCAACTCATGCAGGGCGCTCCATTCACTCAAACACACCGTGCCAAAATCACACAAAAATATTGCCATACATATGGTAGATCACATTAGAAGATTGGGCGTTTTCCCAGCTAACTACGCATTAGATTTAGGCGAATTTATTGACAGCAACGGTAATTCGTATATAGACATTGTAGAGTTAAATCCCATATCATGTTCTATGTGCTATGTAAATAATAGCATCTATGCTGATGTGGTTCCTGAGATTGGCGAATGTCAGCGCCAACTAATGATGGGTGCTGAGTTTTGCTACGATGCCATCGCAAATCCAAAGGATTACGATATGCTGAGAATATCCAATAAGAGTTATACTTATACTTCGGATAACCAATACGCTCTTTTATAGTTTGCATATCATAGAGGGTTTTAGAGCAATTCTGGAAGTGACGCTTGTTTCTTTCTCTGTGTTAAATCTCCGATAGAGTGAGTCCTTCTGGGAGGTCCATCATGAACCTCCCCTGG
>OFMX01002419.1_pt1 | contig 11004 bp, 6 predicted proteins | sample 1541901 | NCBI WGS metagenome assembly OFMX01 (sample SAMN04209222, study PRJEB22552) | human gut metagenome | biome: gut; material: feces | host: Homo sapiens | place: USA: Oklahoma | reverse complement strand
GCATGGTAAAATTACAGACAGAAAGCCAGAACTGGACGCTGGCATAGTGTGATTTTCTGTTGCGGGCATAAACCAGATGTTAGGCAAATGCCGCACGCAAAACATTACTATTTTTGAGTGTGGCTTTGTCTATATCTGGAAACACTTTAGTACAGTATCTTGACAAAATGATGTATGGTATGGTAAAATCAATCAGTTAGAGTTAGCTAACTATTTTTATTTTATTTTGGTTAGCCGGTGCTAACCGCATGGGGATAGAAGAATGCTAAAAGTAACAATGAAAATCGATGGAATGTCCTGTGGAATGTGTGAGGCTCATATAAACGATGCGATCAGAAAAGTATTTTCTGTTAAGAAAGTGACTTCTTCTCACAGAAAAGGGATCACGGAACTGCTTATACAAGACGCCGTTGACACACAGTTACTGAAACATGCTGTGGAAGAATTCGGGTATAAGGTGTTGGATATTCGTTGTGAACCTTATGAAAGACAAGGGTTTTCCCTGTTTAAAAGAAAATAGATGAGGGTGAAAAGACATGCCTTTTGAATTATGGCAGGGGCTGCTGATTCCTTTTGCCGGGACGACGCTCGGCGCAGCCTGCGTCTTTTTTATGCGGAACAATTTGAGTGAACTGGTTCAGCGTGCGCTTACCGGCTTTGCGGCAGGGGTTATGGTGGCGGCTTCCATATGGAGTCTGCTGCTTCCTGCCATGGAACAGGCATCAGACATGGGGCAATGGTCCTTCTTCCCTGCTGTAGCTGGATTCTGGCTTGGTATTTTATTCTTACTGGGATTGGATCGGCTGATCCCGCATCTGCATCGTGGCAGCTCAGAGGCTGAAGGCGTCAAAAGCAGTCTTGGAAAAACAACTATGCTGACTCTGGCAGTAGCACTGCACAATATTCCGGAAGGGATGGCAGTGGGCGCAGTCTATGCCGGGTGGCTCTACGGGGACAGTGGGATCACGCTGGCGGGGGCGCTGGCTCTTTCTCTGGGTATCGCCATTCAGAACTTCCCTGAAGGCGCTATTATATCCATGCCCCTGAAAGCGGAGGGTTTCTCCAAATCCCGCTCATTTCTGTATGGAACGCTGTCCGGTGCGGTAGAACCGATAGGTGCGCTCCTGACCATCCTTCTGGCAGGAATTTTAGTCCCGGTACTGCCCTATGCTCTGAGCTTTGCCGCTGGTGCAATGATTTATGTGGTGGTAGAGGAATTGATTCCGGAGATGTCGGCCGGAAAGCACTCCAATGTGGGAACCATTCTGTTTGCAGTCGGTTTCACTTTGATGATGGTATTGGATGTGGCGTTGGGCTGATACAAAGCTGTTCGAAAAAGGAGGACACAGAATGTCACATTTAGGCGTTGTGGAGGACACACTTTTTGTCCCCATGCTGGGCAGGATTTATGCCAGCGAGCATTGCCCGCAGATCATATATGATAAAAAGGCTTTGGAATTAAAAGAAAAGCTGCCGTCCGACCTGCAGGAAAACGGCAGTCAGAGCCAGTATACCCTGCTGGCTTCAGCGGTGCGGTCTGCTAATATGGACCGTTTCATCCGGTCGTTTTTAAAGCGCAGACCGGACGGTGTGATTGTCCAGCTCGGCTGCGGTCTGGAGACGACCTATTACCGCTGCGATAACGGAAGGACCCGCTGGTATGCCGTTGATTTGCCACACGTCATTGACTACCGGAAGGAACTGCTCCCGCAGTCGGAGCGTGAGACCTATCTTGCTGGAGATGCTTTTACAGAGAATTGGATCAGACAAGTTCGCACGGATTTGCCCGACGCCCCTATCCTTGTTACAGCAGGCGGACTGTTTCACTATTTTGAGGAAGATAAGGTTATTTCCCTGTTTCGTATGCTCAGACAATTCGGAGAAATAGAAGTCGTCTTTGATACTGTGAATAAAAAAGGCATGGCTATGATGCAAAAGAAATACATGAAGCAGGTCGGCCACGCCGATGTGCAGATGTTCTTTTATGTGGATTCAGCAGTGAATTTAGCTGGAAAGATTGGCGGTGGACTTATGGATATGACAGAAGAGCCTTACTACCGTTATATTCCCAAAAACGGCTTAAAACTATCCACCAAGGTCAGTATGGCTGTTTCTGACCGGTTCTGTATGGTGAAGATGATTTGTTTGAATTTATAGTGTTTTCACTTTATACGAATACAATAGCGGAGGGAATTTTAATGTTGGAAAAAGAAAACTTAACGCCGTTTCAAATTCAGCTGCTGCTTTATTACCTGACGGCGGAACCGTCAAAGCGTACGGTAACGGATTCAGCCAGAAGCCTGAATGTGAGTAAATGGGTGGTCACTCGTACGCTGGATACGCTGGAAAAGCTGAATATTGTAGAACGTCTGGAGAATCGCAAAACGGTTTTGACGGTTCCGGGAGTTAAACTGGCAGAAAAGTATCAGAAACAGAGAAAGGTATTAGAAAAATATATGCAGTATCAGGATATCCCTCCTGCACAGATTAAGGAGAATGCCCTTCGAGCATTGGCAGCAAGGTTTTCTGATGAATTTATGGATCGGCTGGCTGAACAGGAAAGCCGGATGCATATCAAAGAAATATTTGCCGGACGCCGAGACTTCCATGGCGGGGATATTTGTAATTACCTCAGTGATGGCAGTTACTATTTTCCGTTCATTATTTACCGGGAACAAATCAAAAATCACAATAACCTTTCCATGGCAAACCGTGGTTTTGAAAATCCGTGTGAAGTCATCGTAAAGGATCATGAAGGACTTGTGTATCTGGCGGCAAAAACCGTATCCGCTCAGTCTATGTCCAGTAAAAATAAAATGGAAGGACGCATCCAGAAGCTGCAATACTTATATGACGGAGAATTCCGTGACGGCGGCATTGACGGGCGTTATGTATTTTTTCCGGTAACGGCACTGCGGTTTATCTCTATGGGAAAAGGCCGGGATACCCTGCTGCATGGAAGCGTATGCCTGAAAATGCAATGCAGTGTTGGGGATATGCATATGCCGGAGAGTACAGCTGTTTTCACCATGTTCATCCATTAAAACAGGCGGATTCAGAAGAAATGAAAAATTTTTTGGAGCAGTTTTGCAACAATGCTGGTTTATCAGTCATGATCGGGGTTTAGACGCTTTTTTAACCCTTCAACAGGCTGTTTGGAGCAGTTTTGCAACAGAAAATCCATTGACAACAAAATGGTAACTGGCTATACTGAATTTGCTTTAAGGAAAATGCGGATTATAAAAGCAGTATATTTTATCATTCGCAGCCCTGTTTGGTCTTTGAGACCGGACAGAAGAGTAACAGGAGAGCAGAGTCAAAAGCAATATGACAACAACGATCCCCCTCTTAAAAACTCCGAAAGGAGCAATTTTTTAGGGGATTAGTTAGCATAACCTAACTCAGACGGATAACCTTTTGCCTCTGCCCGTTTATATCAGGGAAACAAGCGTGTTAACTTGTTCTCCTGACCAGAACATCGCAAAAGGAGGATTGGTGCGCGATATTTTTTATTATGCCGTAGAAACGGCATTATTTTTCACCAAGCGGTTAGATTATGCTAACCAAAACATTGTATTTATGAAAGAATGGAGGTAGACACAATGACAACAACGAAACAGTCATGGCTTAAACGAAGTTTGGCTATGCTGCTGGCAGTCATGATGGTTATGAGTATGGGCGTGACCAATGCGTTTGCGGCGGACAGCGGTTCAGAAGAATCGAATGTTCCTGTGATTTCGTTGGGCAAAAGTTCTCAGACCAGCACGAAAGTAAACGACGTAAAGGATGGGGAAAGCGTAGCATGGGTTCAAAAGAACTATATTAAAGTATCAGCTATGGATGGTGCTTCAGAATACTACTATTACGCCAGCTTAACCGCGCAGGAGTCGATTACTGCAGAAAAGATTAAGTCTGAAGGCCAAAAAATTGAACCTGATACTTTTGCAGAACTTGAAGTAAAGCCGGGGTATTCGGGAGGAACCATTTATCTTTATGCAGTAGCAGTAAAAGGCAATAGCTTTTCGGAAATTGCCGAGAGTACATATGTACTTAATGAGGTTTCCATCACAGCAAAAGCGCCTACAACCGAGTACAGTGTATATATTGCGGGAGATACCGCAACAGTGTCTTTTTCAGCAGTGTCTGAAGCGGTTGAGTTGGCGATTAGCCCCTCCTATTATTACAGCATAGATGGCGGGGAAAGAATTGCTCTCGATAAGGATGCTATGACCGTCACGGTTTCTTCGGAAGAAGCAGCAACAAAGACGGTTACCTTTTATATTGTACCGAAAGACGGCGATGATTTTACGGAAACCGCAACGCTGGAAATTCCTTTTTTAGCAGCGGCGGAGGATATTACCGTCACGGATAATGACAAAAGTGAATCAAAATCCTTCCCCAGTAAATATATCGTGGAAATCGACACTTACCTGACAAAGAACGGTATTAAAAACGCAACGGTTACCTTAAACGAGGATATCCCGGCAGAGGATTTCACATCGCCACTGGTGGTTCCGGTAGATACCACATTTATATTGGATTTGAATGGGCATAAGCTGGAAACCACAGCCGCTGCCAGCGCAATTCAGTATCAGGGAAAAGGCGTTGAATTGACCATTCAAGATTCCTCTTCTGGCAAAACCGGCTTGATTTCCGCCGCCAGAGCAGTTGTCGGAGGTGCGTCATCGTATCAGGTGGCAACGGTGACAGACCCAACGGAAATCAACATCACCGCCGGAACGCTGAAAACAAGTGGCAGCAGTTATAGTGTTGTGGATTATTCTCAGCGGTATGTCAATGTGACGATCACCGGGGGAACCTTTGAAGGAACGACGAGCGCGGTATTTAAGGGAAGCAACACATCCGCTTTGGAAATCGACGATTGTACAGTAACGACCTCCGGTCAGATTTTCAATCCCGCTTCGGGAAAAGTCACGATAAACGGCGGAAGCTATACGACGAGCGGAAGCTGCGTGGCGGACGCATTTACGCAAGGTTTTATCAACGGAGGAAAATTCTATTGCAGCAATACGGACATAAGCAGCGTTTTTTATACATATGAAGGCTCTCTCTCTTTTTCAGAAGGAAAATATTTAGCTTATAATTCAGAAGAGAAATGCTGGCAGCTGTATGACATCCCCGAAGCGGAGGATTCCGGCAGTTTACTGGTAACCCCTGTGGGCGGGGTGGAAACGCAGTATTCTTCGGTAACTGCTGCATTTAAAGCGTTGGAGGAAAATGGTGGAACCATCAAGCTTGAAAGCGACAGTTCCCTGAAGAACGGTTCGGCTTTGAATATTCCGAAAGATAAAGAGATTACACTGGATTTGAACGGTCACCGATTGTCTTTGCAACCGTATGATGATACCATCAGAATGATCCAAGTGGATGGGACATTGATCATTCAAGATAGTGCGGGAAAAAGCGGCGAACTGGCGTTTTCTGATACGACAAACGTCGGAATAACCCTCGGAATGACAGGGGAATTCTATTTGAAAAGCGGTACGCTTTCCGGCTGTAATACAACGATGATTATGCTTGGACAGATGTATAGCAACGGCGGCATTACAATAGAAGGCGGCATTGTGCGTCCGGCAATGAACGGGAACGGCATAGCTGCGAATCTGGATTATGATTTGCAACTGGGCGCAAAGGTTGATATTTCTGGCGGGACGATTCAGGTAAGCGGTTCGGGAGTTGCTTTGGCGTCACGGACGATAGAGGTACATATACATGGAGACGCTGCTTTGACATCCGATGGGAATAATGCTGTCAGTATCACGATGGGGAAATCAGAGATTTCTGGAAATGCGGTTATCAGCAGTGAAAATTCTAGTGCAGTAAGCTATCTGAGCGGCGGTACGCATATAATTTCCGGAAATGCGTCGATCCGTCAAACGGGTGGAGAAACGACGGATTACGCTGTTTATGTTGGACCGACGGAAGCGATGACCGTTACGATTGAAGACAATGCAAGAATCGAATCGGCGACGGGATATGCCGTTCGCAATCAAAATGTAAGCGGGAGGCAAGCGGTCGTCAATATAAACGGCGGTCATTACAAATACGGGGCTTTGCCATTTGAGGACAGCAAAGCGGTAACGTATAAAACGGAGGACGGCAATACCTATATTCTGAATCCTACGGCGAATGCAAGTGGAAATTACACCGGTTACCACAGCTTGGTTACCCGTACCTCATTAAACTGGTCTGATACGACGACTACACCGCCAACACCGAAAACCTATCAGGATTTTGAAGATTTGAATTACGCGATTGCGGCGGCGGAAGCTGCACTGAAGAACAGCGAAGCCTATACCACCGACACGGTACAGGCTGTACAAACTGCTTTGGAAAGCGCAAAGAACACTCTGACAAACGAGAACGCAAACCAGGCGGAGATTGATTACTTTTGTCTCTCCCTAAATGAAGCGGTAGCAGGGCTGCGTGGAACCTCTGAATTCGATCCGTCCAATATGGCGGATGGAACCTATAAAGTCGATATATCCATGTATGTCACTGGAACGCAGAACGCCTCTATGACTTCAGGCGCTGTCGATAGTACAGCGACCTTGATTGTAGAAAATGGGAAAGCGACCTTGCAGTTGTCTTTCCATCCTACACAGGTAATGAGTTTATGGGGGCATCTGACGGATCTGTGGATTTATAAAGGTTTAACAGCAGCGGAGAATCAGAGTAATGCTAAGAACTGGAATGGAGATGTCTCTACACGGTATGATTACATGGATGATACAACCGTGCTAAGCTACTACACCGTGGCAGAGAACAATCCCTCAATACCCGTTCCGTGCGCGGAGGGGCATGCGCATACATCTGAGTGCTATCCGTATGTAATATCGATGCCACTGAAGTACATCAATACAACCAATGACAGAGGAAATGTTTATGTACTGCGTGTTTCCGTCGATAAAATGACGGCAAACGGTGTGGGCGATCAGAATGTAGACATGAATGTAAAATGGGGAACGCTGACCGCAGTCAGCCTGAAGCCTACCCTTTCTTTAAACGCTTATGAACTTTCCATGATGGTAGGGGAAAAAGAAACCGTAACTGCTACCCTCAAGGGTGCAGACGGCTATGCTGTCACCAAATGGGAAAGCGGCAATCCTTCTGTTGCTGCTGTTGACAACGGTAAAATCACTGCAAAGGGCGAAGGCACCGCGACCATTACCGTGACTGCGACCAAATCCGGTGAAGCCGACCTCACCAAGACCATTTCTGTGACCGTCGCGCCTGCCGGCAGCGAAGCAGTGAAAGCGGAAACAACCGTGAACGGCAGTGCTGAAACAATTACTGTTTCCGGCGATTTCCTCACCAGCGGAGGATCCGACAATGTTGAAGTAAGCGGAGATACCGTTACGATTGACGCAGCATCCGCAGCATCCGGTATTACCTCCTCTAAGGTCATCATCCCGCAGAAAACTGCCGAGGCTCTTATGGGCAAAACCGTAGTTGTGAAAACCTCTGCCGGTTCCGTTACATTGGACAGCGCCCTGATTGCTCAGATTTCCAAAGTAAACGGCGGAGCAACATTAAGCATTTCCGAAGCATCGGTTCCGGTCGGACTTGGAACCTTCTCCTCTGCTTATGAACTGACCCTTGAGGATAAAAACGGCGATACAGTGGAATTCGGTGAAGGCAAAGCGACTGTAACGGTGACTTCCGAAGACGCAGTCAGCTATGCTTACTGCATTGCAAACGGCCAGCGTACAGAGCGCGTGGCAGTTTCCACCAGCGGGGATCAGGTGAGCTTCACCGTTTCCCACTTCTCTCTGTGGGCATTGAGCGACAGAGAGTATGAAACAGGCGGAGAAGCAGGCACTGGCTTCTTCTTGGAGGACGGCAACTACTATGTAGACATTGACCTTTGGAAATCAGATTCCAACGAAGCATCTATGGGCAATGTAGCCTTCAAGAACAACGGCAAAGCTTTGATCACTGTGAAGAACGGAAAGATTACAAGAGTACAGATCGGAACCAATCCTGTTGATATTGATCCGTACCACAGCGCCATCATCAAGTTTGAGCTGGCAGACGGAACGGCGGTAAGTATTGACGCAACAGGCGAACTGACTACTGTTCCTGCAAACAAGAATTACACCTATATTAAGCTGGTAAGCTTCAACCTTCCTGATTCGGCTCAGCCGGATATCAGCGACGCTATCACCTATGTGCCTGTAAACTTCTATGTGCCCGATACACCGATGGATGCGGCGGTAGGAGAAACACTGACAGCAAGATTGCGCTTTACCTGGAGTACGGCAACGAAAACCGATGATACATCCCTGAAGGTAGATGATACTTCGGCGGCAGGCGACAGCGATATTACCGGAGAGGAAATCGTAGATGTGAACCTGACAGATGAAGCTACTGGAATCAAGCTGGAGACCAATTCCGGAATCCTTAGCGATAAAGCAGTTCTTTCAGTATCCAAACTGACACAGGGAGCTGACTACGATATTGCTCTGAAAGCGATGAACGGCGTAGAAGGCAGCTGGAGCCTTTACAAGATCACAACATTGGTAGAGGGTGTGGAAACGGCACCGCTTGGCTCTGTGCTTCTGTACATCCCGTGCGGTGAGGACGGACTGACACTGTACCGTGTGAATGCGGACGGAAGCAAGACTTTGGTAAAAGGTGAAGTGCAAAACGGCTACTATGTAGTCCGCACCACCAGTCTGGGGCTGTTCGCTATGGTAGGCGAAGTGACAGGAGGCGGCAATTCCGGTCAGAACCAAAACGGAGATACAACAATCCCGCAGACAGGAGACAGCACAAATGTACTTCCTTTTGCACTCCTCGCGCTGGCTTCTGGCGGCATGATCGGCGTTCTGTTTATCAGCAGAAAGCGTAAGACAGTGAAATAAAAAAGACTGCATATTGCATGTAAAAAAGCAATGGCCGGGTTGCCGAAATTCGGCGCCCGGCTGTTTGCTTTATCACGAAAAGGAGGCCTGCTTTATGATAAGCAGAAGAAAAAAGATTTTCTCCTTTGGTATTACAGCGGTGCTGCTTGTCGGACTTTTTCTCTTTTCCGTCAATACCGGCAGTTTAAAGGTGACACCTCTGGAACTTTTCAAAGGACTGTTTGTTGCATACAACGAAAACGTGGCGACCATATTTGATCTGCGTTTTCCCCGTATTTTTATCGCAATGTTCGGCGGAGCTGCCATGGCAGTTTCCGGCGTGCTTTTACAGGCTGTGATGAAAAACCCGCTGGCTGATCCGGGAATTATCGGTATCAGCTCAGGAGCCAGCCTTGTAGCGGTGCTGATTACCGCATTTTTCCCGGCGTTATACTTCTTTACGCCCCTGTTTGCGTTTTTGGGCGGTATGATCGCATTTTTACTGGTGTATTCTCTCTCCTGGAAGGGTGGGCTATCCCCCCTGCGCATCATTCTGGTGGGTGTAGCGGTCAATGCCATGTTTACCGGACTGATGAGCGCGTTTAACTCCGGAACAGGAAGCAATTATTCGGGGGTTGCCAGCATCGTAAATGCCAATATCACCATGAAGACCTGGGATGATCTGCAAACTTTATTATTGTACGGCGTAGTAGGATTGATCGCTTCGTTCTTCGTGCTCGGTCAGTGTAATCTGCTGGCTCTGGAAGACAAGACAGCAAGAAGCCTCGGCGTCAATGTCAATAAAAGCCGTATCGTGATTTCGGTTATTGCAGTACTGTTGGCGGGCATTTCTACGGCGGTGATCGGTCCCATCAGCTTTTTAGGATTGATCGTACCACATATTGCAAGGCTTTTGGTAGGAAGCAATCATAAAATATTGGTTCCTTATACGATCCTGCTGGGTGCTTTTACTCTGCTTTTAGCGGATACGGTTGGGCGTACCATTGCAGCGCCTTATGAAATCAGCGCTTCGGTCATTATGTCCGTGGTAGGAGGCCCGTTCTTTATTATTCTGCTGAGGAGGTCAAGACAAAACTATGGCCAATAATATTTTTACCGTAAAAAATCTCTCTTTTTCCTACGGAAAGCAGCAGGTGCTGAACGGATTGGACTTTTCTCTTCACGAGGGGAGAATTACCACATTGATCGGTGCAAACGGATGCGGAAAATCCACATTGTTTAACCTGATGACGAAAAACTTAAAGCCCGATCAGGGGGAAGTGTTTCTGAGAGAGGAAAATATCGCAAATTTGCGTTTAAAAGATTTTGCCAGAGAAGCGGCGATTGTCCATCAATACAATACGGCGCCGCCGGATCTTACGGTCGAAAAGCTTGTGAGCTACGGGCGAACTCCCTATCATACCATGGGGCTTTCATCGGATCCGCAAAAAGATGAAGAAAAAATACAGTGGGCGCTGGAGATCACCCATACAAGCAAGCACAAGGATAAACCGGTAACAGAGCTTTCCGGCGGACAGAAACAGCGGGTGTGGATTGCCATGGCGCTGGCACAGGACACCAAGGTACTGTTTCTCGATGAACCGACCACCTATCTGGATGTCCGTTATCAACTGCAGATTTTAAAACTCATTCAGAAGCTGAACCGGGAGTACGGTATTACCATCGTTATGGTTCTCCATGATATCAACCAGTCGCTGTATTACAGTGACGAAATTGTCGCCATGAAAGATGGCAGGATGATTGCTCACGGTTTACCGGAGGAAATCATTACAAAGGAACTTGTCCAAGAGGTATACGGCGTTGATCTGACCATTCAGTCGGTAGATGGAAAACCTTTTGTTATCCCGGTATAAGGGATAACCCTGAATACATGGAAAGACCTGCTAACAAAAGTCAAGTAGAAATTTCAGGTTTTGGGAGCAGCGAAAAAGGCAACACAAAATCAAGCCGCTGAGCAACTCAAAATCGAAACGGCGGCCAGCCAGATGGTATAGCGCAGGGAAATCAGTCGTGTTCCAGGGAATCCAAATAGGCTTTCACAGAAGCGTAGTAGATACGCAAGAACTTGTTGGCGGATGCCATCATGTAGACACGGTATGGCTTGCCCTCAGAGCGT
>OFMX01002412.1_pt1 | contig 11043 bp, 7 predicted proteins | sample 1541901 | NCBI WGS metagenome assembly OFMX01 (sample SAMN04209222, study PRJEB22552) | human gut metagenome | biome: gut; material: feces | host: Homo sapiens | place: USA: Oklahoma | reverse complement strand
GAAAAACCTTGATTTTCCAGTGTTTTCAAAAGTATCGTTATCTAACGTCAGCTTTCGACCGGCCCGGCTTTCAGCGGCTGCTCAGCGATATTGAGGTGGGTGTGGTGAATCTGGTGCTCACCAAGGATCTCTCCAGGCTCGGCAGGGATTATATTGATACCGGCTATTATTTGGAGCGGTATTTTCCCAGCAGGCAGGTGAGATATATCGCACTGGCGGATGGGATCGACACCTTCGACTCCAGCTCTGCGCAGAATGATATGGGACCCTTCAAATCGGTGATGAACGATTTGTATGCAAAGGATATTTCCCAAAAAGTGCGTGCCGTTATGGATACTAAGCGGGAGGCCGGCCAATTCATCGGCGCCTTTGCGCCCTATGGTTATCAAAAGGATCCGGAAAACAAAAACCAGCTTTTTGTAGATGGCTCGGCGGCAGAAGTGGTGCGGCGGATTTTTGAGGAATATCTGGCGGGGCAAAGCATGGCTGGGATTGCGCGTCAGCTCAATCAGGACGGGGTACTCCCCCCATCGCGTTATAAAGCAGAGATTCAGCGGCTGCCCTATCACAATGCGAATGCGGTGCAGGGCGTTTGGCGGGCAGAAACGATCCGGACGATCTTGGGCAACCCCACTTATGCAGGCGATCTCGCCCAAGGAAAAAACGAGAAATTGAGCTATAAGCTGAAATCCTCTCATAAGCTGCCGCGCCAGGAATGGACGGTCGTGCCTGATACCCATGAGGCAATCATTGGCAAAGAGGCGTTCCAGCTTGTGCAGCAGCTGTTGGAGAGCCGAAGCGGCTGCTGCAAGAGGAAAGCCCATTCGCACCTGCTTTCCGGCCTAGTATTCTGCGGGGATTGCGGCAAGCCGATGACCTTTTGCAAAAGATCCTCTGGCAGGAGCTTTGTGCTGATCTGCTCTGGCTACTCCCGCTATGGGGAGTGCCAAAGGCACACCACGGATGAGGCGCAGCTGGAGCGCATCGTGCTGGAACGGCTGAATCGTTTTGCAAAGCAGGCGTTGCCTCCCGGCGCGGAAGAAACCTTGCTGCAATCATGCAGCGGAAGGAATGAGGCGCTTTGGCTGCGGGAAAAAGCACACGCGCAGGAACGCTTAAGCCAGATCGGCTCTATTTTGCAGGCGCTCTATGAGGACCGCGCCGCACAGCGGTTGGAGGAGAGCGAATTCACACAACTGACGCAAGCCTACCGGGAGGAAAAGAAAAAGCTGCAAGGCCTTTTGGAGAAAAAGCACTTTCAGGAGGAAGATGGGCGCCTTTCCCTGTGTGCCGCCGCCCATAGACTGCTTTATTTTGAACAGCCTGACCGTCGGCTGCTGTGCCGAATGATCCGGCGCATCACCATTGGGCAAAGCGGAGCAGTATCGATCGACTATTCTTTTCAAGAGCCGGAGCCTGATAGCGGGATATAAGGCGAGCACAGGCTCCGGTCCGCCGTATTGACTGATGATAATCTGTGCAGATCGGGGGTTCGGATTTGCGATCTTCACCGGATATTGCAGTTTTTTTTGATAACTCCACATTTAGCAGCCCTCCCTCATGCTGTAATCCCATGGCCATGGGTTACGTAGCCATTCTGCGCCGGATCCACATCTCGGCGAGAGCGGGCCGTATTTGCACTCGTATTCCTCAACGAGTGCATTGGCCATATTGGCGTATTGTTTGGCCATAGCGAGCGCTTGCATATCGTTTGGATGGGTATCTAGATACAGGTGAAGCTCCCAATGCGCAAACTGAGCAGAGCTCAGGCGCAGGAGCAGCTTTTCTCTTGGCGTCATATGCTGCACCCCGCTTTCCCCAAAAACGGCTTGTCGAGTACCGGGAAGAGGGTGCCGCGCGCAAGCGCCTTTTCCGCGTCATAGCTTTTTGCATCCTGCTGATAGGGGATATAGGCCATGGCAACGGCATAATCCTCCGGGAAGGAGGACAGCGGGAAGGGCGCAAACTCGGAACATTCGTTTGTATGATTGCAGCCGCAAGGGTCAGCATCTTCCATCAACTGACCGTATGCTGCGAACGTGTCAAGCAGATCCTTCAATTCGATTTCTCCTTTTGGTTGGATTGAGGTGATACCTCGTAGTGGAAACAGACGGCCTGTTCTGCTCCCCCTTGTCATCAGAATATGGCGAAATTCCGAAAAAGGTGCAAAAAGGCGCTTGGAACCATTGCACCCCGCGTCGCATATACTGTTTGGGAGGAGCGTGACGCCCGCATGGACTGCCACACATCTGGAGAAGAGGAGCTGCGATATGTATGAGGAGAGGGCCACTCTATAAAAAGATGCATTTTGGAAGGAGCGGCGGGAGCGCAAAGTTTCTGCTGCGGATGATTGCGCTGCTCCTGCTTATCCTATCCGCCTTTTTTCTGATCGATAGCAGGATTCGTCCTGTTATCTGCTCCATTGCGGAAAGTCAGGCCCGCAATATGGTAACGCAGGCGGTCAATGATGCGGTGTTGGAATCGCTCGGCCAGGAGGGGCTCCAGTATGGCGATCTGGTATCTATCCATAAAGAGGAAACAGGGCGGATTACTTCCATTGAAACGGATGTTGTCAAGGCGAACCGTCTTCAGGCACGCATTGGCAATGCAATCACGCAGCGCATTTCAAAGGCCCAAAGCTATGAGATCAGCATTCCAATCGGCTCCCTTTCCGGCAGCGAGCTGCTTTTGGGGCGGGGGCCCTGCCTGAAGTTGAAAATGACGCTGGAGGCCAGCACGGTTTTGCAGCTGCGCAATCAGTTTGCTTCCGCCGGGGTCAACCAGACGCATCATCAGGTGATGCTTGATATTCAAACACATGTGCTCTTCATTACGCCGGACAGCTATGAGCCGACCGAAGTGAATATGAGCATCTGCATTGCAGAAACCGTCATTGTCGGTGAAGTGCCGCAAGCTTATGCGGGGATTACCACAGGGGAAATCACACAGAAATAACCCAGGAGAAGAACACACGGGCCTGAAATGTTTCTATTTGCCGCATCTATTCGCTTTCTCTTGCCTGCCGGATATGCTTTGTGATAGAATAGCTTCAAGCAAAGCTTGAAGCATTGCGGATTGTGTCAAACAAAGTTTGACGCACTGTAGAGGGAAGTTTTGCGCGTATGGCAGCATAACAAAACAGACATGATGACGTATCGGGTTAAAAAGGTTGGGAGGGGCGGTCTTCGGCCGCCCGTAGGTAAACTCGTAATAAAGAAGCTTTCGCATTCAGCAGGGAGGCATTTGATTGGAAACAAATAAGACGATACTCAGCGTGACGGATTATGGGGCCGATCCGGCAGGAAAGCGGGATTCCACCGAGGCGCTTCAGGCTGCGTTGGAGGCAGCCCGCAATACTCCGGGCCCGGTCACTCTTTTATTTCCTAAAGGCGAATACCATTTTTATAAGGACCATGCGCAGCGGCGCGTTTATCACACCTCCAACACGGATAGCTGCGCCCATCCGGAGAAGGCGATCGCGATCTTGATCGAGGATCAGGAGGATCTAACGCTGGATGGCGGCGGCTCGCTTTTCCTCCTGCATGGCAACCTAATGGCGCTGGCGGTCGTGCGCTCGAAACGGATCACGCTGCGTGCGTTTGCCTGGGATTTCGCCGTGCCGACGGTCAGCGAGATGACAGTGGCCGGCTTTGGGCAGAAGGGCGTTTCGCAATATACCGATTTTTACATTGCAGGGGCGTTTCCATTCGTGCTGTCGGGCCGCCGGAAACTTTTGTGGACAGGCGGCGCAAACTTGGACGGAGCTCCGTATTGGACGGAGAAAAACCACCACGCGGGCTGGTCTGTTGTCGGCTATGATCCGAACGTGGGCGTTTCCCGCCGTTACAGCCTTTTGCAGGGCCCGTTTTCGCATGTGCGGAAGATGAAGCAGCTTGCGCCCCACCTGGTGCGCGTGTTTTATTTTGGCAAGCGGCCGGGCGTCCAGAGGCCCGGCATGGTGTATGAACTGTGCGCCTCCAGAACGAGGGAAACGGCCGGCGCTTTTCACTGGGAGAGCGAAGATATTCTCGTTGAACAGGTGAACGTGCACTACATGCATGGCTTTGGCTGGCTGACGCAGATGTGCCGGAATGTGACCTACCGGGATTGCCGCTTTATGCCGCGCCCCGGCACGGGCAAGTTCACCACGAGCTTTGCGGATTTGATCCATGCCTCTGGCGTGGGTGGGCGCATGACGATTGAAAATTGTGTGTTCGGCCATGCACATGATGACCCGATCAACCTCCATGGAACGTTTACCCGTGTGGAGAAGAAGCTGGATGCCCGCACGCTGACGCTGCGCTATATCCACAAGCAGCAGGGCGGGTTCCCCCAGTTTCACGTGGGCGATGAAGTAATTTTTTATGCGCGCGATACGCTCGCCCCTCTGTGTGGTAAGGAAGAAAAATACCGTGTGGTAAAATCCATCAATCCCGGAGCGGGCGGGAACGATCTCAAAACGATGACCGTTACCTTTGACCGTGATTTGCCGGAGGAGATCACAGCGCAAATCGGCCCGCAGCCGAAATATGTTGCGGAGAATGTGACCTATACAGCGGAAGTCGTGATCCGCAATAATTTCTTTACCACCATCCCCACGCGCGGCATCCTTTGCACGCAGCGGCGCAAGGTGCTGATTGAAAACAATGTGTTTCAAAATATAGCGATGGCATCCATTTTCCTTTCCAACGATTCCAACGAGTGGTATGAATCCGGCCCGATCCGTGATTTAACGATTCGCGGCAATACCTTTTATATCCGCCCGGCGGGGCAGACGGAGTGGAAGTATAAGCCTGCGGTTTATATCCACCCGGAGGTCAAGGGAGGCTCTTCCAAGCTCTCCGCGGATACGCCGGTGCATCGGAATATTACGATCGAAGAGAACACGTTTTATATGGGCCATGACGGTGTGGTGCGTGCGGAGGGGGTGGACGGGCTCACCTTCCGCCACAACCACGTGCTGCGGGATGCGCCGGGCATTCACCTGCACATTTCCCCGGAAACGTGCGTCCTGAAAGCAGGGGAGCGGGTTCCCCTGCAAACGCAGGCGGAGGGCAGGCGCAATCAGGCGGAGGAAGATCTGCTCTTTTCCTTCGAAGCCTGCTCCCATGTGACGCTTACGGACAACACCTATGACAACGGCCTGAAGGCAGGCATTGCACTGATTCGCACCGGGCGGGAAACAGTCGAATGTGCGGATGCCCTGACCTTTGACGCGCAGTGTCCTGCTTCTGCACCTGTTGGGGCCATTACCTACCACAGCACGGAAGAAGCGGTTGTCACAGTGGATGAAAAAGGCGCTTTGGTCGCCCAAGCGCCGGGGGTCGCCTATGTGTATGCGCAAACGCTGTGGAACGGGGCTGCGATCCAATCTAATTTTGTTCCGGTCAGCGTGGGCGGGGCGGAGCTGCCGCCCGAGCGGGAGCCGGAGAGCACCGTGCACGATGCGCGCGTGATGATGCCGGCGCTCCTGTTCGATACGGCGGGCAGCGCAGAGCAAAGCACTGTTGTAACGACCGCGCCGGATTGCGGGCTGGAGAGTATTGAAATCCGGCTTTCGGCGGATGAAACAGCCAGGGAAATGGCGCTGTGCACCGGCGATGAACGCATGGTCATTGCGCAAACGCGGGAGAGGGAGCTCTCAACCACTGTGCCGCTGGCGCCGGGGCTCAATTCTTTTTATGCGCGCGTAACGGCTCAGAATGGACAGGTAAGCTCCGAACGGGCAGTACATATCATTAAAATTTGAACCAATCATTCATTTGATTTTAAAAGTAAGAAAGGATGCAAACCTATGGCAGTATTCAGGCCCTTTGCGGCGGTCAGGCCCCTTCCGGACTATGCGGAGCAGGTGGCGGCGCTTCCCTACGATGTGATGAGCAGCGCGGAGGCGCAGGAAATGGTAGAGGGGAACCCCTATTCCTTTTTGCATGTCGACAAGGCGGAGATTGATCTGGATCCTTCCATCGATCTTTATGACGCCCGTGTTTATGAGAAAGCGCGGGAAAATCTCGAAAGGCTTGTGGAGGATGGCGTGTGCAAACAGGATGCAAAGCCTTGCTTTTATATCTACCGCCAGATCATGGACGGGCGGGCACAGACAGGGCTGGTTGGCTGCGCGTCCATCGACGACTATCGCAACAATGTCATCAAAAAGCATGAGTTCACCCGCGCGGACAAAGAGGCGGACCGGATCCGCCATGTCAACACGTGTGATGCAAATACCGGGCCGATCTTTCTGACCTGCCGCCCCCAGGCGAAGCTCCACGCGATTTTGGAGAGCTGGAAGGCCTCCTATGTGCCGGTGTATGATTTTATCCGAGATGGCGTGCAGCAAACCGTCTGGGTGGTGGATAACGGTGTGGTTATCGCGGCGCTGCAACAGGCGGTCGCGGAGATTAAAGCCCTTTACATTGCGGACGGCCATCACCGCGCCGCCTCCGCCGTGCGTGTGGGCGAGATGCGCCGTGAGGCAGCGCCCGGTTATACCGGGGAGGAGGAGTTCAATTTCTTCCTCGCCGTCCTCTTTTCAAGCGATGAGCTGGCGATCATGGACTATAACCGTGTGGTAAAGGATTTGAACGGCCATACGGAAGCGGAATTCTTGCAAAAGATCAGGGAGAAATTCGAGGTTTCCGCCTATGAGGGGGAGGGGGCGTTCCATCCGGAGCAAAGCCACACCTTCGGCCTGTATCTCGGCGGGAAGTGGTATCGCCTGGCGGCGAAGGCGGGCACGTTCCCCGAGGGCGACCCGGTTGCAAGCCTCGACGTATCCATTTTGCAGGAGAACCTGCTTGGCCCCGTGCTCGGCATCGGCGATCCGCGCACGGATAAACGCATTGATTTTGTGGGCGGCATCCGCGGCCTTGGAGAGCTGGAAAAGCGCGCAAACAGCGATATGCTGCTCGCCTTCTCCATGTGCCCGACCACGTTGGAGGAATTGATGGCCATTGCGGATGCGGGCAAGGTGATGCCGCCGAAATCCACTTGGTTTGAGCCGAAGCTTTTAAGCGGCCTGTTTATCCATAAATTAAAGTAAAGGCTCGCTTTCCGGGCGGCAGCGGTTGCATTGCAGCGAGGTTTTTTGCTATAATACCGTTTTGAATGGAAGTAACAAATAAGGGAGATAGATGTATGCATTGGTCGGAAGAGATCGCACAGAGAATCATCGAGCGCAAGCCCGATAAGGAGGAATACGTCTGCGCCGCTGGGATCAGCCCCTCCGGCTCGATCCACATCGGCAATTTCCGCGATGTGGCGACGAGCTATTTCGTTGTGAAAGCGCTGCGCAAAATGGGCAAAAAGGCGAAGCTCCTCTTTTCATGGGATGAATTTGACCGGCTGCGCAAGGTGCCGGTGAACGTGCAGGCGGTTGCGCCGGAGCTGGAGGCATGCATCGGCATGCCATATGTCGATGTGAAGAATCCGTTCCCGGATTCGCCGGGCAAGACCTATGCGGAGCATTTCGAGCAGGAGTTTGAGCGCTCCATCGGCCGGTTCGGCATCGAGATGGATTACCGCCATCAGGCGGAGATGTACCGCTCCGGCAAATATGCGCAGCAGGTGCTCCATGCGCTCAAGCACCGGGCCGAAATTTTTGAAATCCTTGACAGCCACCGCACGCAGGAGGCAACCGACGAGGAGCGCAAAAATTTCTACCCCGTGAGCATCTATTGCCCCATCTGCGGTAAGGATACCACGAAGATCACCTCCCTCTCCGATGACTGCACGGTGGCGGAATACCGCTGCGCCTGCGGCCATGAGGGAACGTTTGATTTCACAAAGGATTTTAACTGCAAGCTTTCCTGGAAGGTCGATTGGGCGATGCGCTGGCTGTATGAGAGCGTCGATTTCGAGCCGGGCGGAAAGGATCACGCCAGCCCCAACGGCAGCTACGATACGAGCAAGGAGATCTCCAAGGCGATCTTCGGCTACGAAGCGCCGATTTTCCAGGGCTATGAGTTCATCGGCATCAAGGGCACCACGGGTAAGATGTCCGGCTCCTCGGGCCTGAATCTCACCCCGGATACGCTTTTAAAGCTCTATCAGCCGGAGATTATCCTCTGGCTCTATTCCAAAACCGAGCCGCTCAAGGCCTTTGATTTCTGCTTTGACGATGGCATCCTGCGGCAGTATTTTGAATTTGACCGGATGTATAACGAGGTGAAATCCGGCAAGGCGAACGACCTGACGAAGGCGATCCTCTATAATACGGAGATCGAGGGTCGCACGGTGGAAACCGTGCCGATGAACCTGCTTGTGCAGCTCGGCTCCGTGGTGGATTTCAAGGTGGACATGCTGGAACTTGTTTTCCGCAAGATCGGCACGCCCTACACCTTCGAGCAATTTGCCGACCGGCTCGACCGGGCGAAATTCTGGCTGGAGCAGTGCTCGCCGGAGAGCGTCAACCGGCTGCGCGCCACGCGCAACTGGGAGGTGTATGAAACGCTCAGCGAAACCCAGCGCGCGGAAATCGCGCGGCTGTATGCATTTATCAGCGCGGGCGGCTACACGCTCGATGAGCTCAATGCAGCGCTCTATGCCATCCCGAAGGAGTTTGCGCCGGAGGGAATGGAGGAAAAGGCGCTCAAGGGCGTTCAGGGCGCGTTTTTCAAGAATGTTTACAAGCTGCTTATTGATAAGGAGCGTGGCCCGCGGCTGTATCTTTTCCTCTACGCGATCGACCCTGCCCAGTATGTGAACCTCCTCGATTTTTCCACGCCGAAAACACAGGCGGAGCAGGAGGCAGAGGAAGCAGCGCAGCGGGCGGCGGAGCGGCCAAAGCAGGAGCGGAAGGCAGTGGTTTACGGCGACCCGGACCCGGTTGAGCCGGTGAAGGCGGAGATCGTATACGACGATTTTGCGGCGATGGATATGCGCGTCTGCAAGGTGCTAAAGTGCCAGGAAATCCGCAAATCCCACAGCTGCTATAAGCTCACGCTCTCCGACGGGCTGGATAAACGCACGATCGTTTCGAGCATCAAGGCGTATTATACGCCGGAGGAGCTGGTGGGCAAAAAGATCATTGTGCTTGCAAATCTTAAGCCCACCCGGATTACGGGCGTGACGAGCGAGGGGATGCTCTTGGCGGCGACGAACAACGCCTGTGGGTGCAAGGTGATTTTTGTGGATGACACGGTGCCGGAGGGAACCAAAATTCTTTAATCTACCGGCATCACACGGATAGAAAAAGGCAATGGGCTGCAATCCAGACGGATTGCAGCCCATTGTTATACCCAAAATGCATTTTGCTCTGGCCATGCGGGAACAGCGGCTGTCCTTAACGGGAGGAGGAGCCGTATTTTCTTTATATTGAAGCTGGCTTTTCACTTCTGACACGCCGCACTCAAAACGGTTGAACATAAGGGTTGACAACCCTGGTTTTCTATCCTATAGTATAAAATCATCGATCTAGGCGAAATTTCATCAGTAAGGAGCAAATGCAGATGCCCCACATGACCGATCGGAGCTGCGTTGCAGCCCAATATGCAGACGACCGTAATTTGTCCATTCGCATGAAATTGCACGCCAAGCACAGCACTGCGCAAATTTCCATGAACGATTGGCTCTTTGCACAGTATGACCTCATGGGGCCGTGCCGCATTCTTGAACTTGGCTGCGGTAACGCCACGCAGTGGGAGGGGCGGCTCGATCAGCTTCCCGACAGTTCTCTTTTGGTGCTGTCGGATTTTTCAGCGGGTATGGCGGAGATCACCTGGAAAAAGTTTGAAGGCTTTTCAAACGTTCTCGTCCAACAAATCGATATTCAGGAGATCCCGTTTCCCGACGCATCCTTTGATAAAATCATTGCAAACCATATGCTGCATCATGTGCCCAATCTGCCCCAAGCGCTAGAGGAAGTACAACGGGTGCTGCGACCGGATGGCGTTTTCTACGCAACTGTGATCGGGGAGGGAGGCTTGCAGGCGTATCTTCACACGGCGATGAAGGATTTCAACCCAAATCTTGATATGTTTGATCAGCAACTCTCTTTTTCCATGCAGAATGGGGAGGAGAAACTACGCCGTTTTTTTGGCGACGTGCGGCTCATTCCATACGAAGATTCTCTGGAAATTACAGAAACGCAGGATCTGGTGGATTGGATCTATTCCTCTATTGATGTGGCGGGCGCGTCGGCCGATGATTTGGACGGCATTTATGATTACTTTGAAGCGATCCGTGTGCGCGAGGGCGCGATCCGCATTCCGAAGGAAGTGGGAATGTTTGTTGCAAAAAATAAAAAATAGCCGGGAGCCGCCTGTTACCGTGAGTAATGCGTATCTCTTTGTTCCGCGTGGTGATGGCAAGCCTTGTTTTGTTACTCCGCTTCGCTGCGTAATAAAAGGAAGCTGTTACGCTTCCTCTTTCAAAACACTCTCTAGCAATACCGTTCCACAGTGATATGCAGCCTGCCCTTTTTGCTGGCGCCGCCCACAGCGGCCAGCCGCACCTTCCCTCTTGAGCGGAATACGATTTGGTCGCCCTCCTTCACGGGGGCGGCCGTTTTTTCACAGGGGAGGGCGTTCAGGAAGATCAGCCCCTTTTGAATGGCTTCCGCGGCTGCTGTCCGGCTGACGGAGAAAGCGGCGGAAACCACGTTATCCAGCCGCAGGGAGGCGACCACACAAGGGGCCATCTCCCGTTTCTCTTCCGCCCTTCGCAGCGCGGTAACCGGCACGAACGTGCCGTCAAGCCTGGCACGGCCCGCCTGCGTGAGGTTTTCCCGCAGATAGGGCGCCACGCTTTTGAGCAGGATGATATCGCAGCCATCCTTCCGCACGAGCAGGTCGCCCACGGTTTCCCGCTTTACGCCGAGGCCCATGAGCGCGCCCAGGTAATCGCGGTGCGTGAGCGTGTGGAACGGGTCCTTCTGCACACGCAGGATGGTCAGAGGATTGTCCTCCTCGTTTTCTGCAAGCCAGGCAAACGGATCTTCCTGTGCTGATAGGGGAAGGTAATCCGGGAAAAACACGGCGGCAACGCGCTCCGCATCCTCATATCCTCCATAAAAGCACACCGAAAGGCCGCGGCATTTTGCGCAGT
>OFMX01002411.1_pt1 | contig 11051 bp, 9 predicted proteins | sample 1541901 | NCBI WGS metagenome assembly OFMX01 (sample SAMN04209222, study PRJEB22552) | human gut metagenome | biome: gut; material: feces | host: Homo sapiens | place: USA: Oklahoma | reverse complement strand
ACAAGACGATGGACTACCTTGCGGCGTACAAGTACGGCAGCGACCTGATCCGCAAGCTCGCGACGATGAAATAATTTGCCCGATTCGGGCAAAATTCAAAAGGCTGTGTCCAGCGTGGGCACAGCCTTATCCATGACAACATTTTTGACAACAAAACTGTTCCAAAACATTCCGAAACAGCACAAAAGTTTCCGCTTCGACCCTATCTTCTGAGGCAAAATTTTGGGTGCTGGGAAAACGAAAAAACCTTGAAACTACAGTAGTTTCAAGGTTTTTCTTGGCGCGGAAGAGAGGATTTGAACCTCCGCGGCGCTTTTTACACACCCTACTCCCTTAGCAGGGGAGCCCCTTCGGCCACTTGGGTACTTCCGCAAATGTCGAATTTCTTCAGCCGATGTTCCATTTGGCGGAGAGAGTGGGATTCGAACCCACGGATGCTTTCACATCGCCGGTTTTCAAGACCGGTGCTTTCAACCGCTCAGCCATCTCTCCATGCTTGTGAGGAGCCGGCTCACTCTCAAACGCAAGTGATATCTTAGCATATTGTGGGGGTACTTGTCAAGGAGAAAGCGCGAAATGTTTGCCGTAAATTAGAAAAACCTTTCGCGCGAAAAGAACTTTTCGGCAGCGCTTGACCGTTCCGACGTTTTTCGATACAATACATTAATATTGTGTCCGCATGAATCCGTATGAAAGAGAAAAGGAGATCTGCCCATGCTCACCCCTCCCGAGATCGCCCGGAGCCTGCTCGCCGCTGGCGAAAGCAAGGCACGGCTGCCCTTTGGAAAGATGCTCCTGCTCGCCATATTGGCGGGAGCCTACATCGCGCTCGCGGCCGCCGTGACGGTGGAGAGCGGCTCGCTTGCAAAGCTCCTTTCGGCCTGCGTGTTTCCCGCAGGACTTTCCATGGTGATCCTCGCGGGCAGCGAGCTTTTCACTGGCAACTGCCTGATGGTGATGGCCCTGCTGGAGCGCCGCATCACGCCCGCTCAGCTGCTGCGTAACTGGCTGACCGTCTACCTCGGCAATGCCGTGGGCGGCGCGGCGGTGGCCGCGCTGGCGGTCTACAGCCACACGGCCTCGCTTTTCGGCGATGGTCTGGCGCGCTCGATGGTCTCCATCGCGGAGAGCAAGGCGGCGCTCGGATTTGGAGACGCTTTCCTGCGCGGGGTCCTGTGCAATTTTCTGGTTTGCCTCGCGGTGTGGATGGCGGCAGCCTCCAAACGCGCGGAGGGGAAGGTCATCGCGCTCTTTTTTCCCATCCTGCTCTTTGTCCTCTGCGGCTATGAGCACTGCATCGCGAACCTGTACTACCTGCCCGCCGGTGCGTTTGCCGCGGCGGAGTACGGTATGGAAACAACGCTGACGCTCGCCGGCTGTCTTGAAAACCTCACGGCGGTGACGCTCGGGAACCTTGTCGGCGGCGCGGCGCTCGGAGTGGGCTACCGCTTCGCTTATCTCAAAGAATGATGCGCCGCCCCTGAAATAGCTTGCGCAGAAAACGAAAAAAGACACACCCCAAAGGTGAGTCCATGCTTATCATAGCACGGCGCCCTATGCAATGCAAGAGAAAATTTTTCTCTTGCAGCAATTTTGTGGACAGCGCCAACACATTGCCCGGATATTGGAAAAAGCTTGAACAATATGAAGTCTTGACGCCGGAAACTTGCAGAGGTAGAATCTATCCATATTTTTTGTAAATAAAAAACGAATAAGGAGGTTCGTAACGATGAGTGAAAAAGATCGTATTCCCGAGCTGTTTGGTTCGATGTCCTTTAATGAGGGAACGATGGAGCAGTATGTTCCGCATCAGGCGATGGAAGTCTGGCGCGACTGCCTGAAAAGCGGCAAGCCGCTGCCACTGACCGCCGCGAACGATATCGCCGAGGCCATGAAGACCTGGGCGCTGGAGCATGGCGCGACGCATTTTACCCATTGGTTCCAGCCCTTGACCGGCATCACCGCCGAAAAGCACGACAGCTTTATCAATCCCATCGGCGGCGGCAAGATCATCATGGACTTCTCAGGCAAGGAGCTGGTGTGCGGCGAGCCCGACGCCTCGAGCTTCCCCTCCGGCGGCCTGCGCGCGACCTTTGAGGCGCGCGGCTACAGCGCATGGGACCCCACCGCCTTTGCCTTCATCAAGGACGGCAGCCTTTGCATCCCGACGGTGTTCTGCTCCTACGGCGGCGCGGCGCTGGACAAGAAGACCCCGCTGCTGCGCTCGAACGAGGCGGTCAGCCGCGAAGCGGTGAAGCTGCTGCATCTTTTCGACAGCCAGAAGGACGTCGGTAAGGTCACGCCGCAGGTCGGCCCCGAGCAGGAGTATTTCCTCATTGACCGCGAGCTGTACCTCAAGCGTGAGGATCTGCGGCTGTGCGGCCGCGCCCTCTTCGGCAGCAAGCCGCCCAAGGGTCAGGAGTTGGACGACCACTACTTCGGCGTCATCCGCCCGCGCGTGGCGGCCTTTATGAAGGAGCTGGACGAGGAGCTGTGGAAGCTCGGCGTGCTCTCCAAGACCAAGCACAACGAGGTCGCCCCCGGTCAGCACGAGATGGCTCCCATCTACTGCGACGCCAACACCGCCAACGATCAGAACCAGCTCGTCATGGAGACGATGAAGAAGGTCGCCGAGCGCCACGGTCTCGTCTGCCTGCTGCATGAAAAGCCCTTTGCCGGCGTCAACGGCTCCGGTAAGCACGTCAACTGGTCGCTCTCGACCGACACGGGCGAGAATCTGTTCTCCCCCGGCAAAACGCCCAGCCAGAACGCCGTGTTCCTGCTTTTCCTCGCCGCCTTCGTCAAGGGCGTGGACGAGTATCAGGAGCTGCTGCGCTGCTCCGTCGCCTTCGCGGGCAACGATCACCGTCTCGGCGCGCAGGAAGCGCCGCCGGCCATCATCTCCGTCTTCCTCGGCTCCGAGCTGCAGAGCATCATCGACGCCATCGTCGGTGAGAGCGACTATACCGAGACCGAGCGCAAGACGCTGCGCATCGGCGTGGACGTGCTGCCCTCCATCCCGCAGGACACCACCGACCGCAACCGTACCTCGCCCGTGGCCTTCACCGGCAACAAGTTCGAGTTCCGTATGCCCGGCTCCAGCCAGTCCATCGCCGGCCCTGTCACGGTGCTCAACACCATCATGGCGGAGGAGCTCAGCCGGTTCTACGCGGTGCTCAAGGAAGCGCCGGACTTCAACAAGGCGCTGCACGACCTTGTGCGCAAGGCGTTCATCGAGCATGGCCGCATCATCTTTAACGGCAACGGCTATGAGGAGGCGTGGGTCGAGGAGGCTGCGCGCCGCGGTCTTGCGAATCTGCGCAGCACCGCCGACGCCCTGCCGACCTATGTTCTGCCCAAGAACGTCGAACTGATGATGAAGCACGGCGTTTACACGAAGGAGGAAATGTTCTCCCGCCACGAGATCCACATGGAGAAGTACCGCAAGGTCATCCACATCGAAGCGGCCACCATGGTCGATATGGTCCAGCACGAGATCCTCAACGCCGCCTCCGAGTATGAGAGCAAGCTCTGCGAGACGATGCTGCGCAAGCACGAGGCTGCGCCCGAGCTGCCCTGCCACGTCGAGAAGTCGCTGGCCAACTCCATCGGCATCCTCAACGACAAGCTGCTCGAGCAGACCGTGACGCTCAAGACCGCGCTGGAGACCGCGCCCGTCGGCGCCTCCGGCGAAGAGGAGATGCGCTATTACCACGACGTTGTTGCCGCCGATATGGACGCGGTGCGCGATACCGTCGACCGTCTCGAGACGCTGACCGCCGGCAAGTACTGGCCGTATCCGACCTTCTACGATCTGCTTTTCTCCGTTTGATCTCCAAAAGGAACGCTCTCTGAGCGTTCCTTTTGAAATGATTTTTCCAATTTATTTGTGTTGTGGAGGAGAACATGAAGTACATTTTTGTCACCGGCGGCGTGGTGTCCGGTCTCGGCAAGGGCATCTGCGCGGCGTCGCTCGGCCGCCTGCTGAAGCAGTGCGGGCTGCGCGTGAAGAACCAGAAATTCGACCCCTATCTCAATGTGGACCCCGGCACGATGAGTCCCTACCAGCACGGCGAGGTCTTCGTCACCGACGACGGCGCGGAGACCGACCTGGACCTCGGCCACTACGAGCGCTTCGTGGATGAGGCGCTGAACGCGAACGCTTCCGTCTCCTCCGGCAAGGTCTACTGGAGCGTCCTCAACCGCGAGCGGCAGGGCGGCTACCTTGGAGGCACGGTGCAGATCATTCCGCACGTCACCGACGAGATCAAGAGCCGCGTCTACGCCATGGACGACGGCGAGACCGACGTGTGCATCACGGAGATCGGTGGTACGGTGGGCGACATCGAGAGCCAGCCGTTCCTTGAAGCGATTCGGCAGGTCGCGGCGGAAAAAGGGAGAGGAAACGTCCTCTTCATCCACGTTCCGCTCATCGTCTCCATCCCCGGCAGCGGCGAGCTCAAGAGCAAGCCCACGCAGCATTCCGTCAAGGAGCTGCTCTCCCTCGGCATCCAGCCGGATATCCTCGTCTGCCGCACGGACAGCCCGCTGCCCGACGATGTGCGCCATAAGATCGCGCTGTTCTGCAACGTTGAGCCGGAGTGCGTGATCCCGAATGTCACGGCCTCCACACTCTATGAGGTGCCGCTGCTGCTTGAGGACGCCGGCCTCTGCCGCGAGGTCTGCCGCAAGCTCGGCTTTGACTGCGGCGAGCCGGATATGAAGGCATGGACGGCGCTCGTCGAGAAGATCAAGCACGCGCACAAACAGGTGACCATCGCGCTCGTCGGCAAGTATACCGGCCTGCACGACGCTTATCTGAGCGTCGTTGAGTCGCTCTTCCACGCGGGCACGGCCTGCGACGCACAGGTGACGATCCAATGGGTCGATTCCGAAACGCTGACGGCGGAGAATGTCGCCTCCGTTCTCGGCGGCTGCACGGGCGTGCTGGTGCCCGGCGGCTTCGGCGACCGCGGCATCGAGGGCATGATCCTCGCCGCGCAGTACGCGCGCGAGAACGGCGTGCCCTATCTCGGCATCTGCCTCGGTATGCAGATCGCCGTCATCGAGTTTGCGCGCCACGCCGTCGGCTGGGCCGACGCGCACAGCGCGGAGTTCTCCTCCCTCACCGCGCACCCGGTCATCGCGCTGCTGCCCGACCAGATCGGCGTGACCGCCAAGGGCGGCACGATGCGTCTTGGCAAATACCCCTGCGTGCTCGGCGAGGACACGAAGGCGTATGCCGCCTACGGCACACGCGAGATCTCCGAGCGCCACCGTCACCGCTACGAGTTCAATAATCTCTTCCGCGAGGAGCTTGAGCGCGCGGGCATGACCTTCTCCGGCACCTCGCCGGACGGCTCGCTCGTTGAGATCGCCGAGCTGAGCGAACAGGATTGGTACGTCGGCTGCCAGTTCCACCCCGAATTCAAGAGCCGTCCCGACCGTCCGCACCCACTCTTCACCGGCTTTGTCGCCGCAGCGCTGCGCAAGGCGGGCAAATAATAGCGAAGGGGCGGAGCCGTATGGCTCCGCCCTCTGCATGAAAAAAGAGAACCGCCGCGCGGTTCTCTTTTGCTGTATTCAGCGGTTTTTCAGACGCTTGTCGCACTTGGCGGCGAGCTTTGTGCCGACGCTCTGGAAGAGCTGCACAAGCAGAATGAGCAGGATGACCGCCGCGTACATCACGAGATATTTGTAGCGGTAGTAGCCGTAGTCAATGGCGATCTTGCCGAGGCCGCCGCCGCCGATGATGCCGCTCATGGCCGAATAGCCGAGGATGGTCGTGAGCGCGATGGTGAAGTTCTGCAGCAGGGAGGGGATGCTTTCGGGGATCATCACCTTGCAGATGATCTGCATGGGCGTCGCGCCCATGCTCTGCGCGGCCTCGATGATGTTGGGGTCCAGCTCACGCAGGCTGCTCTCGACGAGACGCGCGACGAACGGAAAGGCCGCGACGACAAGCGGAACGATGGTCGCCCTGGTGCCGACGGTCGTGCCGATGATGAGGCGCGAGAGCGGAAAGACCATGATCATCAGGATCAGGAACGGAATAGAGCGCAGCAGGTTGATAAGAACGTTCAGCACGCTCATCAGCCAGCGGGGAAGCGGCAGCACGCCGTCCCTTTCACCCGCCACGAGCAGCACGCCCAGCGGCAGACCGATCACGATGGCGAAGGCCGTGGAGAGAAGCGTAACATAGAAGGTTTCCCAGATGGCGGAGAGAAACTGCGTTTGCAGCGCTGCGGTCAGCTCCTCGATGGACTCGGGAGAGAAAAGATTACTGTACACCGACGCTCGCCTCCTCGACCTGAAGATTTTCGATCCCGCTCAGAAATTCCCACGCACGGTCAAACTGCGCCGCGGGGACGCCGAGCAGCATACTGCCGTAGATCTCCTCCGAGAGCTTCTGCGTGCTGGCGGAAATGACGTTGGCCGCGATGTTCTCCTCCGTCGCGAGGCGGGCCACCAGCGGGATCGAGGTAGTCTTTGCGCTGCGGAAGATGAGGCGGATGCGGCGCTCCTGTGTGGGATCGGATACCGTGACGTCCGCGCCGCCGGGGAAAACAAGATGGCGCGCGGCGGCGGACTTGGGTGCGGAGAAGACGGTGGAAACGAGACCGTCCTCCACCACCTCGCCGTCGTCCAAAATGGCGACATGGTTGCACACGCTCTTCACCACGCTCATCTGGTGCGTGATGATGACGACCGTGATGCCGAGCTTTTTGTTGATGTCGCCGATGAGCTCAAGGATCTGGCGCGTCGTCTTGGGGTCGAGCGCGCTGGTCGCTTCGTCGCACAGCAGGACCTTGGGGTTCGTCGCCAGCGCGCGGGCAATGGCGACGCGCTGCTGCTGACCGCCGGAGAGCTGCGCGGGATAGGCCTTCGCCTTGTCGGGCAGGCCGACCGTCTCCAGAAGCTCCTGCGCGCGAGAAGCCGCCTCACGGCGGCTGACCCCGGCAAGCTCCATCGGGAAGCAGACATTATCCAGGCAGTTCCGCTGCATGAGCAGATTGAAGCGCTGGAAGATCATGGTAATGTCGCGCCGCGCAGCACGGAGCTGCGCGGGCGACATGGTATCCAAACGTTTTCCGTTGACGATGACCTCGCCGGAGGTGGGGCGCTCGAGCATATTGATGCAGCGCACCAGCGTGCTCTTGCCGGCGCCGCTCATGCCGATGATGCCGTAAACGTCACCGTCCGGAATGGTCAGGGAGATATCCTTGAGGGCTTCCACCCGCCCACCGGCGGTCTCAAAGACTTTGCTGACGTGCTTGAGTTCGATCAAGGAATTCTCCTCCTTTCTTTTATCTTACTTCAGGGCATCCAGCGTGGTCTGCTTGCCGCCGTAGAGACCCATGGGCTCGACGTGAATGGCAGCGACGGAGACGATGTGGGTGCCGTTTTCCTTGTTGAAATCATCAAGATAGGGGGTGTGCTGGAAGTAGTTGGCGTCCACGGTGCCGTCCTCCACGACGGTGTTGGGCACAACGTAGTCGTTGTAGGTCTGAATGTCGAGGGTGATGTCCTTTTCGGCAAGGATCTCCTTGGCGACCTCGAGGATCTCGGCGTGGGGCGTGGGGGAGGCGGCGACGGAGATGGTTTCGCCGGCGAGCGCGGCGTAGTCAACACTGGCGTCGTAGCCGTCGCCCGGATTCTCGACGGTGCTCACGACCGCACCGTCATACTTCTCGGCGATGTAATCGGCGACCTGCTGACTCTCGAGCGCGGCGACCAGAGCCTTGACCTTGTCGCTGGACTCGTTGCCTTCCTTGACGGCGAGGATATTGGCGTAAGCGGAGGCGGAGCCTTCAATGGCCAGAGAATCCTTGACAGGATTCAGACCGGCGTTGATGGCGTAGTTGGAGTTGATGACGGCGTAGTCCACATCCTTGAGGATGTTGGGGATTTGCGCGGCTTCGGTCTCAACGATCTCAACGTTGTGGGGATTCTCGGCGATGTCGTTCTTGGTGGCGGTGATGCCGGCGCCGTCCTTGAGCTTGATGATGCCGTTGGCTTCGAGCAGCAGCAGGGCGCGGGCTTCGTTGGTGGTGTCGTTGGGGACTGCGATCTGAATGGCGGCGTCGGCCTTTTTGCCGCAGCCGGAGAGAATACCGAGGGCGAGAACTGCCGCGAGGGCAAGAGAAATGAGCTTTTTCATGATTTTATTCTTCCTTTTCTTGATTTTAATATTATTTGAATGATTTTTGATGCGACGATCCGCGGTCACATTCGACCGCTCATGCGGGAACACGAACCATGCGGACACATTCGCTCTTTCAACAGCTTGAGCATCGTGTTTGACCTCCTTTGCTTGGGACGCTGTTAGTTATACACGATGCTTCACCATTTGTCCAATACGCTATGAGGATAATGAGTTATAGGCTCAAGCTATAGCATAGTGCGTTTCATATACTCCAATGGCATAATATCGAGACATATATTGACGATATGAACAAAACAGGGGGGTATCAGTTAGATAAACCGCCCTGTGCCGCGTGAAGAAATTCCTGTATTTTCTCGATATACAGCTTGCCGACGCTGCTGAGGATCTGGTTTTTCTTCACGATATAGCCGACCTTCATCACGCCGTTGATGGGGCTGTCGTCCGAAAGGGGAATGACGCGGTAGTCCCCGCCGTTGAGCTCCTCGCACACGATGCCCGAGCAGAGCGTGTAGCCGTAGAGCCCGACCATCAGGTTGACCATCGTGGCGCGGTCGTTGACCTTGACGGTCTGAGAGTAGTCGTTCATGGACGACAGCTCCTCGGAGAAGTAGAAGGAGTCGTTGCCGCCCTGCTCAAAGGAGAGGAAGGGGTAGTCGCTCAGCTCCTCGCCGTGGATCTCCGTGCGGTCGGCGAGCGGGTGGTTTTTCCACAGAAAGACATAGGACTTGCAGTCCATCAGCTCGTGGAACTCAATGTCGTTCGCGCGGAGGATCTTCGTGATGACGTTGCGGTTGAAGTCGCTGAGGTAGAGGATGCCGATCTCGCTGCGCAGGCTTGCGACGTCGTCGATGACCTCGCGCGTCTTGCTCTCGCGGATGGCGAAATCGTATTTGGCGGTGTCGAAGCTCTTGGCCATCTCCACGAAAGCCTTGACCGCGAAGGAATAGTGCTGCGTCGTCACGCCGAACTTCTTTTTCAACTCGTTGGGATGCGCGTACTTCTCCGCCAGCGTCTCATACTGGTGGTAGACCTGACGGGCATAGTCGATGAACTCCTGCCCATCGTTCGTCAGCGTCACGCCGCGTCCGCTGCGGTGGAAGATGGTGATGCCGAGCTCACGCTCCAGCTCCTGCATCGCGCCGGTGAGCGAGGGCTGGGCGATGTAGAGCCGTTCCGCCGCCTTGTTCATCGAGCCGGTCTCTGAAATGACGATGGCATAGTGGAGCTGTTGGAGCGTCATGGGCGTATTCCTCCATGTACAGAATGAAGAAAGTATAGCATACGGGCGGACAAAATTCAAGCGCGGCGGGCGCTGCGCTTGAATTCCTACAAAGTATATGGTATTATAGAGAAAAAACATAAAAAACGGAAGGTGAGCCTATGCGTATCTCGACCAAGGGACGCTACGCGCTGCGCCTGATGCTCGACCTTGCGGAGCATCAGGGAGACGGCTGCGTATCGCTCAAGGACGTTGCCCAACGGCAGGATATCTCCAAAAAATACCTCGAGCAGATCGTTCCGACGCTCAGCCGTGCCGGCTTCCTGCTCACGAACCGCGGCTATCAGGGCGGCTACCGGCTGGCCCGCCGGCCGGAGGACTACACCGCGCGGGACATTCTGCGCCTGACCGAGGGAAGTCTTGCCCCCGTGGCCTGTCTGGACTGCGAGGTCAACACCTGCCCGCGCAGCGCGAATTGCCCGACTCTCCCGCTCTGGCAGGGCCTGGACCGTGTGATCGAGGATTATCTCGCGGGCGTCACGCTGCAGGATCTGATCGACCGCCAGCGCGGGCACAGCGGCGACGACTACGTGATCTGAAAAATCTCCCATCCGGGGGTTGACAAACCGGCGTTCTCCCGCTATACTAATTTCATACTAAACACATAGGATTTAAATGAATTCCGCAACACACCTTCAGGAGGAACTGGATATGGCAAAGATCTATCGCAGCATGACCGAACTGGTCGGCGGGACCCCGCTGCTTGAACTGACGAACTGCGAACGCCGGGAGAACCTCGGCGCGCGGCTGCTCGCAAAGCTGGAATACCTGAACCCGGCGGGTTCGGTCAAGGACCGCATCGCCAAGGCGATGCTTGACGAGGCGGAGCGGGACGGGCGGCTTGGGGAGGGCTCGGTGATCGTCGAGCCCACGAGCGGCAACACCGGCATCGGGCTGGCGGCGGCGGGCGCGGCGCGCGGCTACCGCGTCATCCTGACGATGCCCGAGACGATGAGCGTCGAGCGGCGCAGTCTGCTGAAGGCCTACGGCGCCGAGCTGGTGCTCACCGACGGCGCGCTCGGCATGAAGGGCGCGATCGCAAAGGCGCAGGAGATCGCCGCCGCGACCCCGAATTCCTTCATCCCCGGGCAGTTTGAAAACCCCGCGAACCCCGCCGCGCACCGCGCCACGACCGGCCCGGAGATCTGGGAGGACACCGGCGGCGAGGTGGACGTCTTCGTCGCGGGCATCGGCACCGGCGGCACGATCACCGGCGTCGGCGAGTACCTCAAATCGAAGAATCCGGCGGTCCGGATCGTCGCGGTGGAGCCGTCCGGCTCCCCCGTTCTCTCGGGCGGAAGCGCGGGCCCCCACAAAATCCAGGGCATCGGCGCGGGCTTCGTCCCCGACACCCTCAACACGGCGGTCTACGACGAGATCATCACCGTCGAAAACGAGGATGCGTTTGCCGCCGGGCGGGAGATCGCGCGGCGGGAGGGGGTGCTCGTGGGCATCTCGTCGGGCGCGGCGGTGTGGGCGGCGGCACAGCTCGCGCGCCGACCCGAATACAGCGGAAAGACGATCGTCGTTCTGCTGCCCGACACGGGCGACCGCTATCTCTCCACCCCCCTCTTTTCGGGGGAATAACAGCACCCCAGCAGAGGC
>OFMX01002404.1_pt1 | contig 11106 bp, 10 predicted proteins | sample 1541901 | NCBI WGS metagenome assembly OFMX01 (sample SAMN04209222, study PRJEB22552) | human gut metagenome | biome: gut; material: feces | host: Homo sapiens | place: USA: Oklahoma | reverse complement strand
GCTTACGCTGACCAGAATCACGCGCCAAGTCTCGCGGCTGCTCGACTTGAATATAAAAATCACACACAAGCACTATGCAGATTCTTTGTTATCAAGACAAAAGGCAGATTTCCAATCATCGACAATATTCTCCAGACATACTGGCATAACATCCCCTTTAACAATCTTTTCAAAAAACAACATGGATTCCTTTAAAGATTCTGAAAAGCCTGTTACTTCTGCCGAATCGTATCTCTCCCATACTCTCTTTTCTTCCGACCAGACAAACTGTTCCACTGTCACTCCATAATATGTTCCCTCTCCTTCATCTTTCAGAAACCCATTCGCTATAAGCTCATATTTTAACAAATACTTCTTAAAACCTCCTTCAACTTGCCTTTCACTTTTCATTATTGTTCTCATAGTTATATTTCCTTTCTTTCAGAATCCTTATGTGGCTCTGTGTTTTATGTCATCATTATACCAAAACAAGGAAATTTTGGAATGTAATTATTTGTAAGTAGCGAGTAATTTTTATATTTTATTTTTTATAATAGTATGATAAGTTCGTTTTTTTATTTTATAATTCAACAATTAATTGTCTGTACTAATTCATAAAAATCTGTTATTCTATAAGATTTTCTTTTTTTGTAATCTTTAACCAATAATTTTATTTTTTAGTAATCCATTTTTCTTTTTTTTCCGAACACACTTTTCATTTGACAAATCAACAACACCCACGTATAGTATTTTTATGATACCAAGGTCAAAAGGTCAGAAAGTCGATGCAAGCTTGCTTGCAAAAGGATTTTTGACTTCTTGACCTGCCAAAAACATAAGTAGGTAGCCATTTTTCAAAGAAAAATGAGCGGATTATGAATGTTTTTGAAGATTGCGAGAGTGCAAAGCACGAAGCAATCTGGTGTCAAAGGGGCAAAATACTTTTTGACCCTAATACCATTTTTATAGGAGAAACATATTTTTATGACAATCAAAGAAGCTAGAATAAAAACCAAACGTTCCCCAGAAGAAGTTGCCAAACTTCTTGGTTTTCCATTAAAAACATGGCTCGCGTGGGAAGAAGAAGAAAAAAAGCCCCCAAAATATATTGAGAAGCTTATCTTAGAACGTTTACAAACAATGTAATACTGACTTGTAGATTTAATGTAGACGAAAAAAGAAAAACTACCATATCCCATCTGCGGCTTCGGAGCGTGTTTAAGATGCGAATAAGCATTTTAAACACAGCGACTACAGAGCAGATAGGATATGGTAGTTTTTCTTTTTTCTGTCTAATTTAAATCCACAATTGATGAGAATGGGGATTAAATACTAATTTGCTGTGGATGCTGACGCCGCTTTAGCAGAAGATATTGAGCTGAATTGTACCAGATCCTCTAAAAAAGAATGGTTATAAGTTTGATTTTGTTCCGTTGCGCTAAACGCTTCATTTTGCCTCAAAAAGCGAAAACTTCGGAAAATGCAATACTTATAACCATTCTTTTTTACTATAGTTTTCTTACAATTCATCATAAAAATTTATTTCAGCGGCTAACTGTTTTGATAACAAATTAGTGATTTCTGTTGGAAAGAGAAGAGGATTCGCCAGAAGATTATGAGAGTTAATCAGAGGAAAATTCTCCATAAGGCAGGAATAGATAAATATAATTTTTATACAATCGAGTAAGAAAGTATCCTTTACTGGAGATGTTCATTCTAATGAAAACCATAGACTTCTGGGCAATCCCCATGCTCACCAACTATAGATTTACGATAATCAGAAAAAAGAAATAATACCATATCCCAGATGCGGCTTCGGAGCGTGTTTAAGATGCGGATGAGCATCTTAAACACAGCGACTACAGAGCAGATGGGATATGGTATTATTTCTTTTTTCGTCTATGCAAAATCTACACGCCAATATTTAATTTAATGGTTCTCTTGATATTTCATCGTAGAATGCTGCAACTGCTGCATTCTGATATGGTGTTACCCATAACATTCCAATTCCCAGGCTTAAAACCCCAAGAATATTCCATCCAATAAAGCTAAATTCCAAACAGAACAAACGCCATTTATTTCCTTTCATCATCTTCATAGAAACTTCCATGGCTTCTTCTGCAGTCATTTCTGGATTCTCTGTCAAGATAAATCCTGACATACTATAAGAGTAAGCTTTGATAATTCCCGGAATAATAAACAGTAAGCCCCATAAAAATGTGAAAATACTCATTCGAAGTCTAAGCCAGAATGCTTTTCCAAACATAGAAGCCTTTGAAAAGATCTGGCTAAGCTCTGCATCTCTGCCATCAATCAAATCCAGATTATACTGAATTAATCCAAGCGAAACAAAACTTCCTATGACATACTGCACTAATCCTATTATAATTATTAAACCTGTAATCGCCATAACAGCACCAAAAATATATGTCAGTGTAGTTACCGACAGGGAAGATAACTGTGTGCTATATGAATGATCACTACCTCCATTTCCCATTGTGTTACTTACATAATTTGTAACTCTTGATACACTTGGACCGCCAGCCATTGCAATATCTGCACCTAATATAGATGCTACTAAGGTCGTAAGTACTGCCGAACCCCATTTACCCGAAAGAGCTCTTCTTGCCAGCTCTCTGAAATCACTCGATACTCTCATTTGTTCCTCCTGTCTTATAATCATATTATGATATTATCATATGATGTCACGAATTACTACTGCTCCCGTAATTCTGAAGCTGTTCCCGTAACTCTAAAACTAATATTACAGTGTTTTCAAAACTTTCTTCATCTTATCCGCTGCCTGACGGAATGCCTGAAATTCTTCCTCTGCCCACCTCTCTTCCAGACGTTTTTCCACACCATTTACGCCAATAATTGAGGGGACACTAAGACAGACATCTTCGATGCCATATTCACCCTGAAACATTGTGGACACCGGCGCAATCGTAAGCCGCTGATTCAAAACGGCTTCAGCCAGATAGCAGACACAGGTTGCAATCCCATAATGTGTTCTTCCTTTTCCTTTTATGATCGTTGCACCCATCTCTCTTACTTTATCACTTATTTCTTTTCGAATCTCTTCATCCCACTTAAGACCTACATTCTCGCAATATTCCTGTAATGGTACTCCCGCAATCGAAGCACGACTCCAAATCGGAATCTGTGCATCTCCATGTTCTCCTACGATTGTCGCTTTTACAACCTCGGTATTTAAATGCGTATAATCAGCAATTAAACGGGTAAAACGGGAAGAATCTAAGATGCATCCTGTTCCAAATACCATTCCGTTCGGAAGTCCCATCCACTTTGTACACTGATATACGAGCACATCTACCGGATTACTTACAATCATGATCACACCTTTTGTATAATAAGGCTTCATCTGACCTACAACATCTTTTAAAATAGCCGAATTTCCTGCAATCAAATCAAGGCGGCTCTCTCCACGCTTTCGATTTCTTCCGGCAGTAATGATAATCAGATCACAATCTTTACAGTCTGCATAAGTTCCTGCCCTGACTGAAGAGATTCCCATATCCGGAATACCATGCTGAATATCTAAGGCTTCCCCAATTGTTTTTTCCTCGTGAATATCAATTAAAACGATTTCCCTTGCAAGCTTGCGTATTGTAAGTGCATATGCAATCGATGCTCCTACAAATCCTGCTCCAATAATCGCCACCTTTCGTTCAGACACAGAAAAATTATTTAACATAACGATATACCTCCTGACAGTATTATTGTACTTCCAAAGCTCTTCTGTACTTATTTTTATGAGAAAAGCTTTGTCACCTGTCTTCTAATTGTCAATCTCTCTCAAGATACTCTATTTTTCTTCTATTTGCAAGAGAATTTTATCTCAGTCGAGAAGTATCTAAAACATCTTTATTTCTTTTCCTGTTTCATATTCAAATTTATGGAACTGATATCCGTTAATAATTTCTGTCTCGCCATATTGCTGTCTGCGGGTATGTCCCCCGCCATAATTTAAATGAATATGTCCATGTATATAATACTTCGGATGGTATATGTCTAACAATTTCACAAAACATTCAAATCCCATATGTGCCCAGTCATTGGCATCATCTACGCCATAAGCTGCTGCATGGGTAAGTAGAATGTCGAATCCTTTCTTTCGCCAAAGTGGAAACCACATTTTAAAAATACGATTTCGCATCTTTCTCTCTGTGTATTGGTTGATTCCCGGGCTGTAACGATAAGAACCACCAAGCCCCATAATTCGGATACCTTTATATTCATAGATTTTATCTTCTATGCAGATGCACCCCTCGGGCGGGGTTTTCTCGTAGCGGTCATCATGATTGCCATGTACATAAAGTACCGGTCCTTTACAAAAGGTTGCCAGAAAGGAAAGATATTTGGGATTTAAATCTCCGCAGGATAAAATCAAATCAACATCCTTCAATTTTTCCGGGCGAAAATAGTCCCATAAAGATGGCGTTTCTTCGTCTGCAATTACAAGGATATTCATTCTTTTTCTCCCTTCACTCCCTGAAGCTCTACGATTGGTTTTGCCTGTTCTTTTAATTCATACTTTGCAGGAATCTCTCCTACAATATTGGAGAACAGCCAATCCATTGTGATAATTTCTTCATTACTTAATATTGTGTCCTTTTTGCCGTATTCTTTGCCATTTTTATCATAGAATACGCCCTCAAACGGATGAAAACTTCCTTCTATGATAAGATTCTGAAAAGTATTTACAAGGCGCTTTGTTCCATAAGGCATCTGCGAGGAACAAATGAGACTTTCCACTCCGGCAGAAAGCCCCCACCAGTAATTCCTTGAAACGGTCTCTTTATCTGATACCCTCTTCCATGTACCGTCTAGCATCTGTTGTATGATTTTCTCGTAGAAAATACCCCAATCAAGAACACTAGTTGCTATATTTAAAATCTCACCGTTCTTATTAGAATAAAGACCAAAACGCCGATTGTATCCGTCAGCGGAAATCATATCTTTTGCAGAAACAACTGCAAGCTGCTCTGTATCTGCTGTTTTTTTATCCTCTTTTCCTGAAGTCCAGTTCAGATAAATTTTAATGTTTGGATTAACCATCGCAACGCCAATGGCAAATGCGTTGATATTGGCGATACTTCCATAAATCGGGTAGTCTGCCTCGTAACCGATATTTTCTCCTTTTGCCATCGAACCGGCAATCAGTCCGGTTAAGAACTTTACCTCATACATTCTCGCATAATAAGTGGGTATCGATTTCCATGCATAATTTAGCGAACAGTTAAGAATCTGTACCTCTGGATATTTTAAGGCTGCTTTTAAACTGTCTGGCATTAAAAGCGGCGTTGTCGTGAATATAACCTGATTTCCATCGGACACTGCCCGTTCCACATCTCCGATATAAGATCTTGTTTCTACTTTTTCTGGAAAGACTTCTTCAAGATGCAGTCTGCCAAGTTCATGTGCATATAACCAGCTTGATGTATCCGGCTTCTTGTCATAGACAAAGGCGATGGATAGTTTCTGTGTGGAGTTTAACAGCTTATTCCAAAATGCCGGCTTTTTATCTTCCGGCTCTAATAATCGCTTTACCGGCGCTGCCTCTTTTACTGAAACAAACTCTTTCCACATTTTAAGAATTTCTTCCCGAAGCTTTGAGGCTGGCTTACTGATTGCTTCTTCATAAGAAAAAATACCTAGATAAATCAAAAAGGCATCTCCTGCTGACAGCACCTCTCCTTCATTTCTTGCAGCTGCATTCGCATGATATATGGAAGAAAAATGATAAAAAAGACTTCCTAACTTCTTCCGTTCCTCATCACTGCAAGCTTCGTTCCGTTCTTTTCCCATAAGTTCCAGTAGTTTTGCATAATTTCCCGGCTGTTTACAGACAATATCATATATTTTTGTACTACGATAAAATTCCATAAATTCATAATAAAGCTTTACAGATGGGTCATCTGTTTTTTCTGGTATGACACGGATGACTTTTGCCATAATACGCGAGGCATCAAGGTACTTCATAACGCTGACTCTTTTATTTCCTTCCTGCACATAAAACTGATGCATGAATTCATAAACTAAAATCGGGTCACGAATCCCTTCTTCCATCTGCGCCTCATACAGTGTAATCCACTTTCTTGCAAATTCACTGTTCTCCGGAAGAATTGGAAGAAAACCTTTACTGAATGCATTCTGCCTGCCGGCAGTTCTCGTTCCGTTCACAAGCGAAAGGGGTATTTCCATTTCTCCAAGTACTTCCTCACCTGCTGTTTTTACATATGCAGATACTTCATCTAACACCGGTGGATATAAAGACCAGCCTTTTGATGCACAGGTACGATACTGCTTCATTGCTGCTTTTCTTGCTTTTTTATATTCCTCTTTATACTCTTCTGTCATCATGGATATTCAAACACTCCCCATTTATTTTTATAACTTCTTTATACCACAATGCAGTGTCTTTTGGAATCCTTTCCTGCCTTTTTAAGCTATCCAGGATTATATAAAAAAATATACTATAGCAACTGCGAGTTCCATTCCAATGAAAAATGCTATGAAACATTCTCCATTCTGAAACTACTGTCACAGATACTATAGTATATTTTTTATTTCTCGTTCTTTTCTTTTTTCATTCAAGTCGAGCAGTCACTCACCACCTGAAAGAGGTGGGAGTCTTCTCGACTGAGATAAATCAAGACTACATCAAGATTAGAGTGTATTCACAAAACGCATAAATGCTTTTCTTCCTTCTTCAGTACATTTATATACACCTGCGTCTTCTAATACTTTTACGAAAACTTCTCCAACTTCTTTTTCAAGAATATTCCATACATTCTCTTGTGTGATTTCCGTATACTTTGGTAAGAATCCTTCCACCCAGGCTGCATGTTTCTTCAATTCTTCTACAGAAGCAATATCTTTTTTGTTCACAAGACATTCTGCCAGACTTTCCATTTCTTTTTTAAGACGTGATGGAAGGACAGCCAGCCCCATAACCTCAATAAGACCAATATTTTCTTTCTTAATATGATGATATTCTTCTCTTGGGTGATATACACCAAGTGGTCTTTCTTCTGTTGTGATATTATTTCTTAATGTGAGATCAAGCTCGTATTCTTCTCCTCTTCTTCTTGCGATTGGTGTAATCGTATTATGTGGCTCTCCATTGGTCTGTTCAAAGATAAATGCTTCCGGATCGCTGTAATTACGCCATTTCTTAAGAATATGATCTGCAAGTTCTATAAGACGTTCCGAATCTTTGTGTCGGATTCGTATTACGGATAATGGCCAGTGTACGATACCTGCTGTTACATCTTCATATCCTGGAATTGTAAATTCCTGCTCCATTTCTGCACGTTCCATCGCAAAAGTATAATGTCCTCCCTGGAAATGATCGTGGGTAAGGATAGATCCTCCAACGATTGGCAGATCTGCATTAGAACCTACAAAATAATGTGGAAACTGGCGAATAAAATCAAATAACTTAGCAAAGGTATCTCTATTTATTTGCATTGGCGTATGCGCACCATTTAAAACGATACAGTGCTCATTATAGTAGACATACGGAGAATACTGGAATCCCCATCTGCTTCCATGAATAGTAATTGGAATAATACGGTGGTTCTGTCTTGCCGGGTGATTCATTCTTCCTGCATATCCTTCATTCTCTATGCAAAGCTGGCACTTTGGATACGCACTCTGTTTTGCGTTCTTTGCTGCTGCGATCGCCTTAGGATCTTTTTCCGGTTTTGAAAGATTAATCGTAATATCAATAACACCATACGGACTATCCACCGTCCACTTCTTATCTTTCTGAATACGGTCTTTTCTTATATAGTTACTGTTTTCACTGAGTTCATAAAAATAATCTGTAGCATACTTCGGACCTTTTTCATAATAAGTATTAAATGTCTTCTGTACAGTACTTGGCCGCGGTGTCATGATTCCCATCAGCTTTGTATCGAATAAATCTCTTGTTACGATATCATCACTTTGAATGATACCTTTTTCAAATGCCTCATCTGTCAGAGCATTTAAAATATCCACAAGAACAATCTTCTCACCATCAATATCCGGATCATCATATTCATCTAAACCAAATAGATCCAGATACTGATTTATCATAAAGATCTCATCTTCCGGTTGAATTAATCTTGCACTGATACCATAGGCAACAAGCTTTTTAATATTCTTTGTTAATCCCACTTTTCATTCCTCCTGGAAAATTCTATAAAACTTTCATTCCACCGTATTTTCTGATTTTTAATACATGGCAGGCATCCTCACCAAAAATATCTTCCATATTTTTCTTATAAATATCAACAATATCATTTGGAACAAATGCCTGGATCGTTCCGGCAAATCCTCCACCATGAACACGACTTACTCCCTTTCCTTTTAAGATTACATCACTTAATGCTAATCCAACAGCCATCTCCTGTCTGGAAAGATTTTTCACAGAATATACATTCTGAAGATATTTAAATGAAGAATCTCCGGAAGATTTAATTAACTTCTTGAATTCCTCAAAATTCTCTTCTTCTAATGCATTTACCTGGTCAATAACACGATCTGTTTCCTCAAACCAGTGCATTGCACGAAGTACGGCTCTATCTCCTGCAACCTTTCTTATTTCAGGAATATTAGTATAGAATTCATTCTTATCAACCTGTTTTAATATTTCTTTTCCAAAATATGCTGCTACTCTTTTCATCTCTTCCGGGATTGCTGCATACTCATCTGTTAAATCTGCATGAGATCCTTTTGTATCAACAATACATAAACTATGATTAAAATCTTCAAAATTTACATTTACCTTTTTAATTACAGGATTCTTCACATCAGCAAAATCAATAAAAATAAGATTTCCAACGGAAGATGCCATCTGATCCATCAAACCACATGGTTTACCAAAGAAAACATTTTCCGCATACTGTCCTGCCTGAGCGATTAATACTGGAGAAATGTTTTCCTCATTATAAAGACCGGATAAAATATTACCTATCAACACCTCAAATGCAGCAGAGGAAGACATTCCTGCCCCATTTAAAACATCACTTGTCACATATGCTTCAAATCCACCAATTTCATATCCTTCTTCTTTTAATCTTGCAGCAACACCACGAATCAGACCAGCGGATGTTCCTTCTTCTTCTTTTGTTGGGAGAAGATCTGCTAAAGAAACATTGATCATTGGATATCCTTCTGATTTTAAAACAATACCACTTTCTTTTTTTGCTACAATTGCGATCGCATCTAAATTAATAGATGCAGCGAGAACTCTTCCACACTGGTGATCTGTATGATTTCCTCCGATCTCACTTCTTCCCGGTGCACTGTAGATTTCTACGTCTTTTACTCCAAACAGTTCTTCAAAACTTTCAATTGCCTTAACATAGCGTCCTTTCTGATATTCTAAGACACTTTCATCAATATAAATATCTTTCAATAATTCTGCATATTTTCCGCTCTGAAACCCTGCTTTTAATTCTGTTGTTTTCATAATTACCTTAAACTCCTTTTCTTAAAATCCGACCCTTCTTCATTCCTGATTCCTACGGTTACTATACTCACTATACCTTGCAATACACACATGTCCGTCTGTTCTTTCCAGTCGTTATTCTCGTGTTATTCATATAGTAAAGTATTTTAGTAAATTTATCAAGAGAAATCTTTACTAAATATTTTACTATATTTTTAGTAATTTTTTTCTTCACCTGTTCCATAAAATTTGATATACTGTAACTACTCATAAAAATCAAATCGAATGCACCTAAGACTTCGCATGATTCTGATCAATATAACCTAGTATATTCGTTTCAAAATCACAATCGTTTTATTTGCATTTACCTTAATACTTAATATATTCAAGTCGAGCAGCCGCGAGACTTGGCGCGTGATTCTGGTCAGCGTAAGCTGACATATTCTTTACAGAATCACTGCGCATCCTCGCGGAGCGTTTATCTCAGTCGGAGATTGGATTCCCACTGAGACAAATTTGCTGTCACTCACCACCTGAAAGATGTGGGAGTCTTCTCGACTGAGATAAACACACGAAAAGGAGTGCTATTCTTATGGCAACACTGAAAGATATTGCAAAAAAAGCCGGCGTGTCTTCTGCTACCGTATCTCGTATTCTGAATCAAGATGAAACCTTGAGTGTCACTACCAAGACAAGAGAACGCGTACTAGAAATCGCCCAAGAATTAAATTATAAAAAAAAGACTGCACCTTCTTCAAAAACAGTAATCGGCATCTTCCAATGGGTTACTTTATTTCAAGAACTAGAAGATCCTTATTATCAGGCAATACGAAGTGGCATTGAGCGATACTGTATGACAGAGAATCTCGAAATTCGACGTGCTTTTCAAAGTGATCCCGATTATATCAATGCCCTCCACGATGTTCAGGGACTTATCTGTATCGGTAAGTTTAATGCTGAACAGATTCAACTTTTTGAATCTATCACCCCCAATGTCATTTTTGTAGATATGCAGACCTCAAAAATCAATTGTAATACGATATCTCTCGATTTTGAGCAGGCCGTTATTGATGCCCTTGATTATCTTTCCGATCTTGGACATACTTCCATCGCTTATCTTGGCGGAAAAGAATATTTAAACGATGATACTGTCTATTTTGAGCAAAGAAAAGATACCTTTATCCGCTATTGCAAAGAACATCATATTACTTATGAACCTTACTTAAAAGAAACTGAATTTTCTGCTGATGCAGGATACCAGATGATGATGGAGCTTATTGATGCAGGAACTCTTCCTAGTGCTGTCTTTGCTGCCAGTGATCCTATTGCCATTGGCGCAATGCGTGCTCTTTATCAAAAAGGATATCGTATTCCAGAAGATATCTCCGTCATAGGATTTGACGACATTAATGTAGCAAAGTTCTCCAACCCACCATTGACAACGATCTATGCTCCTGCGGATTTTATGGGACAATTTGCTGCCCACTATATCCAGCTTCTCGCAGAAAGCAATACCAAATTAGCTTACAATATGCCTGTAAGAATGACCCTTCCTTGCAGACTCACTATACGAGATACCTGTGGGCCAGCTTTGTAGATTTCGTATAGACGAAAAAAGAAATACTGCCCTATCCCATCTGCTCTGTAGTCGCTGTGTTTAA
>OFMX01002400.1_pt1 | contig 11109 bp, 7 predicted proteins | sample 1541901 | NCBI WGS metagenome assembly OFMX01 (sample SAMN04209222, study PRJEB22552) | human gut metagenome | biome: gut; material: feces | host: Homo sapiens | place: USA: Oklahoma | reverse complement strand
CAATCCCTCCCCCAGCAGCGCCGTAATAACACCCGCCAGCACGTCCCCGCTGCCCCCGACCGCCATACCGGGATTCCCTGTGGGGTTGATATAACCGTCCGTACCGTCTGTGACGCAGGTCTCGTGACCCTTTAACAGGACGGCGCACCCCAGGTCGTCGGCAAGAGCAGCGGCCGCGGCCATGCGGTCTTCCCCGATGATGCCGCCAAGACGGGCAAATTCCCCATCATGGGGCGTCAGGATGGTGGGCGATTTCCTTCCGCGCAGTAAATCTCTATGCGCCCGCAGGACATTTATGCCGTCCGCATCCACGACCACCGGGCATTCCGCTTTTTCCAGCACCGCCCTGACCACCGCCAGCGTCCCCTCGGACTGCCCAAGGCCGGGGCCGACCAGCACGGCGTCCATCCGGGGAAGCCGCGAAAGAATTTCCGGCACGGCGTCGGCGCTGAGCCTGCCGTCTACGTCTGGCAGTGGGAAAATCACCGGCTCGTTGAGCTTCACCGCTTCAATGAAGTAAATGCTCTCCGGCACCCCCAGAAACACCAGCCCCGCACCTGACCGCAGAGCGCCCATGGCGGCGAAGAACGCCGCCCCCGTATACCCCCTGCTGCCGCACAGCAGCAGAAGCTTGCCGAAATCCCCCTTATGTCCCCAGGGACTCCGATCGGGCAGGAGGGATAAAACCGTCTCGTGATTCAGCCGTCTGATCATATGCTTTCCAGGTGGTACAGCTTGGTGTACTTTTCTGTCAGATAAATGAAGCCCGGCGTCCGCTGTACGGATTCGTATTTCATGGCAATGCACTCCTTTGTTGTTTCCATGTATCAACCATATCACGCCAAGAACGCTTCGTCAAGAGGGCTGAGATCCTCATAAAAGCATATCGACAAGTCCCGTGACAGTTGACTTTCTTAGGGAAGCTCTGATTAAATCGGCAAGGACTGTGAGTGAGAGCTTTTCGGCCAATCGAGGTACCGGAAACGGCGGAATACTGTATGTATTTCCCGCTTCTGAAACCGCGCGGATAGAGAAAAAGACCCGCCGCTCGGTTGAAGACGATTTATTCAGAGCTTCCCAAGGTTTCTTTGAAACGTGGAGCAAACTATTGATGCAGTCCAAGGCTTGCAAATTTCGGGCAAATGGATTACTATATGGAAAAAAGGAGGGAACGCTATGAATGCGGAACAAATCATGAAGATTTTTGCGGATACAGCCTATATCCGCACCGGCGGAAGTCCGGAGGAATTGCGTACGGCGCAGTATTTGCAGGACAAGGTGTCTGAGTTTGGGCTGAAAGCCGAGATCGTACCCTTTGACGTGCCGATGTCTACGATGCGGGAGGCGGCTTTTCAGGCGGACGGCGTGGAGGTGACCTGCAAGGGCTATCTGTGCGCCGGAAGCGGAGAGGTGGAAGCGCCGTTCTGTTATTTGCGGGATTCCAGCCCCTACGCGCTGAGCCAATGCCGGGGGAAAATCGTGATGATCGACGGCTACCTGGGCTACTGGATGTATCACGATCTGCTGGAAAACGGCGCGGTGGGCTTCATCACCTATGACGGAAGCGTCAACTACGCCGACCGGGACATTGACCAGCGGGAGCTGCGCGCCTATGTCCACAACGGAAACCGGATTCCCGGCGTGAACATCAACGCCAAAGACGCGGTGGAGCTGATCCGTAAGGGCGTGTCCACGGCGAAAATCACGCTGAAGCAGGAGGAGTATACCGGCCGGTCCCACGACGTCGTCCTGGACATGCCGGGAGAGGTGGACGAATATATCGCCTTTACCGCCCACTATGATTCTACGCCCCTGTCCCAGGGCGCTTACGACAACATGTCCGGCTCCGCGGGACTGCTGGGCATCGCGGAGCATTTCGCGTCGCATCCCCACCGCTACGGTCTGCGCTTCATCTGGTGCGGCAGCGAGGAACGGGGACTGCTTGGCTCCAAGGCTTACTGCGCCGACGAGGAAAAGCTCAAAAACTGCGTGCTGAACATCAATCTGGACATGATCGGCTGCATCATGGGCAAATTTATCTCCTGCGTCACCGGCGAGGAGAAGCTGTGCCACTATATTTCCTACCTGGGCGACGAGCTGGGGTTCCCGGTGGAGGTGAAGCAGGACGTGTATTCCAGCGACTCCACGCCCTTTGCCGACAAGGGCGTCCCGGCGGTGTCCTTCGCCCGTATCGCGTCCCACCAGACGGGTACCATTCACAACCGCTATGACACCATGGCGCTGATGAAGGGGGAACAGATGGCGGCGGATACGGCGTTCCTCATTGCCTTCGCGGAGCGTATGGCGAATGCCGTCCGGTGTCCCGTTGCCCGGGAAATGCCGGAGAACATGAAGGAAAAGCTGGACATTTATCTTTGCCGGAAGCGTGCGCCGAAGCAGTAAAAACAACCAAAAGCAGAATCTTAGCAACAAGGAGCTTCCCTGAAAAATCAGGGAAGCTCCTTAAAAATTCATGTTTATTCCGGTACGGTGGAAACGGTTGTTCATAGATATGTTTCCCAACCGGGTGAAAATTCGAAGGAATTGCCCTATAAAACGCCGGGAAAAACGGGTATTTGTCAAAACGACGAAAACAGGACATAATTTGTTCACAAGTTTGTGTTGTCTTCTGTATTGTATTATTTTTGTAAAATGTTACAATGGAACTGTACTTTTCCACCGGCTTTGCCGGAAAACTAAAAAGAAAGGTCGATACTATGTTAGAGAAAGTTTTCAAGCTCTCCGAGAACAAGACCACCGTCAAGACTGAGGTCGTGGCTGGCCTCACGACGTTCATGACGATGGCCTACATCATCGCGTTGAACCCGAACCTGCTCACCGGCTTCGGCGCCGCCGGACAGGATCTGTGGAACGGCGTGTTCCTGGCAACCTGCATCGCGTCTGCCATCGGTACGTTCTGCATGGCGTTCCTGGCAAACAAGCCCTTCGCAATGGCTCCCGGTATGGGTCTGAACAGCTTCTTTGCCGTGGTCGTCGGCAACATCGTTGCCATGACCGGCATGACCTACGTGGCTTCCTTCCAGGCCGCTCTGGTCATCATCCTGCTGGAGGGCATCGTCTTCGTTGTCCTGTCCATCTTCAACGTCCGCGAGAAGATCGTGGAGGCCATTCCTCTCGGCATCCGTCTGGGCATCTCTCCCGCTATCGGCCTGATGCTGATGAACATCGGCCTTGGCTCCAACGTGGGCATCTACGCAGAGGGCAACGGCTTCACCACCCCCTTCTATGTCATGCGCGACTTCTTCGGCGCTCTGACCCCCAGCTATCTCCAGGGCAACATGGGCGACGCCGGTTTCGCCACCATGATCCTGACCGTTGTGACCATGTTTGTCGGCCTGTTCGTCATCCTGGCGATGTCCAAGAAGGGCATCAAGGGCTCCGTGCTGTACGGTATGCTCGTCGCTTCCGTGATTTACTGGATCGGCTCCTTCGCCTTCCTGCACACCAACCCCTTCGCTTCCCTGGCTACCGCTTCCTTCCTGCCTCCCTTCGCCGATATGGCCAAGGTTACCCTGTTCAAGTTCAACTTCGCCGGCTTCATGGAGATCGGCTGGTTCACCGCCATCACCCTGATCATCACCTTCTGCATCATTGACATGTTCGACACCATCGGCACTTTGGTGGGCACCGCCTCCCGCGCCGGCATGGTGGACGAGAAGGGCGATATGCCCAACATGAAGGAAGCCCTGCTGTCCGACGCCATCGGCACCATCGCCGGCGCCTGCACCGGTACTTCCACCATCACCACCTTCATTGAGTCCGCTTCCGGTGTTGAGGCCGGCGGCCGCACCGGTCTGACTGCTGTCGTCACCGGCCTGCTGTTCTTGGCCTGCATCTTCATCGCCCCCATCGCTGCCATCATCCCCGCCGCCGCCACCTCCGCTGCTCTGATCTACGTGGGCATCCTGATGCTCCAGGGTCTGAAGCGGGTCGACTTCGACGATATGGATCAGATGGTTCCTGTGGCGCTGATGCTCATCGGTATGCCCATCTCCGGCTCCATCGGCCACGCCATCGGCCTGGGCCTGATCTCCTACACCATCATGAAGATCTTCGGCGGCAAGGCCAAGGAAGTTTCCGTCCTGACCTACATCATCTCCGCTCTGTTCCTGGTGAAGTTCTTCCTGGCTGTGTAATCCGACACAAAAATGAATCTCCGCCCGAAGGATATTTCTTTCGGGCGGTTTTTCCTATGGAGATGACTATGAAGATTCACATTATCGGCGCCAGCGGCTCGGGGAAGACCTTCCTTGCGAAGCAACTCTCCGAACGGCTGGGAATTCCGGCTTGGGAGCTGGATGAGTTGTTCTGGGACAATTCGGCCGGAAGTTACAATTCAAAGCGCAGTCCTGACGAACGGGGACGGATGCTGGAGGAAATACTGGAGTGCGACGACTGGATACTGGAGGGTGTGCAGCATTCCTGGCTGGGACAGGCCTTTGCCCAGGCGGATGTGATCTGCCTGCTGACAACGCCGCCTCTTCTTTGCCGTCTGCGAATTGTCCGACGGTTTTTTGTGCGGAAATGGAAGAAAACCGGAAGAAGAAACGAAACGCTGCGGTCACTCCTGAAATTGCTGGTTTGGACAAGGAAATTCTACCGGGTAAATCTCCCGCAAATCCGCGCCGGGCTGGAACCATATCGGGGCAAGGTAGTGGAACTGAAAACGAAACGGGAAATCTATAGCTGGCTGGAAAAGCAAGCTGAAGGCTTTTCCAACCAGAGTGGGCTTACTTAAAAAGGCGAACCGCATGAAACGGTTCGCCTTTTGCAATCGATAGCGCTGTAATTACAGGTCGCAGTTGCCCACGGTTCTGGGGAAAGGAAGTACGTCCCGGATGTTGCCCATACCGGTGAGGTACATGACGCAGCGCTCAAAGCCCAGGCCGTAGCCCGCGTGACGGGCGGAGCCATACTTGCGCAGGTCAAGATAGAAAGCGTAGTCCTCCGGCTTCATGCCCAGCTCTTTGATGCGGTTTTCCAGGATGTCGAAGTTATCCTCACGCTGGCTGCCGCCGATGATCTCGCCGATGCCGGGAACCAGACAGTCCATGGCGGCCACGGTCTTGCCGTCGGGGTTCAGCTTCATGTAGAACGCCTTGATCTCCTTGGGGTAATCCGTGACGAAGACGGGCTTCTTGAACACCTTCTCCGTGAGGAAGCGCTCGTGCTCGGTCTGCAGGTCGCTGCCCCAATGGACGGGGTACTCAAACTCGTCGTTGTGCTTCTCCAGCAGCGCCACGGCGTCGGTATAGGTGATGCGGCCAAACTCGTTGTGCAGGACGTTGTGCAGTCGGTCAAGTAGCCCCTTGTCGATGAATTCGTTGAAGAAGTTCATTTCCTCGGGGGCGTGCTCCAGAACGTAGGAGATGATATACTTGATCATGGCCTCGGCCAGCTCCATGTCATCCTCCAGGTCGGCAAAGGCGATTTCCGGCTCGATCATCCAGAATTCGGCGGCATGGCGGGTGGTGTTGGAGTTTTCCGCGCGGAAGGTGGGGCCGAAGGTATAGACGTTGCGGAAAGCCATGGCGAAGGTCTCGGCGTTGAGCTGGCCGGAAACGGTCAGGTTGGTGGGCTTACCGAAGAAGTCCTGGGAAAAATCCACCTTGCCGTCCTCGGTCTTGGGGACGTTGTTCAGGTCAAGGGTGGTGACCTGGAACATTTCTCCCGCGCCCTCGCAGTCGGAGCCGGTAATCAGGGGCGTGTGGACATAGACAAAGTCCCGATCCTGGAAGAACTGGTGGATGGCCATGGCGGCAAGGCTGCGGACGCGGAACACCGCCTGGAAGGTGTTGGTGCGGGGACGCAGATGGTTGATGGTGCGCAGGAACTCCATGGAGTGGCGCTTGGGCTGGAGGGGGTAGTCGCCGGTGGAGGAGCCTTCCACCGTGATCTGCTCGGCCTGAATCTCAAAGGGCTGCTTGGAGTCCGGGGTGAGAACCAGCGTGCCGCGAACGATCAGGGCGGCGCCGATGTTGATTTTGGAAATCTCCTGGAAATTTTCCAGGGTGTCGTTATACACCACCTGCACGGGGGTGAAATAAGTACCGTCGTTCAGGACGATAAAGCCAAACTGCTTGCTGCCCCGGCGGTTTCGCACCCAGCCGCCGACGTTCACTTCGGTGCCGGCATATTTTTCGGTGTTTTTGAACAGGTCACGGACGGTAATCAAATCCATATGGGTGTCCTCTCTCCTTACTGATTTCTTCAAAGCTCCCCTAAGTATACGTCAATTAGGAAGATTTTACAAGAGGAAAATAAATTTTTTGTGAAAAATATCGATATAAAGGATTCTTAAGTGTACATTTGCGGCATTTTGTGATACAATACCCTAAATTTCGATAAAGGAGCGGATGAACAGTGGGCAGTACCACAGGCAAACAGAGAACGGGGCGGCGTGTACATTTCCTTTTTGTGCCGCTGTCCTTCTTCCTGGTGGAAGTGTTTGCCTTTTTCTTTTTATCCCTGAATACCGAGGAATTCCGGCCGGCGCAGCTCTGGCCGCTGGCCTTCGGCGCTTTGTGGGCGGCAATCTTAAGCAGCTTCGTCAGGCTGCTTCCGGCCAAGGCGGGCAGAGTGGCATACGGCATTTTGTATTTCGCCGCCGCGATTTATGCCGCCGTGGAGACAGGATATTTTTACCTGTTTTCCGAGATGATGTGGCTGTCGGATTTCCGCTATGCCTCCGAAGGGTCGGACTATTTTTCCGTTCTGCTGAGCTACCCTATCGGCTGGTGGCTGGGACTGGCGGCGCTTACAGTACAGGGCGTTGTGATTCTGGTGAAATTCCCAAGCTGGAAGCAGAAGTGGTCAACCGGCATCGCGGCTGCGGCGGTTGCCGTTGCCGCGTCGGTAGGCGCGGCCTGCCTGCCCCAGGCGGTGTTTTTGCAGGACGGCGGCATCCGCTACGCCTCCTCCGACTACGGCAGAGTTCAGTCCGCTGAGGCGGCCTATGACAACATGTTCAACGCCCACCGGCTGTATCAGGTCTGCGGATTGTATCAGACGCTGGAAAAGGACATCTACAAAAACGGCATCTATCCCCTGACCCCAAGCTGCGCCGCGGCGCAGAAGGCGGGAAAGGCGGAAATCAACGCCTATTTTGCGGGACGAACCGTGGGCGGGGACAACGAAATGACCGGCCTTCTGGAAGGAAAAAACGTGGTTCTGGTGCTGATGGAGTCCATGGACGACTGGATGATCGGGAAATATACCCCAACGCTTCAGCGGCTCATGTCCGAGGGCATTTCCTTCACCCGCTTCTACACGCCGGGGTATGGCGGCATCCGTACCTTCAATACGGAATTCTGCGTGAATACCGGCTCATTCCTGAGCAGTCAGGGCGGCTACGCCTTCGACTACATCACCAACACCTACCGCCAGTCTCTTGCCAATTTGCTGACCCGGGAGGGGTATTCCGCCAAGACCTTCCACTATAACGACCCCAGCTTCTACAGCCGGGGGGTGTTCTCTCCCGCCATGGGGTATTCGGAGTACGTCTGTTATGGGGATTTCATCGGCGAGGACGAGGAAGACCTTCTGTATGACGATCAGCTGCTGTTTGACAATCCCGGCCTGAACGCCGAATTCTTCCGGGCGGGACAGCCGACCCTGAACTTCATCATTACCCGTTCCGCCCACTTAAGCTACAAGTACAATGAAGTTCTGAGCTATTGGGCGCTGAAAAAGTACCCGGAATTTCGGGGGCTGACCGGCAACGAGGAAACGGACTGCGCCTATCTCAAGGCCAGGCTGGTGGACGATCTGTTTGCCCGGCTGCTTGAGGAGCTGGAGGACAAGGGGCAGCTGGAAAACACCGTCATCATCGGCGTCACCGACCACTACACCTACGGCTATAAGGACGAAGAATCCCTGTACGCCCTTTCCGGGGTGGACGACGCGCTGCTGCTGGAAAGGACGCCCTGCTTCATCTGGAGCGCGGATTTGCAGCCCATGGAGGTAAGCAAGACGCTGAACACCTCCGACCTTCTGCCAACAATGCTGAATCTTTTGGGGGTGGACAGCCCCTACGATTACATAGGCCGGGACGCCTTTGACCCCACCTATGAGGGCTGCGCCCTGTTTTCCGACGGCAGCTGGATATCCGGGGACATTGCCTATGACGCGGGGACGGAGCGCGTCCTCAGCATCACCGGCGGCGAAGCGGAGGTAAGCAGCGAAACCCTTGACGCGATGGCCGAAAAGGTACAGCAGTTCGTGCGGATCAACAATCTGATTCTGGATACGGACTATTATAAAGGTAAAACTGCGACAAACTGAAAAAAGGCTCCCTTCCTGATAAAACGCTGTCAGGAAGGGAGCTTTTTCAATCTTTTCCCAGATATTTTTCCAGGCACACCAGCTGCACATCGGGAATGCCGTTGAAAACGCACTGCACGACGCCGACTTCCTCGTATCCCAGGGCGTGGTACAGCTTTCGTGCCCGGGTGTTTTTCACATTGGTGTCCATCCGCAGAGCGGGGCAGCCGTGCCGCCTCCCGTAGTCCTCATAAAAGGCGACGAAAGCGCGGCCATAGCCCTTGCCGCCCTCCAGAGGGTCAACCACAAGGCAGTGCAGCACCATGACCTCGTTATCTTCCGCGGCGTGCTTCCATGCTGCGTCTTTGTACTCGTACACCTGCGTCTGGTTGATGACGGCGGCGGCGACCACGTTCCCGCCGTCTGCCATGACGAACAGATCGCCCCGTTCCAGAGCGGCCTCCGCCGTTTTCCGGGTGGGGTAGACGCCGCGGATCCAGCCGATGGTGGAAAGCCCCTGTTCCTCGCTGTCATGAATGCGGTCGTAAATTTTCTCGATGCCGTCGATGTCCCTTTTTTGCGCTTTTTGCACGGTCACGGTTGCTTCCTCCTGTTTGCCTGACAGATTTTTGGGCGGTTGTCGGACTTCTTTGGCAGTATCATAGCATAGTCCGGCGGCTAATTCAACGGCATAGACAGTGAAAATTATCCGCCGGGAAAATGCTTGACAGCGAGAACGTAATCTGCTATCATTGGTATATGCACCCAATAGTAACAGCCTCCGGAAAATTCGCAATGGGGTACCCCATTGCATCGGGAGATATCCCGATGCAATCCCCCGGCTGTCTGCCCGACGGGTACGGGTCAGGACGAGGAAGGAGAACGTACATCCAATGAAAATGAGAAGACTGATTTCCGCGATCATCGCGCTGCTGCTGGTCGTGAACCTGTCTGTGACCGCGTTTGCGGCAGAATGGTATCTGGAAGACGGCAGCATTACCGTCAGCGCCGGAGACAGCGGCCAGACGGTGTCCCAGGGAAGCAGCACAGCCGTTGCGGATAATGCGCCTGTCATCAAGCAGCGCGACAGCGCAGCCGCTGCCGGCAGCACCATCACCATTCAGACCTCCGGTGACGCGACGGCAAACGTCACCATTCAGGACATAAACATCCGTAGCTCCGGCGACGCCATCGACGTGGGCAGCTCCAGCGCGAACATCACACTGGAGGGAGACAACAAGATTTTCTCCGAAAGCGGCTCTGCCCTGCATGTCTCCGACGGCAATGTGACCATCACCGGCAGCGGCTCGCTGGAGGCCGAAATCGGCGATAGTACAGAGAATGAAAACGATAACGCCATAATCGGCAGCCACAAGGGTGAGGACATGTCCGGTAAAATCCATATTACCGGCAGCGCCACCGTCACCACGGAAGATGACGAGGAAGATGATTTCCGTGGTGACGGTGCAGGCATCGGTTCCGGCGAAGACGGCAATATGTCCGGCAGCATCACCATTGACGGAAACGCAAAGGTCAACGCCTTCAGCCATGAGGACGGTGCGGGTATCGGCTCCGGCAAATACGGCAATATGTCCGGAAGCATCACCATCAGCGACAATGCGCAGGTTACGGCCGGAAGCGGCTGGGACGGTGCAGGAATTGGCGCCGGCGAATCAGCATATGACCCCCAAAAGGGCGAGATGTCCGGGACGATTACGATTGGCGGCAACGCGAAGGTAACCGCGTGGAGTGAAGAAGGCGGCACCGGTATCGGCTCCGGTGAGGATGGGGACGTATCCGGCACCATCATCATCGGCGGCAACGCTCGGGTGACTGCGGGAAGTGACGATGAAAGCGCAGGCATTGGCTCTGGAAATGACGGTTCCATCACATCTACCGGCAGAATCATCATCCGGGACAGTGCAAAGGTGACGGCGATCGGCGAGGATGAAGGTGCGGGCATCGGTGCCAGTGATGGTGAACATATGGCCGGACTGATCATCATTCAGGACAATGCGCAGGTCACCGCCATTGCGGGCGAGGACGCCGCCGCCATCGGCAGCGACGACAAAGATGATATGCGCGGAACCATTCTTATCCTTGGCAACGCCCGCATTACCACGGGGATTCTGGACGATGATGAGATTTATTTCGATTACAATACAAAGCAGATCGAATACACGCTGGATGAAAATGCCATCGGCCGCATCGGCGACGGGCAGGGCAGCAACCACAAGAGCCTCGAAGGGCACTATGTCCTCGGCCCGGATGTGACGATCAACGGCCGGAACGGCAGTGATATTGAGGCGCTGAAGGACTACATCAACATGCGCCTGAGCGGCGAAAATCACGACGGCGACCCGGAAAACCTGACCGCTCTGGACATCCGCAGCGAAAACGGCAAGTTCACCGTGACAGCGTCCGGCGAGGGTACTGTAGAAAAAATTCTCTACGGCGGCAGTGAGACCGTTCCCGCCGCGCCGGGTACCTACCCCGTCACCTGCGTCCTGCGGCTGGGCGACGAGACGATCGAATTCCAGATCGGCACGCTTGTGGTGCCGGAAGGGAAATCCGACGACGCGGATACCCCGCAAAGTCCCCTCTACCGCGTGACCGACAAGGACGGCAAGGACATTGCCTACACGGCCGAGCAGAAGGACGGCGTGCTGACCGTCACCGTGGACGCCGACTTTGCTGTGCTGACGGGAAAGCTCAGCGGCATCGGCACCCTCAAGGCGCAGGGCGTGGAGAAGATCGTCTTTGTCACCAAGGATGCGACCTCCGCGTTCCGGCTCGCTGATTTGCTGGAAAAGGGCACGGCGGGGG